>ERZ857827.729-NODE-729-length-42625-cov-7.279986_pt1 | contig 42625 bp, 36 predicted proteins | sample MGYA00519761_ERZ857827 | MGnify/ENA primary metagenome ERZ857827 (study PRJEB31778, sample SAMEA3449370) | human gut metagenome | biome: human gut; feature: human-associated habitat; material: faeces | place: United Kingdom | collected 2010/2012 ... | reverse complement strand
GGGGCGGAGCCTACCAACAAGCTTTTTGCAATTCGGCCCGGATTGCATTGCTTGCGACGAGCAAGTTGTACAGCACAAGGCGGGCATGTTTTGTGACATCGTTAGGAATTTCAATGGCACAAACGCTTTGGGATTGATAAACCGCTACGGGATTAACCATTATTGGATCTTCCAATGACGGTTAATTCAACAACGGATAGCGAGATAATTCTCATGCAATATAAGGGGACACTTCTTCTGCGACGAAACAAAACAAGTAAGTTTTGTCTTGAGGTACTCCAATGTAGTAGTCACCGTTTTGGGGAAAATCCAATAACGGTGACCTCATTCTTATACAGGTATCGCGCAGATATCAATTCAAAAGACCGCTGGGATTACGCTTGGAGAAGTGCTGCACATCATTCTTCTTTGTCGCAATCGACTGCATAAAGCTCATAGAAAAAAACAAACGGTGTCTTGCATGCCTCCATGCATTTCGGTATAATGCATATGTGGAGCATTACCAGAAGCAAAGCGAATCACAAGGATGGACGAGTGGAGACAGCTGATTCATGAGCGGCAGCGCAGTCAAAGCGTGCGGGTGTGGTGCCTGCAGAATGGGATCCGGGAGAACAGCTAGATTGACTCCGTGCCGCCGCTGACAACCATGAGGTCAATTATGATGTCAAGATTCTCGGCGAAAGTACTGCAGAATACACGCTAACTCACGGCAGCTCACTCTTTTCCACTTCAACTGCCGGAGAAATCCGTTGCATACCTCTTCAGCTGCTTTATGTTGAGCACAAGGTACTGCTGAACGGATTGTACCTGTGAATGTTGTTGTGGTATCAATGGAGACAAGGTTTTCCTGAACTTTTCATCGGTGATATAGCCCTGAATGGGCATTCCCCGGGGAATGGTATAGAGAAGATGCGGCTTTTCTGCGGGAGGGCACTTGGCGGCCTCCCTGGGCATATGCAATAATGATTGTGTATTCACAGAGGTATATCGCTGCTTTGATACTTATACTTACAAACTACAATATATACTCGGGCAAACTTAAATGCTTTTATCCCCAAAATGTATTATCACTTGTATCAGCATCCGTTCTGCGTTATACTATACTTGTGGAAATCCTCAAACCGCCACAGCAAAACAGTCTCCCCTGTTATCACCCTGATAACAAAATGATAACCGGAGTCTGTGCAGGCAGTGGAATAGGAATACCACAGAGAATCAGAGTCACCACTTGGAATCAGACACACAGAAATTATACATAATGTGTTAAGTCTGAGAGAGTGGGATATGTTGCAACTGGCTGATGTATGTGCAACCTCCATGTTCCTGGGCTACGAAGTGAACGGTTGGGGCTTCTGCGTGCCTTGCTACACACAGGCACTTGATTCGCATCTGCTAAGACATCACAACCATCTTGAATCCTATGGCATCAAGTTTTTCCAGGAATCCATGCGCCCTGATTCAGGTGAGTTGATGTCCATGCGAATTTGCGCAAAAAAAGAAAGGATACCCGGCGCGACTACCACATGACAAGCATGCTGGTTAAGAAACCCTCGCGTGATCCGGCGTCATCCTATCCACCACTATTATATGCGACTTCAGACAAAAAATCAATACCTTGAATGAATTTCCAATCCCTTTTGAGCGACCCGCAGCCATGCGAGCCGCTTTCTTTTTGCTCATTTTTACATCAAACACATATTCAGGAGGATTTCTTTATGAAGAATTCTATCAAGAACATTACCGTCAACGGTATCAATTACTATCTCGTGGGCAACTGCTATATGCCCACTGCGTCCGGCCTTGTGCCTGATCGTCGCACCGGTGTTTGCGGCATGATCCATCTGAAGTATCTCCAGATGGCCCATCCTGATGATGTAGTTGAACTCATTGCCAGCGGTCGTATCCGTCAGTATCTGCTCCGCGTCGATCTGCTTGTGAAGCAGTACATTCAGGATCGTGAAAAGCTGGCTCCTATCCCGCAGCTGTCTGATCCTGCTTTCGAGGAGAAGTACATCCGTCACAACAGTGTGAGCCATAACGCCACCTGCAAGGCTGAGAACAAGTACATTTTGTCCGGTCTGCACCGAGACATTCTGGCCGGAATCAAGGAGCCTGATAGTGAACCCATCGACAAGGTCTTCAAGATTACGATCCAGGATGACGAGCGTACTTCCGAAGTATCTTTTGAAGAGTGGCTTGATAGGCATCCCTTTGAGAAGATTGCCTTTATGAAAGCCAAAGATGTTCGTAGGAAGTACAAGAAGTCCCGTCCGCCTTGCGGCTCCTTTGAACAGTGGCTGGATATGCATCCCTATGAGAAGGAGATCTACGATCGAGCAGAGCGTATTCGTCGCAAGTACAAGAAGGACTGTGTTCTGCGTCGCAGGGAGAAGGAATGTGCCCTGCACCGTAAGGAGGTTCACTGATATGATCTTCAATGTGCGTCTGCGCCAGTCCCGTGTGTACGATACTGCTGTCGAGGCGGATACTGCTGAACAAGCTGTGCAGCTTGCCAGAAAGGCAAGTCGGCATGATCCCGCCAATTGGGCTGCTGAAGGTCCTGTCCGCAAGGTCAGCGTTGAACCGGCTTCTGACCAAGTGTTGCCTGATTGCAGCGAGGCCCAGCTGGACGAACTGATGGACGAGATCGTGGCTGAAATTATCGCCAGCATCTATTTCAGCGATGATAATCCCGATAACCCCGCTCCGATCATTCTCTTGGCTGAATAAATACGGCCTACAACGAATGGAATAAACAAACACCCTCTGGGTGGACTGCCTTTCTGCTCTCCACTCGGAGGGTGAAATCATATGGTCTACACCGATGATTTTGAAAGGAAAATGATGATGTACATGGCAACGATGCCGAGGCGAGACCCAGCCATCGATATGTTCCTTGACCAGAGAGAGGAAGAACGGCTCCTGGAGGAAGAATGGTCAGCTTTTGGTGAGGATGATGGCTGGATGGACTGTTGGGGCAGCATATACTCCAGCGAGGCGCTGGTGGACGAGATGGACAGGCTGAACGATATAGCCGATGATATGGAATATGATTTGGACTAAGAATAGATACCAGATGAGTTTGCTCTGAAGGTCAGCTACGATAATGTAGTTGGCCTTTTACTATTTTGACAGCACTATCCTGTGCAGAAACGGAGGAATACATGCCTGCATCCTATGGCTATGTCCGTGTTTCATCCAGAGATCAAAACGAAGATCGGCAGATTATTGCCATGAACGATGCTGGCATCACCGGCAAGTTCATCTTCATTGATAAACAGAGCGGCAAAGACTTTGATCGGCCTGAATACCAACGGCTTCGGCGAAAACTGAAAAAAGGCGATACCCTGTTCATTAAGAGCATCGACCGTCTGGGCCGCAATTACAACGAGATTCTACAGCAGTGGCAGGAAATCATCAAGGACATAGGGGCGGATATTGTTGTGCTGGATATGCCATTGCTGGATACGCAGCAACGAAAAGACCTGATGGGCACTTTGATTGCAGATATCGTTTTGCAGTTGCTCAGTTATGTTGCACAGACAGAACGTGACTTCATCAAGCAACGCCAAGCGGAGGAAATTGCTGCTGCAAAGGCTCGAGGAGTTCAGTTTGGACTGATACCATCTATTAGACCGAGTGAATATCAGGAGTACGCAGAGCGCTGGAGTCGTGGTGAAGTGTCTGCACGACAGGCTGGAAAAGCTTTAGGCATAGCACATACGACATTTCTCGATTGGTTGAAAAAAGATGGAAAGAAATAATGTGTCAGATCTGACCAGTTTTCCGTCTGATATGTAGATAAAATGGTGTGAATAGTAGACTTTTCGCACCAGAGGTGCTATAGTAATAAATGGGTTCGTATATCCAGAAAACACGGCAGTTTTACACGCTTCTTGTAGTTTTTCTCACAGGAAACGGGGTGGTGTGTAAAGTCTGCTTTATGCTCAGTTTTACCATAACTGAATCAATAAAGGAGCTGTCATCATGAGCAAGTTCATCATTGCCTGTCCTGTCTGTCACAATTATGCTGAAGCCAGTACCGGTTTTTTTGCCAGCAAACACATCCGTTGTGCCTGTGGCAATGTGATTAACGTGAAGACTGACCGCATGACAACCAAGGTTTGCCCGTCATGCGGCAATAATGTGGTCTACGATCAGGCAGAAGGCAAAGATGCCAAGTGCCCGGTATGCAAGGCACAGCTGGTGACAGATGAAAACTACAGCAATCTCGTACACTTCCGTTGCGGCACCTGCGGTTGCCAGCTTCAGGCAGCAAAGAACGCATCTGCCATCACCTGCCCGGTGTGTGATACCGTAGCTGATGTGCAGGCTGAGATCAAGAAGGCTGAGGTGCGTGATGCGGCTATTCCTGCCGTCATCAATTACGAAGGCGATAATCAGACCTTCGTGTGGAAGCACCCCATGACGGACTTTGTCACTGGTAGTCAGCTGATCGTGCACGAGAGCCAGGAAGCTATCTTCTTCCGCAATGGCGAGGCGCTGGATTCCTTCGGCCCCGGTCGCTATACGCTGGAAACCGGCATCATGCCGAAGATGAGCAGCCTGTATCCGCTGCCGGTGCAGGGTCAGCCCTTCCATGCAGAGGTGTATTTCGTCAATCTGGCTACCCAAATGGGCATCAAATGGGGCACCAACAGCAAGGTGGGCATGTTCGACCCTGCCAGCGGCCTGCATGTTGAACTTGGTGCCAGCGGCAGCTTCAATCTGCGCGTGACCGAGCCGCGCAAGCTGCTCATCAAGCTGGTGGGCACCACAGGCGGTTTGACGCAGAGCGATCTGTTCAACGAGAGCAGTGTGACCGTTGGTGCGGGCAATGTGGAAATCACCATGAAGTCCGCAGGCGGATATTTCCGTACCATGGTCATGAACAAGGTGAAAGCGAACCTCGCCAAGATCATCAAAGCCAACAGCATCAGCGTACTGGAGCTGGATGAGCACATCGGCATGATCAGCGCCGGTCTGAAGGAAGCGATCAACCCCGAGCTGGCGGAGTATGGCCTGACCATGCCGGAGTTTTATGTCAGCAATATCGTTACGCCTGACGATGATCCCAACTTCCGCCGCATGAAGCAGCAGTATGCTGATAAGTATCTGAAGATCCGCGAGGAAGAAATTCGCAAGGCAGAGGCAGAAGCTGCCTTCGAGCGCAAGGCTGTTGAGGCACAGACCGAGGCCCGCATGCGCGTCATCGGCGCCCAGGGTGACGCAGACATCACCCGTATCAAGGCGCAGGCAGAGGCTGAAGCCTACCGCATGAAGGCCGAAGCCGAGGCCATGGAAATGAAGATGAAGGGCTACACCTATCAGCAGGAAACCGCCCGCCAGGTGGGCATTGAAGCCATGAGGAACGGTGGTGCCGCTGGTGGTATCAGCGGCATGACCGGCGAAATGATGCAGATGGGTGTTGGCTTGGGTGTGATGGGCAGCGTGATCGGCATGACCAAGGATGCTGTCAGCCCTGTAGTCAACCAGACCGCACAGACCGTGCAGCAGGCAGCTGCTGTCTCCGGGTGGGATTGCGCCTGCGGTCAGAAGAACATCATGAGCAAATTCTGCCCGGAGTGCGGCAGCAAGAAGCCGGAGCCCGTTGCTCCTGCGGGCTGGAACTGCACTTGCGGTGCGAGCAACATTACCAGCAAGTTCTGCCCTGAATGCGGCGCAAAGAAGCCTGCTCCTGCAACATGGGACTGTGGTTGCGGCAACAGCGGTATCACGGCAAGGTTCTGTCCTGAGTGCGGAACCAAGCGGCCTGAATAAGGAGGATGACGGCAATGAAACTGACAAAGCACGCGTGGATCCTTTGGAGCATCGCACTGGCTGTTGTGCTGGTGCTGGCGCTGGTCATTTCCTTTGCGAAAACGGCTGTTTACTGGATTGGTCTGCTGTGCACGGTGGCGATGTTTGGTGTGTGCGCTCTCGCTTTCGTTCGTGCCTTCCGCAAGGACAGCACGCTGGAAAGCAAGCTGCTTGGCTGGCCAATTTTCAAAGTTGGTTATGTGGCAGTGATCGTGCAGCTCGTTGTGGGCTTTGCTTTGATGGGACTGGCTGCTCTTTGTCCAGTGTGGGCCGCTGCCATTGTTGAAGTGGCTGTGTTTGCTGTGACAGTCTTCTGCATGACGGTAAAGGATGCTGCGCGTGAGGCAGTGACTACGGCTGAAGTCAAAGTTGCCGACAACACCGCTGCATGGAAGGCGATCCGTGCCCGCGCGAATGCTATTGCTGCTGAAACCGGACATCCGGATATCAAGAAGCTGGCTGAGGAGATTCGATATGCTGATCCTATGCCGACAAGTATGGATGGCGAGATTGCACAGATGCTGGAGACGCTGAGCAGCTATGCGGATGCAGCAAACATCAAAAAGGCACTAGGAATGATGGAACAGCGCCAATCGTTCTCAAAGGAGGAAAAGTGAATGAATCGTCTCTTTTCTCGTAATGTTGATATCTATAAAAACGCAGATATCAATTGGAGAATGAATACTGAAGATAATGTTGAAAACTACATAGTACTTGCAGACGGTTATCGTGATAGCACTATACAGCTGTTGCAGGATTTATTGACTGATAATGCAGGTCATCGTGCTGATTCAATCATATTTCCAATAATGTTTTGTACATATCAGTATGTCGAACTTGTCCTCAAAGCAATTCTTATACTCAACGGCAGATTGAATGGGAAAGCCAATCATAATATAAAGCAGTATCTCGCTGATGTTGAGCAACTTCTTGTTGATGACGGGAATTTACAACAAGAGGTCAGTAATCACCTTAGTGTTATATCAACATACATTGATGATATCTATGGGAACATTTCCTATACAGACCTGAAAGGAAAACAAAGCATGGCTTTTGAGTTTGCAAGATTCCCTACTGGAAATGATGGACTAACCCCTTTATTCTATGTAAAGGGAAATGATGAACTGATTTCTATTGATTTGGAGAACTACCTAAGTATGGTTAAGAACATGGCAGATGTCCTTGACGGACTCTTTCAAATGTACATTAACAGGGAGGGTGCAAACTGATGATCATCAAATGTAAGATGTGCGGCGGCGACCTTCGCCCCGCGGAGAACGCTACGACCTGCGAATGCGAGTATTGCGGCAGCGTGCAGACCATCCCGAAGCTAGACAACGAGCGTCGGCTGAACCTGTATGACCGCGCCAACCATTTCCGCAGGAACAACGAATACGACAAGGCCATGGGTATCTTCGAGCAGATCCTGCAGGATGACAGGACCGATGCGGAAGCCTACTGGTCTCTGGTACTGTGCCGCTATGGCATTGAGTATGTTGAGGATCCCGCGACGAAGAAGCGTATCCCCACTGTCAATCGCGCCCAGTTCACCTCCATCTTTGCGGATGATGACTACAAGTCTGCCCTGGAGTATGCCGACAGCGTGCAGAAGAGCATCTACGAAACCGAGGCGAAGGCCATCGATGATATTCAGAAAGGCATTCTGGACATCTCCAAGAAGGAAAAGCCCTTTGATGTGTTCATCTGCTACAAGGAAACAGACTCTGAGGGCAAGCGCACACCGGACAGCGTGCTAGCCAATGATCTGTATCACCAGCTGACCCGCGAGGGCTTCAAGGTGTTTTTCAGCCGCATTACGCTGGAGGACAAGCTGGGTCAGCAGTATGAGCCGTATATTTTTGCTGCTCTGAACAGTGCGAAGGTCATGGTGGTATTGGGCACTAAGCCCGAGTACTTCAATGCTGTTTGGGTGAAGAACGAATGGAGCCGCTATCTGAAGCTCATCCGCAGTGGTGCCAACAAAACCCTCGTGCCCGCCTATAAGGACATGGATCCCTACGATCTGCCGGAGGAATTCAGCCACCTACAGGCGCAGGACATGAGCAAGCTGGGCTTCATGCAGGATCTGATCCATGGCATCAAGAAAATTGCCGGAGAGGAAAAACCTGCTGCAGCTCAGCAGCCTGTAGTTGTTCAGGCTGCGACCGGCGCAGGCGGAAGCAATGCAGCCGCGCTGCTGGATCGTGCGTTCATGGCCCTGGAGGATGGCGAGTGGGCAAAAGCGGATGATTTCTGCGAGAAGGCGCTGAATATCGATGCGCGCAATGCTCGTGCCTATATCGGCAAGTTGATGGCCGAGTTGAAGGTCCGCAAGGAAAGTGACCTGCAGTACCAGTCTCAGCCAATTGAGCGCAGCGGAAACTATGCGAAGGCACTGCGCTTTGCAGATGAAAAGCTTCAGGCTACGTTGAAGGGCTACAACGAAGCAATCAAGGAACGCAATGAGCAGAATCGCCAGCAGGGTCAGTACAATGAAGCCATGCAGGCGCTCAATGCCGCGCGTACTGTGGCAGATGTGCAGGCTGTAAAGAGCCGTCTCTCCGCTATCGCAAGCTACAAGGAGACTACAAATGGCTTGAAGGCTTGCGACGACAAGATCGAGTCCATCAACAGTGCTGCTTACACCAGTGCCAACAACCTGATGAAGCAGAAGCAGTATGTACAGGCTGCAGCTGCATTCCGAGCCATCGGCAATTACCGTGATTGCCAATCTGTGGCAAAGAAGTGCGATGAGTTGGAAAAGCAACGTCTTGCGGAAGAGGCTGCTGCACGTGCGGAGGAACAGAAGCGCCTCGATGAACGTCGTGCAAAGGAAGAGGCCGAACGCAAAGAGAAGGAGCGTGTTGCTGCCGAACTGAAAGCGCGCGAGGATGAAATCAAGCGCCGCGAGGCAGAAGCAAAAGCCGCCAAAGCGAAGAAGACAGGTATCATCCTGGCAATCGTCGCAGCGCTGTGCGTTGCTGCCTTCTTTGTGGTAACAAAGGTTGTTCTGCCAAAGATGAACTATGATAACGCTGTCAAAGCGCTGCAGGCTGGTCAGTATGATACGGCCATCACTGCATTCACCGAGTTGGGCGACTATGAGGACTCCGGCCATCGCATTACGCAGGCGCAGGCGAACAAGGCTTTTGCTGCCGGTCAGTATGATACGGTTGGCAACTACTATGCCACCCTGCCCACTGCATATCAGGATCATGCAAACGACTTTGTGACCATGTACAACGATGCTGTGGCGCTGATGGATGGCGGCAACTATGATGAAGCCATCGCGGCTTTCACCAAGCTGGGTAACTACAGCGACAATAAGACGCAGATCAACGAGGCCACCTACCGCAAGGCCTGTGCTCTGATGGCTGCGGGCAATCGGAGCGATGCGGCAACGCTGTTCAGCGGTCTGGGTGGCTATAAGGACAGCAAGAACCTCATCGCACAGATGGAAGCTGACATGCAGTACGAGAATGGCAACTATGCAGATGCATGGGCTGCTTATGCTGCTCTGCCGGAAGCATATCAGACACACAACGCCGACTATGCTGAGATGTACACCGCTGCTGAGACGCTGCTGACTAATGGCAGCTATGATGACGCCGCCGCTGCGTTCAACGTACTCGGCACCTACAGCAATGCTGCCGATATGGTGAAGGAATGCAGCTATTGCAAGGCACAGTCTCTGGCTGCTTCCGGCAGCTATGATGCAGCCATCGCGTTGTATGATAGCCTGAATGGCTACAGCGACAGCAAGAATCTTTCTGCTCAGGCTAAGGCAGATAAGCTCTATGCCGCTGGTTCCTATGCTGATGCCTACGCCGTGTATGCCACGCTGGGCGATGCCTATCAGACTAACGCAGATGGTTATGCTGCTCTGTATGCCGATGCACTTGCCCAGCAGACTGCCGGACAGTATGATGATGCTGTCACTGCTTTCACCGCTCTGGGCAGCTACAGCGACGCTGCTGATCAGATCAAGCAGAGCAAGTACCTGAAGGCTGGTTCTCTTGCTGCTGACGGCAAGTATGACGATGCTATCACCATCTATAATGCACTGGGCGAATACAGCGACAGCAAGTCTTTGTCCTCAAAGGCCAAGGCCGACAAGCTGTACGATGCAGGCTCCTATGCGGATGCATACGCTGTGTATGCTGCGCTTGGTGATGCCTATCAGACCCATGCGGCTGATTATGCCTCCATGTATACTGCTGCGGAAGCAGCAAGGACTTCCGGCGACTATGACAACGCCTACGACCAGTTCATTGCACTTGGCGCATACAGCGACGCTAAGGACAAGGCAATTCAGTGCGGTACTGATAAGGCAAATGCTTTGTTCGCGGCTGGTCAGTATGGTGAAGCTGCAGAGGTTTACACCTTCATCGGCGATACCGACAAGGCAACCGAATCCACCTATAAGTACGCCGGACAGCTTGCAGAGCAGGGCGAATACCTGCAGGCTGCAAAGCAGTATGAGACCATCATGACCTATCAGGACAGTCAGGAACAGCATTATCAGATGGGTCTGCAGGCGCGCGTGAACGGCAAGCTGGCTGATGCCTATGCCATTCTTTCTGCTGATCCCGACTACCGCGATACCAAAGAAGCCATTTACCAGACCGGTGTAGCTGCTTCCTCCGAGAAGCTGTACGAAGTGTCTGTGCCTGCTTTCACCCAGGTGGGTGCCTACAAAGACGCAGCCATGAAGCTGACCATGGACACTTACGCATGGGGCGGACAGCTGTTTGACAATGCGGACTATGACAAGTCTGCCGAGGTGTTTGCCTCCATGGGCGAGTTCTCCGACGCGCCCATCCGTGCAAATGAAGCACGCTACGCGGCTGCCGGTGTTTCAACGAAAAATGGCAGTTATGATGATGCCGCTGCCCGTTATGCAGCGCTGGGCAGCTACAGCGACAGCGCCGACAAGGCCAAGGCCGCTGCCTATGCCGCTGCTGATGAGCAGCTGGAGGCCGGCAGCTATGCCGATGCCAAGGCTCGTTTCACCAAGCTGGGTGGTTACAGTGACAGCAAGTCCAAGGCACAGGAATGCGATTACCGTCCCGCAATGGCGTTGTTCAACAATGGTGAATACGCCGCTGCCAAGACAGCCTTTGTGGCCCTGGGCAGCTACAGCAACAGCGCTGATATGGCCAAGGAATGTGATTACATTCCTGCCAAGGCACTGTATACCGCGAAACAGTATCAGGATGCCCTGAATGCCTTCACTGCAGGAAAGCTTTCCGGCTACAGCGACAGCGACACCATCATGAACGACTGCCGCTATCAGCTGGGCAAAGCAGCGATGGCAAACGCTGATTACACTACTGCCCGCGACTGGTTCGATGCCGCAGGCAGCTATAGCGACAGCAAGGCTCAGGCCAATGAGTGCCGTTATCAGCTGGCATTGGCACAGAAGAACGAAAGCAAGTATGACGACGCTATTGCTGCTTTTTCCGCCATCAAGGACTACAGCGACAGCAAGGCACAGATCAGCGCTTGCTATAACGCCAAGGCAGCAGAGCTTGAGACCAACGGCAGCTATGAAGCGGCATATACTCAGTATGAGCTCGCCGGGAACACCGCAAAAATGCAGGAGATGGCCTATCAGACTGCCCTTGTAAAGCTCTCTGAAAGCGACTATGTGGGCGCCATCGGCTGGTACGAGAAGGCTGGTACCTACAGTGACGCGAAGGAACAGATCCTGTCTATCGGTGAGTACTACTACGCCACCCAGCAGTATGACGCGGCTGAAGTGGTCTATGTGAAGGTGCTGGGCACCGGCAATGCTGCACATCGCCTGTATGAACTGGGCCAGTATTACGAGTTGGTGGGTAACATCGAGCATGCTGCCAAGTGCTACCGGGAAGCCGGTGAATATGAGGATGCTCACGAAAAGGCTGTGGCCCTACAGAACGAGGTCACCTATCAGGCTGCGGAAAGCCTGTTCCTGGCTGGGAACTGGGAAGGCGCTCGTACGGAGTATCTGAAAATTTCCGGGTACAAAGATGTTGACAGTAAGGTAGCGACCTGCGACAATGAAATAGCAGCAGCAGCAAAACGCGACGCGAAATTTGCAGTTGGCAACTATGTAACATTTGGCAGTTATCCTCAGACAAAGGCAGGAACTGATAATACGCCGATTGAGTGGCTTGTAATAGCACGGGATGGACAGAAGGCACTGTTGATCAGCCGGTACGGCCTTGACTGTCAAAAGTACAATACAAGCAAGACAAGTGTCACATGGGAAACGAGTTCTATTCGCACATGGTTGAACGGTACGTTTATCAACCAGGCATTCAGCCTTGCAGAGCAAGGTGCGATTGTTATGACGAACGTGGACAATAGCAAGAGTCAGGGCTATAGCCAATGGAGCACAAACGGAGGGAACAATACACAGGATAAGGTGTTCTTGTTAAGTTATGCTGAAGCAAATAAGTACCTCGGTGTGACATATGATGATTCTAATAATACCAAATCTCGTGTGTCTCCGACTGAATATGCAGTAAAGAATGGTGCCTGGACCTCCAGTAGCAACAAGACGGCAGAGGGAAAATATGCAGGTTATTGGTGGCTGCGTTCTCCGGGCTCGTCGTCCTCGTCCGCTGCCAATGTGATTACGAATGGCTCCCTCTACGATTACGATGTCGACGATTCGAATGCCATTGTTCGCCCCGCTTTGTGGATCAATCTTGAATCTGGCATCTTCTAATCTTTAATCTTATACAATTGTGGATGCTGGAGATCGGATTGGGAATTCATCTTATATCAGAACATAGATGAAAGTTGAACCAATGGGAACGAGGAGGCGCATGAAACAAGGCAGCGCCGAAGGCGCTTCCTCTTCCCGCCGTAAGGCGGGCGACATGATTTTTGAAAATGGGGTCTATGATGGCACACAGTCAATCTGAACTTCAGGTCATTACACACGCGAAGAATCTATGTTCATATGTGATGACAATCACACAGAAGTCTCCGAAGCAATTTCGTTTTTCTCTTGTTGGGCGTATGCAAGGCTACGTGTTGGATATCGTAGAAGAACTGTACTACGCAAATGACATCTATGTGACTCCAAACAGTCGTGCTGGATGGGCACAACGCCAGACGCATCAGCGGAAGGCACTGGCAACACTCAAACTGCTTAGCTATGTGTCACAGGTCAGCGTGGAGCAAGGTGCCATCCAGTCAAAGCAGTATGAACAGATCAGTCAGCAAAGTTTTAATGTTCAGAATATGCTTGGCGCGTGGATCATCAGCGATCAGCGCAGGTTGAATAGCATTAAACCGAAGCAAACTGAACCACAGGAAACCAATCACCGGGGATCAATGCCTGAATAAGGCGTTCTTCTGGGTACGGTATTGTGTGGGCCGTGGCTGCGTTCTCCGGGCTCGTCGTCCTCGTCCGCTGCCAATGTGAATACGAATGGCTCCCTCAACAATAACAATGTCAACAATTCGAATGCCATTGTTCGCCCCGCTTCCCCTCGATTTTGCCAGAAGTTCGTCCGTGCGAACGGCGACCAGTGCCCTGGGGAGAAGGAATACCGCTCCCTTTCGCAGGGAACAACCTCATAAGCGCTATGAGGCCCTCGGAAAACATGCCAACGGAGGCCCGGACGGCAGATGAAACAGACTGCTTTTCGCAATGCCTTTGGGCTGCATGGTTTTGCTTGATGCATCTCGCCATGCAGCCCCCGAGCGGTTTTTGAAAACAGGAGCATGAGCAATCATGAAATTCAACTACGAATTGATTTATGATTTCGATAACCTGTACAGAGCCTACCTGGCCTCACGGCGGAGTAAACGCTCCACCCGTGAGGTCATTCAATTTGAAATGAATGTCGGCCCTAATCTATGCCAGCTCCAGCAGAAACTGCGCGATGGGAGCTATCAGCTTTCAGGCTATTACCACTTCACCATTCATGATCCCAAGGTGCGTGAAATATACGCCCTGCATTATCGGGATCGTATCCTGCAGCACAGCCTCTGCGATAATGTGCTGGCACCATATTTCGAGACGCATCTGATCTATGATAACGCTGCCTGCCGGAAGGACAAGGGTACGCTGTTTGCCATGAACCGGCTGAACGGCTTCATGCACGATCATTTCCATAAACATGGCAAAAGAGGCTATTTCCTCAAATGCGATGTCCGTAAGTTTTTTGACAGCATTGACCACGATCTGCTTAAGCAGCGGCTTGAGAGCATTGTGGATGACAAACGGACATTGACGCTGCTATTCCACATCATCGATAGCTACGAGGTAACACCCGGTCGTGGCATTCCCATGGGCAACCAAACAAGCCAGTGGTTTGCACTATTCTATCTTGATCCGCTGGATCGATTGGTGAAGGAAAAACTGCGCATCAAGTACTACACCCGGTATATGGACGATTGCATTCTGTTCCACCACAGCAAACAGGTGCTTGAAGAGGCGCTCGCCGTCATGAGACTTTTGCTGGATGAGCTGCATCTGGAGTTCAACGACAAGACGCAGATATTTCCCATAGAGCATGGCGTAGAATACCTTGGTTGGCGTTACTACCTGACCGATACCGGCGCGGTTGTGCGTCGATTGAAGAAGCACAGCAAGATCCGCTGGAAACACCGGCTGAGAAAGCTGAAAGCCTTGTATGCTGATGGACAAATTGACGTGGCAAAGATCCATGAAAGCACTCAGAGTTTTGCCAATCATATGAGCTATGGGAATACGTGGAAGATGTATCAAAGAGAGATGAACCGGTTTGTCCTTCGGAAGAATCACACAAACAATCCCTGACGCGATCAGCATTCCGTGCTGGTCGCTTTCTCTATGCCATTTTTTCAGAATGGAGGCTCCGTCATGGCCTACAACTTAAGCAAATACGAAAAGGAAACGGTCATCCTCTACAACCAGAGCAATGACCGTGTGAACATCACGACTTATGACCCTGTTCTCCGTCGCAAGCTATCCGACTTCGCAGCCAAGCACCCTGATCTGTGCCAACGTCTGGACAAAGGTAAATACCCCGATTATGTGGAGTACGAAATCGACAAAGACAGGCTGTCCGTCCGGTTCCTGGCACCCTACAGCGAGGAACGCAAAAAGGCAGCTGCCGAACAGGCAAAGCGTCTGCTCAACCCGACCATCAAAGCAGAAGGCATCGACTGATCAAACAGCCGGTGCCTTTTCCTTTGCTGGCCAGCAAAAAACAAATCTATTCTATGGAGGTACCCTTATGAAAGACAAGACTACCCTTGAGTACGAGCGCCGGATCGCGGACAACGCCAAGAAGGCTAAGAAGCTGGCAGAAGACGCCAAGGCTCTGTACCGTGAAGGCCAGAAGCTGAAGCGTGATGCCCGTACCCATCACCTGTGCAACCTCGGCGGTATGCTGGAGACCTATCTGAAGGAACCCGGCATTCTGGAAGAGGACGACGTTCGCCATATCCTGGATGGTGTGTTCGCTGATCCCAAGGTGCAGATGGCTTTGGACCGTCTGCTGGCGAAGAAGCGTGGACCCGTTCCCATGGCGGATGGGGCGGCTGCGGCGACCGTGGACGACGATCAGGAGTAACCAGGAGACACGTGTCAATGCGCAACTATACACCGGTTCCGGTGTGTTGCGTCCTCCGGAGGCTCCTGCGGAGAGCGTCGGCTCCGTCCCTTAACGAGGGCCGAATCCGAAAAAGGGAGCCCGGCTCCCTTCGCCAATTTCATTGGCTACCCTGGGGTACAGCCTGCGGGCTGGACTGGGGTACGACGGTGATCGGCAGCTTCCGTGAAACGGAGGTGAGCCGATGCCCTGTCCGCATTACGATCTGAAGATCGTTGGTGGCGGTCACAAGCATAGCTCTGCTGTGTCCAGCTCTGCCTATCAATCAAGCGAAAAGCTGTACAGCGAGCGAGAGCAGGTAACCCGCTATTATCCCAAGCGCAGTGAACGCATCATCCATACGGAGATCATGCTCCCGGACAATGCTCCTCCTGAGTACATGAGCCGTGAAAGGCTGTGGAACTCAGCTGAAATGAATGAGCCCCAGCGTAATGCCCAGTATGCCAGACGCTTTGTCATGGCGCTGCCGCGTGAACTGTCCTATGAGGACAATCTGGAACTCGTCCGCCAATACTGCCAGGAGCAATTCGTCTCCAAGGGCATGTGTGTTGATCTGGCCTATCATTACGATGACAGCGATAACCCCCATGTCCATTCGTACCTTCCTTGGTGATATGAACCGTGAGATCCGCAAGCACAACGCCCTGATCACCTTCGTGAAGAAGGGCCTCAAGATGGTGCGCGGATGGATCGACGAGATCAACAACGAAAAGGCACTTCGCGAGGAAATGCTTCAAGCCCGTGGGCCTTCTGTTCATCAAATGCTGGTTGACTACTTTGACGCCAGAAACAATGAACGTGAAGGCTGGGCTTCCATGGCAAGGATCAAGGGCATGTCCAGAGACCTGGTCTTCGTCAAGGAGATGGAAACCTGGTGCGAAAACCATGGTATCTACTATGCATCCGATCTGATTGACAAGGTTGCAGAACTGGAAGCCAGGAGCAGAGCAGCCAGCGACACCATCAGCCGAAACGATACCCGTCGAAAGACCATTGCCAGGATCAAGGAAAAGGCTGCGATCTATGCTGAAACCAAGCCTGTGTTCGACAAATACTCCAGGATGTTCTTCAAGCCCCTCAAAGACGGTTTTGCCAAGGAGCATGAAACTGAGTTGACAGACCATAAGCGGGCTTATGGCTACCTGATGAAAAATCATGGTGGAAGCCTCCTTCCATGAAAGGGAAAGCGCCTGTTCAGAAAACCTATACCGCTTTCCAGGAAAAAAGCGTGCTTCCTCTTTCGGATGCGCCTGCTTCACGGGACACACAGCCCATTGCAGATGAAGAAAATGCTTTTCCAGCAGAAGAAAGCAGCGTAATTGAAAAAGGTGAGAGTGTTCTTCCAAATGCAGAACACTCAACGGGGAAAAGCGATTTTCGCACAGGAAAAAAGAAACCTTCCTCGGTATCGCTGCATTTTGGTGATTCTCCTTCACATCGGTCAAAAAAGTCCGACGTTGGCAAGGAGAAGAAAAAGCCTATTCAGAAGGTATCGGAAGCAATGAAACCGATTGCCCGACGGCTGCGCCTACGGCTACCGCAAAACCCACGAAAAAGCCCTCTGGCGGAACAGTCCAGGAAACGGACAAGCCCGTGGTTGTCACCAATGCGCCGGTGGTGACGCAGGAGCCTGCCGCTACCCAGGAACCCATCGTGATCGTGGTGACCCAAGCGCCGGTGGTCACGCCGGAACCCATCGTGAAAACGGAGTATGTTCCCATCGGCCCCGGCCAGCCCTTCACTGGCAACGGCAATATGCAGACCCTGGACGTGCTGTATTCCGCCGCCACCAACAAGCAGTTCATCACCGTGCAGAGCAAGAAGGGCCAGACCTATTACATGGTGATCGACTACGACAAGCCCATCGACGAGGCCAACGACATCTATGAAACCTATTTCCTTAACATGGTGGATGACCGCGACCTAATGAGCGTCCTCACCGACGAGGAGATCGTCGCAACGCCCACGCCGCAGATCGTGTACGTCACCCCGGAGCCCACGGCGGTGCCCGCTGCCACGGCGGAGCCTGCGGCGCAGACCGAAAAGCCCGCGGCCAATCAGTCCGGCCTGCTCCTGCTGCTCATCGTGCTGCTGGGCGGCGGCGGTGCCGCGTACTGGTTCCTGAAAAAGAAAAAAGGCGCAGCGCCCAAGACCCGCATGATGGATGAATCCGGCTTTGAGGATGAAGAAGATGAAGAAACCAACGCGGAGGAAAACGAGAATGAGTAATATCCTGTTCCCTATGAACGCGCACCGTTTGATCGTTGCGGAAAAGCCGTCTGTGGCGCAGAGCATCGCCGCTGTGATTGGGGCGAACGAAAAGAAAGATGGCTTTTTGCTGGGTAACGGCTGGATCGTCAGTTGGTGCATCGGCCACCTGGTAGAGCTTGCCATGCCCCAGGATTATGATGTAAAATACGCCAAATGGCAGGGCAGCGATCTTCCCATTCTTCCCTCTCCCTGGCAATACACTCTTACGGAGAAGGGAAGAAAACAGTTTGAAATTCTGAAAACGCTGATGCACGCGCCGCAGGTGGAAAGCATCGTCTGCGCCACCGACGCGGGCCGTGAGGGAGAATTGATCTTCCGGCTCGTTTACCATCAATGCGGCTGTGACAAGCCGGTGAAACGGCTGTGGATTTCTTCTCTGGAGGAAACAGCCATTCGGGAAGGAATGGATCACCTTCATGATTCTGGAGAATATGATCTTCTCTACGAAGCTGCGCTGTGCCGCCAGAAAGCGGATTGGCTGGTGGGCATCAACGCCAGCCGTCTGTTCTCCCTGATTTACGGAACCACCTTGAATATTGGGCGCGTCATGACGCCTACTCTGAACATGATCCGCAAGCGGGAGCAGAGTATTGACGATTTTCAGCCAGAAAAGTATTACACCGTCCAAATCAGTTGCGGCTTCCTGGCTTCCGGGGAACGGCTTTCTGACCGGGAAGAAGCAAAGCGGATTGCCGCTGCCTGTTCTATGAAAGCGGCTTATGTAAAGAAGGTGGACAGAAAACAGAAAAAAGAGAATCCGCCCAGGCTGTATGACCTGACCACTTTGCAGCGGGACGCCAACCGCATCTTTGGTTATACCGCCCAGCAAACCCTGGATTACGCCCAGGATTTGTATGAAAAAAAGATGATTACCTATCCCCGGACGGACAGCCAGTTTCTCACGGAGGATATGCAGGTTTTTCTGCCTGGTCTGGTGCATATGACGGCTAACTGCCTGCCCTACGTTACCGGGATGCAGCTTCCTGTTCACACAGAACAGGTCATCAATAACGCGAAGGTCAGCGACCACCACGCCATCATTCCTACGAAAACCATGGCCGTAACTCCCTGGCTGGGACTGCCCGCACAGGAAAAGGCGCTGCTGGAGCTGATCTGCATCCGCCTGATCTGCGCCGTGTCCGACCCTTACGAATACGCTGAAACTGTTGTGACGGTGGAATGTGAGGGCCATACCTTCACCGGCAAGGGGAAAACGGTATCTCAAATCGGCTGGAAGCTGCCCTATGAGCTGTTCATGCGCAGCAGGCAGCAGGGAAACAGCGACACGGAGGACGAAGGGCCGGAGCCTGTTCGGAACATTCAGACGCTGGAAATCGGGGAAAAGCTGTATCCCGTCATGGCGTCGGTCAAGGACGGCGTGACCGCGCCGCCCAAACACTATACCGAGGACAGCTTGCTGGCCGCGATGGAAACGGCAGGTGTGGAGGATATGCCGGAGGACGCTGAACGCAAGGGCCTGGGTACGCCTGCCACCCGTGCGGGTATCCTGGAAAAGCTGGTGCAGGCCGGGCTGGTGATCCGGCGCGGCGCGGGAAAGCAGCAAAATCTTTTGCCTACGGACAAAGGAAAGGCCCTGATCGCCGTGACCCCGGAAATTCTCAAATCTCCCATCCTCACCGCTGAATGGGAACAGCGATTGAAAGCCATTGAACGAGGGGAGGAAGAACCCGCTGTTTTTCTGGAACAGATTTCAGAACTGTTGAAGGATATGTGCCAAACCGCAAAGCCGGTCACGAACATGGAGCAGGTTTTCCCGTCCAAGCGGGAGCGTGTCGGCACTTGTCCCTCCTGCGGCGCGCCGGTATCCGTCTATCCCCGCGGATACTTCTGTGAAAACAGAATCTGCCCCTTCGCCATCTGGAAGGACAACCGTTTCTTTACCACCAAGAAAAAGAATATCAGCAAAGAATTGGTGGCGGCGCTGCTGGATAAGGGTCAAGCCGACATGACTGATCTGTACTCTGAAAAATCCGGAAAGCTCTACAATGCCAAGGTACTGCTGGAGACGGATCAGGAGGGCCGCGCTCGCTTTAAGCTCCAATATCCCCAGCAAGCAAAAAAGAAAGAAAATGAGGTATCCCGATGAAAAAGATCATGCTGCTTCTGATTGCGCTGATCGTCTGCGCCGCCCCGCTGGTTTCGCTGGCGGAGCGGAGCGCTCTTTCACGGCAGGAAGCCGTCGCGCTGATGGATGCTATGTCGGAAACGTATTGCTTGGATGACGCCGATTTCCGCGCTGTCCAGCGCGAAAACGAACAGCATACGCGGGAATGGGAAAAGAAGTATGGTTATCATATCCGCTGGGACGGCGATATGATGGCCGACTATGTGCTGGCCTACGGCATGATGCCTACCTATGACGCGCCCTATGCCAACCCGCTGGCGGTGTACCCGGACGACGCCAGGCTGACGATCCCGGAAGCAAAGCGGATCGCTGCCGAGGCTGTATCGTCTGTGGAAGATCGCCTCCCTGCTGAAAAGCTGGACGACCTGACCTGCCTGTGGGAATTTGACTACTGCCGCGACCTGGGCTGGTGGTGGACGTATGATGGCACCTGGATCATCACCTGGTTTGACGGAAACGCCATCGTCAGCCGGGCTTTCCTGCGGGACGCGGACGGAAAGCCCACCATCGTTTTCATCTACCTGGACGACCACGATCCGTATTCGGACGACGGCGTGACTGTCTATACCGACTTTTAATGGGAGGTGATATTGTGGATGATCTGGAAAAAGCGTTTTTGAACAATCCGGGAGATGCTTATGCGATCTACCAGTTAAAGCATACCCAGGACACCCGTGATCTGCGATTCGCTTCCATGAGCCAGGTGATGATGACCGGAAAGAAGATTGACCGAGAGAAATATGACCTTCTTTACATTGGTGATCTTCCCGGTCAAATGAACCAGCGGCCAGGCGACGTGCTTGACGAAATCTACGCCCGGTTCAATATTATGAAGCCAGCGGACTTTACCGGCCATAGCCTGTCTATGAGCGATATTATTGGCCTCAAGCAGAATGGCAGCGTATCCTTCCATTATGTCGATACCTTCGGTTTTCGGGAAGTGAAGGGCTTTCTGCCCGACAATCTGCTGCACAGCGCAGAAATCGGCATGGAGGACGATTACAACATGATCGATGGAATTGTTGGCAACAACGGACGCAATCCGGCCCTGGAAGAAAGAAAACCTGCTGCAACAAAACCGGAGGATCGCCTGCCGCTGCGGGAACAGCTTCGTCAGGTAATGCGGGAAAACACCGGTAGGCTGCCCCAGGCAAAGGAGGCCAGAAAGCCGTCCTTTGAAAGATAAATACCAATGTAGGAGGTTATCATGCCCGATTTTTCTCCGGATGAAATCAATCTGATCTTCATTTACGGTTATGGCAGACGGAAAATACTGATCAAGCAGCTCACCAAAATGCTTGATGATGCGGAAGATGACGAAGAGTTTTCTATCCTGGCGAGAGGCGTCATCGAAAAGGTCAGCAGTATGACGGATCAAGCGTTCAGGGAAATGAGCCACGATCTGATTCCCGATTTTGACAAGGATGAATAAAAAACACCGGCAGGGGCGATGATGCTCCTGCCGGAATACCGTCTTATTGTGCTGTCAAATTCTCTGTAATGGTCTGAAAGAAGGATGCGCTCCATACATCCAGCGAGGCAGGATTGCGGATAAACGGCAGCACATCTTCCTTTGCCTGGCTGTAATCAATGGATGAAAAACGCTGCAAAAGGATCTGCTTGATTTCTGGCAGCATCATATCCTCTCTTGCGCCTTCAAATCCGGAATCCACCAATCGGGCGTTCAGATGCTTCAAATTAACAGGCGTCTTACGGGAGAGATAGAAGATGTAATCATACAAATCGCGCCCCTTGATGCGGCTCTTCCAGGCACGGCAGATCACGGCATGGAGTTTGCCCGCAAACAAAGACGGCATATCGTAGAGCCGGATTTCATAGGGGAGCGGGAGCAGACGGTATTTTTGCTCAAAGCTGGCAAAAGGCGGCGGTGTGGTATCCAGCTCAAATTTGATTTTGATCAATTCACCCCCGCCGATGGAACGGGCCAGCCGGTCATCCGCATAGCAAATCAGGATATGCTCCCGCGTATTTCCCTTCACGAAGGCGGATTGAATATCTGAATCAACCGTCTTTTTCCGCGCTTCCGCCTGAAAACGAAAACCGTAGGAGGCCAGTTCCTTTTCCAAAGCCGGCAAATAAGCGTCCAACCGGAAATCCGGGTCAGGCGTGGCCAAGGAGAAATCCAAATCCTCTGAAAACCGATCCAGCCCATAGAAGATGCGCAGCGCAGTGCCTCCATAGAAAGCGGCGGAATGGAAGAACCCCGCCCGGGACAGGCCGCACAGCATGATTTCCTGGACAACCTCTTTGATGCTGTTCTTCTTGTCGGAAAGCGTTGTGGATTCGTGCTGGTTCAGCATCTGCTCAATGATGCTGTTCATGCCGTTTCATCTCCTTTACCATGGATATGAGCAAACGATGGTTGGCTGTATGATACAATTCGGCAAGCTCCATCATATCATTCCAGTTTGTGCCCCGAAAAGCACTCTCATCCATCCGAAGATCGTCAAACAGGAGCTGCCGCAGTTCCATTCTGCTGCCGCAGGGAGAACGGGTATAGAGCAAATCACAGATCGCCTTTTCGGGGGAAGCAAGCATAAAACTGTATCCGTTTTCTTCGTGCAGCGTTGTACCGTATGGAAACACGGCAATGGGAACATCCCGGTAAACAAAGGTGCCAAAGACCGTGTCATATTGCTTTCTTCTGCCCTTGCCGCAGGTGGCCGATGTGAAAGCATATACGGCCTCCGGAATCAGGTCATGCCAGGAAAGCGCAAACTCAAAGGACAGATAGGACGGCCCATAGATCACACCGGATAAATAATGACCGGGGATCGTGCCGTCTGTTTCATACAATCCCTTGATGATCGGCACAAGCTGTCCGCTTTGTGCCATTCGCCTGATCTTGGCGGCAGGATTGGCGTAATCCGCCAATTCCTGTAAAAGCATCGCAGTCGTTTTAACCATATTATCACCACCAACTGCAATTATAGTGCATTATCTGGAGAAAATCAAGATAAAATTAAAAGGAGGAAAAAACTATTGCCTGCAAACGCATGGACCGTAGCGCAGCTTGCGGACGATACGGAACGGGAAATCACCGGCAGTCATGAACGGTGGACGGCGTTTTTAACGACGGCGGCCCGGCTGTACAAGTATCCCTACCGTGAGCAACTCATGATCTTCGCCCAGCGGCCGGAGGCAACGGCCTGTGCGGAGTACGATTTATGGAATAAAACCATGCGCCGCTATGTACGGCGCGGCTCCAAGGATGAGCCGATCGTCGTTGAGCCGAGAATCCTGATTGAGGACGCGACCCGTTCAAACTGCGCTGCTGATCCTGACACAGAGAATATGCTGATCCACGGGGATAATCTCTTGGCATTGAAAGCCCTCGAGAATAAATATGCTGGGCGTGTAAAATGTATTTATATTGATCCCCCATATAACACAGGGAGCGCTTTTGATTATTATGAGGACAATCTGGAGCATAGTATTTGGCTTAACCTAATACGGCCTCGATTGGAAATATTGTGGAATCTGCTTGATAAAGACACGGGCAGCATCTGGATAAGCATAGATGATTCAGAACAAGCGTATATGCGTGTATTATGCGATGAACTATTTGGCCGTCCGAAATTTGTTGCACAAATCGTATGGCAAAAAAGATATTCCAGAGAGAACCGTGAAGCCATTGGCGATGCGCATGAATATATAATTGTATATGCAAAAGATCCCGTCCAGTTTAAGGAATGCCGGAACCTTGTTCCTATGTCAGAAGAACAGGCAAAGGTATACAAGAATCCGAATAATGATCCCAAGGGGCGCTGGAGAGGAGTTCCAATGACTGCACAAGGATACCGGCCAAACCAGATGTACCCAATTACAGATCCCAAAGGCAATGTGCATTATCCACCAGAAGGACGATGCTGGAGCACATTAGAATCCGAGTTCCGCAAGCTGTTAGCTCAAGGTCGTATTTACTTTGGCAAGAATAATGATTCTCAGCCGAGCACTATACGTTATTTATCTGAAGTCCCTGGTGTTGTTCCTTGGACGTGGTGGCCTTGTGATGAGGTTGGTCATACTGATTCATCAAAAAAAGAAATAATGGCTCTATTTGGAAAAGACAATATTTTTGATACTCCTAAGCCAGAGGCATTGATCGAACGAATTATCAGTATTGGCAGTAATCCCGGCGATCTTGTTCTCGATTCCTTCCTTGGCTCTGGTACCACGGCAGCCGTGGCCCATAAGATGGGAAGACGGTACATCGGCATCGAAATGGGTGATCACGCCTATACGCATTGTAAGGTGCGTTTGGATAAGGTGATTTCCGGCGAGGATAAAGGCGGTATCACAAAATCCGCAGGATGGATCAGCGGCGGCGGCTATCACTTTTATGAGCTTGCCCCGTCACTGATCAACGAAGACCCGTTTGGCGAACCTGTCATTAACCCGGATTACAATGCGGATATGCTGGCGGCGGCTATGGCGCTGCATGAAGGGTTTTCCTATCAACCGGATCATCAGCTATTCTGGAAGCAATCCACGGGAAATGAAAACAGCTTCCTCTTTGTGACGACCCGGCACCTGAACAGCCCCTTCCTGGATTCCATTCGGGATACCATGGAGGAGGGGGAATACTTGATTATTGCCTGCCGGTCTTTTGACGCGGGATTGGAAAAAGCGTACAGCAACATCACAATTAAAAAGATTCCGCAAATGCTGTTGGATCGCTGCGAATTTGGTAAGACAGATTATAACCTGAATATCGTTCGCCCTCCTGTGTACGACGATGAGGAGGTAGACTTTGATGAGTGAACGCTTCCCTCAGTATACGACGGATTATATCAGCGGCGTCATGTCCCTCCGCAAACCGCAGACAGCATCGCTCAAGATATTGGAGGACATCCTGAATAGCGTTTCGCTGCGCAAGGGTATGAATCTGCGCGGCGCTCTTGGCGCGGTTCACGCCATGTATCCCATCTGCACCAATTTCGAGCGGGATTTCATGTCGTTGACATTCGCGCTGGCTACCGGCGTCGGCAAAACACGATTGATGGGTGCGTTCATTGCCTATCTGTATACCCAGTACAACATTCGGAACTTTTTCGTCGTTGCACCGAACACCACCATCTATGAGAAACTAAAACGTGATCTTTCGGATTTTAACAGTTCCAAGTATGTATTCCGCGGCCTTGGCTGTTTCAGCAGAGCGCCGCAGATTATTACGGATGATGACTATAAATCCAAGCAGCTTTCCACCTTTGAGTCTGATATCCGCATCTTCGTATACAACATCGACAAGTTCAACAAGGAAGACGCCAATATGAAGAAGGTCAATGAGATCATTGGCGATTCCTTCTATCAATATTTGTCCGCCCTGCCTGATTTGGTGCTCATCATGGATGAATCCCATCACTATCGGGCGGAGCGCGGCGCTGCTGCTCTGAACGAACTTCACCCGCTGCTGGGGCTTGAACTAACGGCCACGCCGCTTGTCACGAAAGGCAATAAACAGGAACCGTTCAAAAACGTCGTGTATGAGTATCCGCTTTCCAGAGCAATCGAGGATGGTTATACCAGAACTCCGTATGCCGTAACCCGCACGGATATTGACTTCTACAATTTCGGTGACGAGCAGTTGGACAAAATGATGCTGACGGATGGTATCGCCTGCCATGAACGAACAAAGACGAAGCTGGAGGTTTATGCCGCCAACCACGGGAGGCATATTGTTAAACCGTTCATGCTGGTGGTGTGCAAAGATACCGATCACGCTGCCTGGGTAGAAAGCTATATCAAATCCGATGAATTCCGAGAGGGTACATACCGGGATAAGACGATCATCGTTCACTCTAACAATAGTGCATATAACTCAAAATTGTCGATTACATCTGCAAGTCCTTTTTTTCCATAGTGTTCAAAGTTTTTGTATTTTACTTTAACATCATCATCTATTTCGGAACATATCGCGAAATATCTCCATGTTCTATTTACGCTGGTAAATCTCGGCTCTTTTCTTATTGTATTAGCATAACGAACAATTTGGTTAAATACTTCACTTGTTAATCTAATGTGGGGGGCTTTTAATTCAACAATCAACATTTCACTACTGCTATCCTCTTGAATACGTTGCGAATAGAGAAAAATGTCGATTCGTTGTAATGCTTCATTTGAAGCAATAGACATTTTATCTATTGGGAGGGCAGATTGATCTGCTATTTTCTCATATGCTTGCAAAGATGTTTTTAGATTTTTATCAGATGTTAACATGTTATATTGTTCACCAAACAACCAAAAATGCTGTTCGATGATCTTCTGAATATGATCCCGCTCATTTGCAAAAGAAGAATAATCAAAAACAATCTTTTTTAATTCTGAGACCACAGCAATTCTTTTTTCTATTATATTAATTGCCCCGATAATGTATTGAAGCTTGGTTTGCTTTAGTATTCCCGCGAAGTCCTTGCGTTCGTGATAATGAAATATTAATGTATTCAGAATAATCGAGTAATTCACCCATGTATTCAAGCGAAAAGTTTTTATCTCTATTCAAAAACAAATACCACGAGAATTCTTCAAGTAGCTTTTGTTTCATATTCTGAAAAGACAGCTGACTTCTTGTGTTTTCATCTTCTAATGGAAATGTAACAACAGTACCAGTTTCTTTTAGGCGTGTCTCCGTTATAGGCTCTGTCGTATCAAAACTGCTTTTATTCGTTGAATTCATTGATATAGAATAGCCTTTAAGTTCGCCATTTGATCGATAGACTGTTTTCCATTGCGCTGAGTATGAAAAAGATAAATATGAAAAACGACCTTTGCCTTTGTTTGTTTGAGATTTTATCCTTATTGTCGAGTCATTTTTAATCGATGATAAAAAAGCTCCGAATGTGTTATCCAGGTTGTCAAAAGAAATACCTTCGCCATTATCTGATATCGTTATAGAAAAAGCCTCGCTCAATGGAGCACCTTGAAGATCAACATGTATTTTTGAAGCCCCTGCCTCGAAACCATTCCAGATATATTCACATACAGCCTCTTGACAATCCTTTGTTATCCCAGCTCTATCAAAACTATTATTATTCAAGGACACTTGCCTTTTCATTGCAATCCCCTCCATGTCTATTCTGTGACAGTATTATACAATACTCGACCGTAGTATAGCAATATCCTTCTGGAAGGATGAACTGAAGAAAGCCAGGAAGTATGAAAAATGTTTTCAACCGCAGCTTTCATAAAGCTATATCATGTGTCGTTAGTTGATTTATTTCAGAGATCAGTGATTCCAATCAGGAAGCTGCTCTTTGATAAGTTTAGCCCCAGTAATCTCCCATGAAAATATGCTGCTGGTATTTGGATAAAAATCGAAACAGCATAAGTCTTCTATCATTTTACTTCTAGTGATATTCCACTTGGGCTCAAGTAATCATTTCTTTAAGAATAGATGTTCTGGTGCACTAAATTCTCTTTACGCTTTCTCTTTCAACCAACCACACACCTAATAACGTGCGCTCTGGTGGCAAGGTCTTCTTTTTAATGTGCCGAACCAGCATATCTACTACTAAATGTGCTTTTTGTGTAATATCCTGTGCGAGTGTCGTCAAAGGAGGATAAGTTATCTCCGCAATAGGAAGATTATCGAAACCAAGGACAGACACCTTTTCTGGAATACTAATGTGCATTTTATGTAATGTTTGCATTAATTGCACGGCGACACGATCTGACGTGCAAAAGAAAGCTGAAGGGGCGTTCTCTTTATTCAAAGTACTGTTTATTAAAGACTCGTCAACAGCAGCCAAAGGAGTGGCAAAAATGTTTTCATCCAGCAAACGAATCCCGTACTTCTCCAAGCCATTTTTATATCCTTGCAAGCGATGCTGATCCACTTCACTGTCTTCAAGGTAATTGGCAATAAAGGCAACTTGCTTATGACCCATCTGGCCCAAGTATTCACCGGCCATTTGTCCTCCGGCATCATCATCGACGCCAACGTGATTAATGCCAGGAATACGAAAATAACAATCTGTAAAGACAGTCGGAATGGCAGGCAAAGCGTGGATGCGTTGCAATTGTTTGCTAAATGATCCATTGAAAATGGCGCCTGCCACATTCCATCCCCTCAAATCACTTTCAACAGCTTGAAAATCATTTGTAAAGCGAATCAGGGGATAATACCCATTGCGATAGAGTTCCACAGTCAAAGCGCCGACGTATTCAGCGGTATAGGGGTTGCGGAATATGTTTTCTCCTTCGTGCGCTTGAACAATGATAGCAATAAAATGAGATTCGCGTTGAGCTAAAGAACGAGCTGCTTGATTGGGCACATACCCAGTAGCTTGAATGATGGCTTGAATACGCTCGACAGTATCAGCAGACACCCTGTTGTAATTTCCATTAATCACATTTGATACGGTGGCCATGCTGACGCCGGCTGCCTGAGCAATTTCCTTCAAAGTTTTCATAAGCGTCCCTCAAATTTCGATTTTCAAGTGTAATATATCATAAAACATTGATATAAATCAAGAAGAATGTGGTTAAGCGCTTTATCTTTAATAATCACACTCGGAAGCTACAATGGATTTTAAGGATAATAGGAAAATAATGAAAGAAAATCTATAATGCCTTGTAAATCTTTGATTTTTCTATTAAAAACCCTTGTTTATAAAAATTTTTTGAAAAAACGCTTGACATGTTTTTGTCTTGGTGATATATTCTTTGCAGGTAAAGCGCTTTACTTAAAGGGGAGCGATACGATGAAATCATCACTGCAAAGAACGTTTGGACGGATTGGGCATAACTGGGGTTTATACCTTCTACTGTTGCCTTCTCTCATTCTGCTGATTATCTTCTCCTACAAACCGATGTATGGTGTAATCATTGCGTTCAAGGATTACAAAAATTCCTTGGGCATTGTGGGCAGCCCTTGGGCCGACCCGCTGTTCAAGCACTTTATTAGGTTTTTCAATTCGTTCCAATGCGGCACTACCATTAAAAACACGTTAGCATTAAGCCTGTATAGCATGTTGGTCGGTTTCCCAATCCCGATTATTTTGGCTTTGATGATCAACCAGATTACAGCCAAACGTTTCCGCAAAGGCTTTCAGACCGTTCTTTATTTGCCGCACTTTATTTCAACCGTTGTAATGGTTGGTTTGCTGCTGATTTGGCTATCACCATCTCGCGGACTGCTTGGAGCAATTTTCAGCTTGTTTGGAAAAACTGCACCAAACATCATGGGTAATGCCTCTGCTTTCAGAAGCATTTATGTGTGGTCTGACGTATGGCAACATGCGGGATGGGACTCTATCGTATTCCTAGCGGCGCTGTCCTCCATTGATCCTACGCTATACGAAGCCGCTGTTGTGGATGGGGCTTCTCGATGGCAAAAGCAAATCTATATTGATCTTCCGTTACTTCTTCCCACGGCCTGCATCATGCTGATTCTCCGAGCGGGCGGTATCATGAACGTCGGATTTGAAAAAGTATTTCTGATGCAAAATTCTCTTAATCAAACCACAAGCGAAGTGATTGCTACCTATGTATATAAAATGGGTTTGAAAAATAACCAGTACTCTGTTTCTACTGCTGTCAATCTGTTTAATAATGTTATCAATTTCGCGCTGCTGGTGCTGGTGAATGGCGTGACAAAAAAGCTGGGCGAAACAAGCTTGTGGTAAGGAGGCGGAAGGAATGTCTCACGTACGTCAAAAGGTTCGTTCCCAGCGGAGTGACGTTGTATTCAATATCATTCTTTACTCCATCTGCGCACTTTTACTTCTGATTATACTCTATCCACTATGGTTTATCATCATTGCTTCCTTTTCTGATCCTTCTGCCGTGGCCAGCGGACATGTATGGTTGCTGCCAGTCGGTTTTACATTGGATGGCTATGGAGAATTGCTAAAGCAAGCAGATGTATGGGTCGGATATCGAAACACAATCATCTACACATTTGTGGGTACTTTCATCGCCTTGGCTGTCAATATTCCTGCTGCCTATGCACTTTCCAGAAAAGACTTGTGGGGTCGAAAGACACTGATGGGGCTGTATGTTTTCACGATGTTCTTTTCAGGCGGATTGATTCCTACTTTCCTGACGGTACAGGAAGTTGGTCTATACAATTCTTTCTGGGTAATGGTACTTCCCTTCTCCGTCAGCACCTATAACATCATCGTCGCCCGCACGTTCTTTCAAAACAGTCTCCCCGGTGAACTATGGGATGCCGCGCAAGTTGATGGCTGCGGAAATTTGCGGTTTTTCTTCACTATGGCACTCCCTCTGTCAAAAGCGGTAATTTCCGTTATTGCCCTTTGGACAGCAGTCGGACAATGGAACTCTTATTTCAATGCTCTTATTTATATCCGGGATACGAAGTTGTATCCGTTGCAGCTTATAATGCGTAATATTTTGATAACTAATCAGAGCTTCGCAGCACTTGGCACTGGTGAAGCTGCCATCATTGCGATGCGAAAAGCGAGCCTTGTTCGCTACTCTATGATTATCGTATCAACAGTGCCTATTATGTGTGTATATCCATTTATCCAAAAGCATTTCGATCAAGGGGTTATGATCGGATCTGTGAAGGGATAATAAAAAAGAACCTGAACGGCAGAAGCCGTTTAGAAAATAAAAGGAGGTCATCTATATGAAGAAACTCACGTCCCTGTTCCTTGCCATGTTGCTGATCCTCTCATGCTCAGCAGCGTTGGCGGAAGCCCCCGGTTTCCATGCCGAGGGAATGCCCATTGTGGATGAACCCATTTCCTTCAAAGTGCTGACGATGCGCTGGGCTGATATGGGTGATTCCTTCGCCGACAACCCCTTCCTGGTAAATCTGGAAAAAGAGTCCAATGTAAAAATTGAATGGCAGATCGTTTCCTCCAATGACTGGGGCGATCAGAAGCCCATCCTGCTGGCTGGCGGTACGGATGTACTGCCGGACGTGGTGCTTGGCTTCCAGACCTTCAATGAGTCCGACATCATGAGCAACGTGGAATACTTCATTCCATTGGAAGACTTGATCGATCAGTATATGCCCAATCTGAAGAAAGCATTTGAGGAAATGCCGGCTCTGAAGGCAATCTCCACTTCTGCTGATGGACATATCTATTCTCTGCCTTCCCGTATGCCCAAGCGTCCCATCTCCTGCAACGTCCCTGTTATCAACATGCAGTGGCTGAAGAACCTTAATCTGGAGGTTCCCAATACCATTGAAGAACTGGAAGCTGTTCTGACCGCTTTCAAAGAGCAGGATGCCAATGGTAACGGTGATCCCAATGATGAAATTCCCTTCACCGGTATCGGTTTGGGCACCGACTTCCTGATGCCTTTCGGTATCAATGATCCTAACGGAACCGGTTATCTGATCAATGAAGATGGTTCTGCTTCCTATCTGTACACCAGCGAACAGTATAAAGAGGGCATCAAGTGGGCTCACAAGCTGTATGAAGCTGGTTTGATCGACAACGAAACCTTCACCCAAGATCAGAGCATCCGCGATGCTAAGTGCGACGATCCCGAAGTATCCCGTGTTGGCTTTGGTTATGCCTGGAGCTACGATGCTATCTTCCGCCGCTGGATGAATGAATATGCCGTTATCGCTCCTCTTGCCGGTCCCGATGGCGTTCGCTATCAGCAGGGCGATAAGAACGGCGTTTCCTCTCTCAAATCCAACCAGCTTTCTATTACCACCGTTTGCAAGTATCCTGAAGTGGTACTGCGCTGGGCTGACCAGTTCTATACCGGCGAAGCGAGCATTCAGAATTTCTGGGGCGGCCTTGGCGAAGTTACCAGCGACAATGGCGATGGTACTTACTCCCTGAACAATCCTCCTGAAGGAACCAGTGCGGATGCTTGGTATTGGGCTCGCTCTCTGCGTGACTTTGGTCCCAAGTATTCTTCTCTGGAATTCGACAGCAAAATCGTTCTGGATCCCACGCAGGGTGACGGTCTGAAAGTCGCGATGGACGAACAGACAGCACAGTATGTGCATGACTGCTTCCCCGAGTTGAAGTATACTCCCGAAGAGTACAATGAGCTGTCCTTCCTGGGTGCTGACATTAACTCCTATGTGGATACCATGCGGGCCAAGTGGGTCACCGAAGGCGGCGTCGATGAAGATTGGGATGCCTATGTGGCTCAGCTGAACGCTATGGGTCTGGAAGACATGAACGCCATCTATCTCGGCGCTTATGCTCGTTATCAGCAGGCGCAATAAAAATTTAACAGCAGAGCGCTTCTGCTGAATCCTAAGGCGGCGGATGTGGATGGGTAACCATTCGCATCCGCCGTCTGACAAAACAGAAAAGGGATTGATTAATATGACGACCATCTTTACAGATAAGAATTATCGGATTACTTTTTTAACCTCTCGGTTAGTCCGATTTGAGTATCAGGAGAACGGATGCTTCGAGGATCGATTCACCACGGGCGTACAAAACCGGGATTTTCCTGCTGTAAAGGTGGATTCCAATCGTAGCAGCAGAGGACTGGAACTGGATACAGAGTATCTGCATATTGTTTACGATGGTAAAGTATTTTCTAGTAACGGTCTATGTATATCTGTAAAGGGTAACGTATCAGCCTATCAAAGCACCTGGCGTTATGGTGAGCAATTCTCGACACTGGGAGGTACTGCCCGGACCTTGGATGGTGCCGATGGTGAAATACCTGTTGAGAATGGTTTGGTCTCTCGTAACGGTTTTTCTATTTTGGATGACAGCCAAAGCATGATTTTGACAAAAGACGGGCAATTTATTCCCCGTGAATATATAGAAAATGATTTCTATTTCTTTGGGTATGGTCATGATTATCAGCAATGTCTCAAAGATTATTATCTGCTTTCGGGGGCAGTTCCTTTACTGCCTCGGTATGCGCTTGGAAACTGGTGGAGCCGATTCCATGAGTATTCTGAAGAAAGCTACCTTAAATTGATGGAGCGATTTGAGCAGGAGAATATCCCATTATCTGTTGCGGTAATTGATATGGATTGGCATTTGACAGATGTCCCTTATGGCAGCGGTTGGACAGGATATACTTGGAATAAATCATTGTTTCCTGATCCTCGGCGCTTTCTCACCGCTTTACATAATCGTGGAATGCATACAACGCTTAATCTTCATCCGGCTGGTGGCGTAGAACCGCATGAAGAAGCCTATTCTGCCATGTGCGAAGCGCTTGGCAGAAATCCAGAGGATAAACAATGCATAGATTTTGATGCATCAGATGAGCAGTTTTTAAAAGAATACATAAAATACTTGCACCATCCAGCTGAAGAAGATGGCGTAGACTTTTGGTGGATTGACTGGCAACAAGGAAAAGAAAGCGCCGTAAAAGGTTTAGATCCTCTATGGGTGTTGAATGAAAAACACTATAGCGATAATCAGCGTAAAGGGAAAAGAGGTTTAATATTATCGCGTTATGCTGGGCCCGGAAGCCATCGTACGCCTGTTGGCTTTTCTGGTGATACAATTATGAGTTGGGCCTCTTTAGCATTTCAGCCAGAGTTTACAGCTATGGCCTCCAACGCAGGATATCCTTGGTGGAGCCATGACATCGGCGGACATATGAGGGGTATCCGTAATGATGAACTATCTGTTCGCTGGCTTCAACTTGGCGTTTTCTCACCAATAATGCGTTTGCATTCTGGGAAAATGTATTTTGCCAGCAAAGAACCATGGACGTATGGAAAAGAAGCAGAAAGAATCATGGGTGAATATCTGAGATTGCGCCATACTTTGATTCCTTATCTCTACTCCGTGGCAGAAAGAACCCACCGTCTCGGAGAGGCGCTAATCCGTCCAGTGTACTATCAGTGGCCGGAACAAGAAGAAGCTTATCAAATGAGAAATCAATATCTATTTGGCACTTCTCTCATGGTCTGTCCGATTACAGAGCCCATGAATCAGGAAATAAAAATGGGCAATGTAAAAGTATGGATTCCTGAAGGTTTCTGGTATGATTTTATGACAGGGCAGGTATACTCAGGAGATCGAATTCTTTCAATTTGGCGAGACTTAGAAAGCTATCCAGTGTTTGCTCCCGCTGGAGCTATTGTTCCACTGGCTGACACTTTGAACGCTAATGAAAACCCGTCTGAAATGACTATGCGTATTTTTGGCGGGAAAAGTGGCAGGTTTGATTTGTATGAAGATGATGGTATCAGCCTGAAAGAAAATGCTGTATGGACGCATATTGAATTTGATTGGGAAAAAGGGATAATCAGTATCAAAACAGAAGGGAATCGTTCCTTTTTGCCTAAAAAACGAACATGGCATATCGAAGTTGTTGGAATAAAAGCATCACAGGTTAGCAAAGAAGATGCTTCTCTTTGTTGTACATACAATCAAGAACGAAATGCTTTATGCTTTAGTATAGAGATGTTTAGAGAAAATGAAGAAATGACTCTTTCCATCTCTGATTTGAAGCTCTCCCAAGATAATTGGTTAATGCGTGTAGCGCAGCGTTTGCAAATGGCGCAAACAGAAAACGACGAAAAAGAAATGATTTGGAATCTTCTAAACAAGAAAGGAAGAGCCCCCTCTGTATTGGGTACAATTAGGGCTACTTGTTCTTCTTCGGCTTTGGTGGATTGCCTTGCAGAAGTTCTTTTTGCCCAGGATGAAAAAGAAGGAGAGAAAAAATGATTCGTCATATTCCAGAGGGAGTTTTCCCGTTCGATGATTGCGGATACAGCAGGAACCCGCTTTCCCCATTTGAAGGACAAACGATTACTTTGGATTGTCTTTGCGATTCGGGAATACCGATATTAGAGTTTTGTGGCATTCATGAAAAAGCACCGATCGCATCTTCTCTTGGCGAGCTGCGCTGGCGCTTTGTAATACCTGCGTTTCAACGTGCCACATCATTCCAATATCGATTTGTTTGCGATAAGGAAAAGTCCCCCTGGTACACGCTGGATGTGTTGAAAAAAAGAAACTATTCCTCACCATTACAAACTGGTTCTGGGTGGATACAGTTGGACGAGAATATATTCCTGAATTATACTTTTGCTGAAAAGTCTTTTTCGACTACCCTAAATAATTATCCCGCAGAAGTATCATCGTACTCTCCATTTTCTTGGAGACTAGTAAGCGGGTGCAATGATATTTGGAGTTTGTCATGCGATAATAATGAGCGCGTAATTTGTCAGGAAATATCTGTTGGCTTAAGAGCAGATAACTCTATTGCTTGGCAGGAAATGATTATTAAAGGGTCACAGAAGCATATATGGGCAACTGGAGAACGATTTGATAGTGTTGATCAGCAAGGCAAAGGGACCTGTGGTAAAGTTGTCGAGCATTTTACTCAGCAGGGACAGTGGTCCTATTTACCAACACCATTTTTCATAACTGATGCAGGGTTTGGCTTCTATCGCAATACTGGCTGCGATGTAAAAATGGACTTTGGGGAAAAAATCCGCATCGCTTCATTACATCTTCCTGACAAAAAAGATACATGGCTGATAGGTACTCCATCAGAGCAGCTGAGCTTATATATGAGCTTGACCGGCATGCCAGAATTACCCCCAGAATGGACCTTTGGATTGTGGATAAGCGCCAATGGCTGGTGCTGTGATGCAGATGTGGAAGAACAACTGGATGCAATAAAAAAATATAATTATCCCGCCTCTGTTATGGTGCTTGAAGCTTGGAGCGATGAGAGTACTTTTTATCGCTGGAGTGATGCTTGGAAAAATCCGCAACAAATGATAAACAAGGTGCGAGATGCAGGATTACACTTGGTTTTATGGCAAATTCCAGTAATTAAAGCAATTAAAGATAGCCCTGATCGTGAAGCTGTTGTTCGAGATCGCGCATTAGCCATATCAAAAGGGTGGGTGGTCAAACATACAGATGGTTCGCCATATGTTATTCCTGAAAGATGGTTCGAGGGAAGCTTGTTACCAGATTTCACTAATGATGAAGCATGTGATTGGTGGTTTTCAAAACGAGATCATCTACTATTATCAGGCGTTGAAGGATTTAAAACAGATGGTGGAGAATTTTTATTTGGTAGTGACATAAGTTTAAGTGATGGAACTCATGGATGGGAAGCACACAACGCTTATCCGATGCACTATATTGAAGCCTATAATAATTGGATGAAACGTAAAGGGATTCGTGGAGTCACTTTTAGCCGCGCAGGGTATGCTGGAGCTCAAACTGTACCGATTCATTGGGCAGGTGATCAACTGAGCACTTGGAGAGAATTAAGGGCTCAATTGACGGCCGGTATATCGGCTGGACTGTCAGGAATCATTTTTTGGAGTTTTGATATTGGTGGTTTTGCCGGGGAATTACCGGAGTCCGAATTATACTTGCGTGCCACAGCTTTTGCGTGCTTCTGTCCTGTTATGCAGTGGCACGCCGAGCCAAGAAATGGACAGTTCTATGCAACGCATGATAAAGCGTTTAATAATGATCGAAGCCCGTGGAATTTGGCCGAAAAGCTGAATGATACTGAAATTATAAATATTGCAGGAAAATTTGCCCGTATTAGAGAGGAATTGCGCCCTTACTTATGGGAAGAAGCTCAACACTGTGTAAATCATTCACGTCCTATGATGGCACATTTGTGTTTGGATTATCCTGATGATTCCAATGCTCTGAAATGCGATGATGAATACATGCTGGGCAGAAAGTATCTTGTTGCGCCTATCACAGAAAAAGGATCTCTCGGTAGAAATGTTTACTTTCCCAAAGGAAGGTGGAAGCATTATTTTTCAGATGAAATTATAGAAGGAAAAGTAGAACGATATTTTGATTGCCCTATAACTGAAGCGCTTGTTTTCGAGAAGCTGGAGGAATGAGATTTGCAATTAAGAAATATGACAATCTACAGCATTTTTGTCCGTAATCATGGCGGGAAATTTGCTGTTATAGAAAAAGATATCCCCCGCATCAAGGCGTTGGGTGTGGATATGATTTGGCTACTGCCCATTCATCCTATCGGGAAAAAACAGAGGAAAGGTCGCCTGGGCTCACCTTACGCTATTGCCGATTACCGGAGCGTGAATCCAGAATACGGATCTATGGAGGATTTCCGCCATTTTGCCGATGTCGTTCATGCTAGTGGGATGAAACTGATGATCGACGTGGTATACAATCACACTTCGCCGGATTCGTGGTTAGCGCAGCATCACCCAGAATGGTTTTATCATAAGCCAGACGGAAGTTTCGGCAACCGCATCGGCGATTGGTCCGATATTATTGATCTGGATTACAGCCAACCAGGGTTATGGGACTACCAGATCGAAACATTAAAAATGTGGGCGGAAGTCGTTGATGGTTTCCGATGCGACGTAGCACCGCTCGTACCGTTGTCTTTCTGGCTTCGTGCACGAAAAGAAGTAGAAAAGGTTCGTCCGGGATGCATATGGCTGGCTGAATCTGTGGAACCTGAATTTACAAGAGACAATCGAAACAGGGGCATGATTAGCCACAGTGATGCTGAATTGTATCAAGCGTTTGATATTTGCTATGATTACGATATTTATGGTGATTTCTTCCGTTATGTAAGAGGCGAAATCTGTCTTTCCGATTATGCTGCTGCTTTGCTCCGTCAGGAAAGCATATATCCAGCCAACTATGTGAAGCTACGCTTTCTAGAAAACCATGACCGGCCTCGTATGGGCTTTTTGTTCCCTGAAGAACGTTTACAAAGGAACTGGCTCTCCTGGATGTTTTTCCAAAAAGGAACATCACTGCTTTATGCTGGTCAAGAATGGGCAGTACAACATCGACCCGGGCTGTTCGACACTGATCCTGTCCCTATGGTGGGGGAAGCCCTCTATACGGGTTTGATTCAAGAACTGTCTGCTCTGAAAAAGGATAATTTGTTTGCCGAGGGTGTATATTCTCTCCAAACATTTCCTAATGATATGATGTTAGCTCGATGGGAAAAAGGAAAACGAAAAGCAATTGGTCTCTTCAGCCTAAAAGGAAAAACTGGGATTGTATCAAGCGAACTGCCTGATGGACAATATCATAATCTCCTTGGGAATTCTGTGCTAGTTGAAAATGGACAAATCTCTTCAAATGGTGACCCTATTATCATATTGATTGAAGGTTAAGGAGAGAAAACAATGCTGAATGACAAATTTCGAGGCTATTTACGGTGGGCAGTTTATCAGATATATCCTCGGAGCTTCATGGATTCCAATGGTGATGGTATTGGGGATTTGAATGGGATCACATCCAAATTGGATTATCTAAAATCCCTAGGCATCAACGCGCTGTGGATCTGCCCTTGCTATCAAAGCCCCAATGACGACAACGGATATGATATTTCTGATTATGAGAATATTATGACTGAATTTGGCACCATGGCGGACATGGAACGCTTGATTTCTGAAATGCACAAGCGTGATATGAAACTGATTATGGACTTAGTGCCGAATCACACGTCAACCGCGCATCGTTGGTTCCAGGAATCCAGAAAGGGAAAGGATAATCCATACAGTGATTACTATTACTGGTTCGACGAAATTCCAAATGACTGGCAGTCGGCATTCCGTGGCAGCGCCTGGGAATACGATCCTATGCGCGGACAGTACTATCTTCATTCCTTTGCGGTCAGCCAGGCGGATCTGAACTGGGAAAACCCCGCTGTGATCAAGGCAATGCAAGATGTCGTAGACTTTTGGATCGACAAAGGCGTGGATGGCTTTCGGATAGATGTAATCGATATGATCTCCAAAGACTTTGAAAAAAAACAAGATGGGTTTGGTCCTCGCCTACACGAGTTTATTCGTGCGCTATTTGACAGAGAGAAAGCAAGATTCCTGTTTACCGTTGGAGAGAGTGGAGTACATGATATTGATGAAATGATTCGCCATTGTGCCGCGGAACGCAACGAACTGAGCACTCTGTTCTTATTTGATCACATGGAATGCGGCAGAGCGGATAAGTTTACGAAAAAGGCCGATACCCTTAAGTCTTTGCGTGATATTTTGGTTTATTGGCAACAGGAAACTGCTAACCACGATCTTCTTCATACGCTGTTTTCAGATAATCATGACCAATCGCCGCTGATCTCCCGTATTGCCGATGATGGAAAACTGCGTTATGAGTCCGCTACAGATTTGGCTACCATGATCTACCTGCTCAAAGGAATTCCCTTCATATATCAAGGCCAGGAGATCGGCATCGCAGCAGCACATTATGACAGCATTGAAGATTTTGATGATGTAGAAAGCCTGAACGCTTACCGTGATTTTTGTCAAACGATGTCAAAGACAGAAGCTTTGGAGAAAATCAACTTCGGCAGCCGTGACAATGCCCGCCACCCTATGCCGTGGAACAATGGCCCGCAAGGAGGTTTTTCAACCGGAAAGCCTTGGATTGCACTTCATTCCCGCTTTCAAGAAATCAATGTGGAGAAAGATCAAGCAGCCGAGCAATCTATTTATCGTTTTTATCAGGCATTGCTTAATCTACGTAGGACACACGATGCTTTTCTGGATGGTTCTTTCCGTGTCATTTCTACTGCTGACGATCCATTCTTCATATATACCCGTTCTTTAGGAAGCGAGCGTTGGATCGTAGTATGTAATTTTGATCGCACGCAAATGATCAATGTTCCTTTTGAGTGTAATCAGCCACTATTAAGCAATTTGGGACGTTCAAATATGAATGGCGAATATCAACCTTATGAATGCGCTATTTCCCAAATAAAGTGATAAAGAGCTATTTGTGGAGCTTATATAACATTGAAAGGATGAGAGAATCAAATGAACGAGGCGCATTCTGAATAAACATGTTCAAATATGATATCTTATCAGATATTTCTTTAGCTGGAAACAAAGCAAAATGCCAACAATACTGTTAAAGCCCATGCAGTTTTTCCGGCATACTGCAAGGGCTTATTTCATAATACTCCAAATGGTCACTGGAGAGACTTGCAGTTTTCTAAAGCGACTCATATGATGAAAAGCGTTTTTCGTCTTCGATTTGCATAAGAAGCAATCCAGAATAAACAGCCATAGTCAGACGATATCCGCAGAGCAAGTGCTGTTTAGGGACGAAATGAAAAGTGCGTTTATCATATTTAATCCGCTATAGTATTCAAAGCGATTTCAAGTATATAAGAGTATAATTAATGGATATTACTCTCTGGATAAACGCGATAAGAATTGAATCTATAGAAAACTGTGGGTAGGAGGAAATGCGGCATGAGAAAGAAAGGTGATTGGTTGAAATGTCCAAAATGCCATAAGAAAACACGAGTTAAGGTATACGATAATACTACGTTGGTGCATTTTCCACTTTATTGTCACTGGTGTAAAACAGAGGTTATTATTTTGTATGTAGCAGAAACTATGATGGTGGAAAAAGAGAACAATGAATAATAAAAAGCCTGCATCCCTTTTATAGGAAATGCAGGCTTATTTAGTGGTTTGACCCTCACCACGCATGCCTTTTAGCACAGTTTTTGTTATATCCATCAAAATCTTTGCTTCACGTTCTGAGCACCCAAGTAATAACTGCTGAAGGTGAAAAACGGTTGGGACATTATGCATTTCATCGTAGCAAAAGATCTCTCGCGAATCTATTTCAAGAACGTGAATCAATGAAAAGAGATTTTCATAAGTCGGATTTCCAACATTTCTCTCAATGTTGCTTATCGTTCGAATATCTACCCCGGAAGCTTCCGCCAATTTCTCTTGTGACCATTTCATCTGATGCCTTGCACGTCGGATCGCACTTCCCAAGTATTCCGCAGGAATACGCATTTTAATTCACCCCATCAGATATTTCATTGCTTATTTTACTATAGGCAGAAGAAGGAGTGAACGTAATACAATACTATAAAATACGCAATTTATTGCGTTATGAGCGATTAAGCCACCAAATGATTTTTTATAATTCTTTTCTAGACTTCAGATAGGTAAACACACCCATCCATACGCAATTTTTTGCATAATCAATAATAGTCAACATGTATTATATTACACATCGTCTCGCAGTCCTCCAAGTTATTTCGTAAACAGACGAAATGACTTGGAGGATATTATTATATGAACAATAAAATCAACGTATTACTATCCGATCATTCATGGGCCAAAACTTGGCCTGGTTTGGTCATACCACAAAAGAATGGAAGGTGGACGTGGACGGCACCTATGTCAATCCCACCACGCTGCTGGCGACGGTTGAGAATCAGCCCGCGCCTGGCCGCATCAAGATCCTCAAGCAGGATGAGCTGGACAAGCATGTGATTGCCGGCGTGCAGTTCGACATTTTCACGGTTAACGCGGATGGCAATCCCGGCGACCTGGTAGCGAAGATGACGACCGGCAAGGACGGGATCGCAGAATCGCCGGATCTGTTCCCGGCAGATTATATCGTCCGTGAGCATGCCAATCCCACGGGCTATGAAGATCAGCTCTGGAGCGAAAAGATCACCGTGGGCATGGACGAGATCGTCACCCGCACCGTCACCAATATGCCGGTGCAGGGCAAGATCCGAATCGTGAAAACCGACAGTGAAACTGGCAAGGGCCTGCCTGGCGCGGTGTTCACTGTGACCCGGATTTCCGGTCTTCCTTCCCATAACGGTGAGAATGACGGCGAGATTGTCGCGGTCATTACCTCCGGCGCGGACGGCACAGCGGAAACGCCGCTGCTGACCTGGGGCGAATATCAGATCGTTGAAACCCGTGTGCCGGATGATTATCTGGATGACGGGTATTCTGTGACGGTCCGGATTCCTGCGGAAGTAAAGACGGATGATACCCAGGCGGAAGAAACGGCAGATCCTGTGAAGTGAGCATGAGGGCAGCGGCGAAATCCGCTGCCTTCTCTCTTTCACCAACTGAGAAATGAGGTATAACGGATGTATTTCACAAAGAATAAAGCTCCGGTCATCCTGATGGCGCTGCTTCTGCTGATCCTCTGCCTTCCTGTCATGGCGATGGCTGAATCGGCGGAGATTCAGGAAATCACGGTGACCAATACGCCGGTCAAGGGGCGGGTTCAGGTGCAGAAGCAAGGCCCGGTGCTGATTGGCTTTAACGAGCATCAGGATCCCTTTGGCTACACGGTACACACGCCCATGTATAACGAAGGCTCCCTGAGCGGAGCGGTGTTTGAGGTGCGTGCGGTGGAGGATATTGTCGGCAAGGACGGAACCCTCTGGTTCAAGGCGGACGAAGTGGCCGCTGTGCTCACCACAAAGGATGGCGCGGCGGAAACAGATCCGCTGCCGCTGGGCCATTACTACGTGACGGAAGTATCCGCTCCCGCAGGATATATCTTCGACAGTACCCGCTATGATGTGCTTCTGGAAGCGCGAGATCATGTGACGCCGATGGTCAATGTCTGCGTGATTGCGGTCAATGATTATCTGCCCACCCGGATCAGCATGCTGAAGGAGAAAGAGATTCTGAAGACCGAGACGGACAAGGATGGCATGACCCATACCACCCTGACCCGCGTTCCCGGCGAAGGCTTCATCTTCGGCCTGTATAACGGTGAGCCCATTTCCTATGCGAATGGTGTCCTCGATGCTGATACGCTGCTGGCAACCGCGATTTCCGACGGTTGATTGTAAAATCAAGTTGGACACTTGAGTAAAAAATCCATAGTGATTTTTTCTCCCCGTGGTAGAATGAAGTTACTGCACAACTTCTACAGAGGGAGGGCAATCACTATGGACTGCTATCATTGTAACACAGAATCCGCAGAACGCAAGAAGGGGCAGCATCTTCGCATGGAAGACCGAGGAGCCATCAAAGTCCTCAAGAAGCAAGGCCTCGGCACTCGTGCCATCGCCAGGCAGATCGGCTGCGCCCCGTCCACCGTTACGAATGAGC
>ERZ857827.711-NODE-711-length-43408-cov-3.791641_pt1 | contig 43408 bp, 38 predicted proteins | sample MGYA00519761_ERZ857827 | MGnify/ENA primary metagenome ERZ857827 (study PRJEB31778, sample SAMEA3449370) | human gut metagenome | biome: human gut; feature: human-associated habitat; material: faeces | place: United Kingdom | collected 2010/2012 ... | reverse complement strand
TGGCCAGTCCCGCCGCGTTCTGCTTCATCCGGTAGATCATGCCGGAGACATTGATGAAATGGGCAGGCTTGCCGTAGTAGAAACGCTTGTTTTTCCGCAGCAACTTGAGCAGGGTAACGCTGCCCGCCGTAAACAGCAGATACGTGCCGAGAATCACGCAAACCACCGCCACGAAAAACAGCAGCATGGAGGTTACTGCATCTGTCACGGCAATGCTGATGTAATACCCCGCCCCCAGAAAGATCAGGCCCAGCAGCGCCAGCACCCAATTGGCTTTGGGCTCCCGCTCACCGACCTCGCCGCCGCGCAGCAGCTCGATGGGATTGGCCAGATGAATCTGCCGGATGGAGTTGAGCAGAATCAGCAGAAAAACCGCACTGATGATCAGCGCCGTGCTGACAATCACACCGGGAAGAATCTGGAAGGAAAGCTCCGACACGCCGGTCCCCAGCAGCTTCATCAGCAGCAGGAACATCAGCTTGTCAAACAGAATGCCCAGACCGATTCCAACGACCAGACTGATCAGCAGCAGAATCAGTGTTTCGCAGAAGATGACCAGCGCAATGTGCTTCTTGCCCATGCCCAGAATGTTCAGCAGGCCGAACTCCTTCTTGCGCCGCTTCATCAGAAAGCTGTTGGTGTAGAAAAGAAAGATCACCGCGAAAAGAGTCGTGACCAGCTTGCCCAGCTGCAGGGTGATCAGAAGGCTGCCGGAGCCCAGACTTTGATTGGATGAGAGCGAAGAGATCACATACAGCATCATGGCGGTCAGAATGGCGGTCAGCAGATAGGGATAATAAATCTTCCGATTTTTGCGGATGTTTCCCGCCGCCAGCTTCCAGTAAAAACCCTTACGCACGGGAGCCACCGCCCGTCATCAGAAGATTGAGGGTGTCCGTGATATGCTGGTAGAAATCCTGATCGCTGCCCTCGCCCCGGTAAAGCTGATGGAAAACCTCGCCGTCCTTGATGAACAGTACCCGTCCGGCATGGCTGGCCGCCTTGACGGAATGCGTGACCATCAGAAGGGTCTGTCCGCTTTCGTTGATGCCGTTGAACAGCCGCAGAAGACCGTCGGCGGCCTTGCTGTCCAGCGCGCCGGTGGGTTCGTCCGCCAAAAGCAGCTGCGGCTCGGTGATCAGCGCCCGGGCAACGGCAGCTCGCTGCTTCTGACCGCCGGAAACTTCATAAGGGAACTTGGAGAGAAGCGCTGTGATGGCCAGCTTATCCGCCAACGGTTTTAGCCGCTGCTCCATTTCCCGATAGGGTTTGCCTGCCAGCACCAGCGGCAGCAGAATGTTATCCCGCAGCGAAAAGGTGTCCAGCAGGTTGAAGTCCTGAAAGACGAAGCCCAGATGATCCCGGCGGAAAGCGGAGATTTCTCTCTCGCTGACCGCGGAAAGCTCCCGGTTTCCCAAATAAACATGGCCCTCGGTGGGCTTATCCAGCGCCGCCAGAATATTGAGCAGCGTGGTCTTGCCGCTTCCGCTTTCGCCCATGATGGCGATGAATTCGCCCTCTTCCACCGAAAAATTCACGTCGCGAAGCGCCTGCACCTGCTGACCGCCGAAACGGGTGGTGTAGACCTTTTTCAAATGTTCGACCTTAAGTATGGACATTTCCCATAACCTCCTTTGCGCTTGGCGCTCCGCCAGTATAGCAGAGGACGGGCGGCTCATCCATGCCGTTGGCTTACAATTCGGGCTTGCAGTCTTACAGTTTTGTAAGGTTGCAAGCCCGAGTCCTTATTCATACTCCCGTTCTTCCCGCTCCAGCCCCACAAAGACGGTCGTTCCTTCCCCGAGCGTGCTTTCCAGACGGATGGAATGCCCCAGCCGGTTCAGCGCCTCCCGGCACAGGTACAGCCCCAGCCCGGTAGCACGCTGGTGCTCCCGCCCGTTTCCGCCGGTGTAGCCCTGCTCAAACACCCGGGGCAGATCCTCCGGCACAATGCCGATGCCGGTGTCGGCAATGGACAGAAGCTGTTTTTCAGTATCCACCGTCATGGTGACGGAACCGCTTTTCGTATATTTGACGGCGTTGGAGAGAATCTGTTCCACGGCGAAGGAAAACCATTTTTCGTCCGTCAAAAGCGAGCAGGAAACAGGCTCGTAGCAGAGACTTAGCTTTTTCTGAATGAACAGCGGCGCAAACCGGCGCAGCACCTTGCGCAAAAGCGCGTCCAAGTCGCAGGTGCGCAGCACATAGTCGGTGGAGGAAGCGTTCATCCGGGCATAGTTCAGGGCCATATCCGCATATTGCTCCACCTTAAACAGTTCGCATAAAAGCGTGGCGCTGGCCGCGTCGGGCCGGTCCTGCAAAAGGAGCTTCATGGCGGAAATGGGCACCTTGATCTGATGCGTCCACAGGGAGAAGGTGTCCAGCTGGCGGCGGCTGTTTTCTCTGCTGTCTGTCAGCAGCTCGCCCTTTTCCTTGTACAGTTGACGCAGGAGCCGGTCATATTCCGCTTCCGTCTGGGTCTGAGACGGCGGCAGCTCGGAGGGATCGCGGAGGGTATCCAGCTCTCGAAGAGAACAAAGCCGCTGCAAATGCCGCCAGAAACCAAAAGCACAACCGACCAGCAGTCCCGCCAGACACAGAAGCGCACCGTACAGCGCGACCGTCCCCGGCAGGCCGCAGAGCCAGCCGAGCAGCGCAAAGCAGACGACAAACCCCAAAAATCCCCCGAGCCAGCCAGCCTTTTCCCGAAAATAGCCCCGCAGGGCCGTTCCAAACAATTCCTTTTTCATGCTCATGAAATCAGATACCCGACGCCCTTTCTGGTCTGGATCATATCCGGTGCACCAACGCTTTCCAGCCGGCGGCGCAGACGGGTGACGTTTACGGTCAGCGTGTTTTCGTCTACGAAGCAGTCTGTTTCCCAAAGAGCGTTCATCAGTGTCTCCCGGCTGACGATTTCGCCCTTATGCCGGAGAAGAACGCCCAGAATACGGCTTTCATTTTTGCTCAGCGGCGCTGTTTTCCCCTCAAATTCGATGGTGCCGTCGGCGGGATTGTACAAAAGTCCTTCGTGGCTGTAAAGTGCTGCGGAAGCCTGCGCAAAATCATAGGTGCGACGGAGAAGCGCCTGAATTTTGGCCATCAGCACCGAAAGGTCGAAAGGCTTCTGGACAAAGTCATCCGCGCCTGCGCTGAGGGCCATGAGAATGTTCATGTTCTCAGCCGCCGAGGAAAGAAAGATCATCGGCGCTTTGCTGAGCTTGCGAATTTCGGCGCACCAATGATAGCCGTCATAAAAAGGAAGGGAAATATCCATCAGCACCAGATGAGGCGCGTAAGCGGCAAATTCCTCCGTTACTTTTCGAAAATCCTCCGCGCCCCGGCATTCGAAGCCCCACTTCTCCATATGGGCGCACAGGGCGGACACGATCACCGGGTCGTCCTCCACGATGAAAATACGGTACATCACGTTCCTCCTTTGAACGGGCCGTTTTGCTTTTCTTCTTTATTATACGATGTTTTGAATGGGTTGGCAACGTGTGCTGCCGTTTCCGTCTTGACAAAGCGTAAAGAGAGAGGATACAATCAGATTTGGCGCACTGCGGGCGCGCCGTTTTATGGAGATTGCGAAGGCGGCGCCGCAGCAGTATGGCACTGTCTTAAGAAAATGGAGATTGACCAGAGATGCAGCTTTCCGAAAGACTCAAGCCCTACCGGGCGGACAAAGAATTCTGCCGCCGGGCGCTGGGCGTGATGCTGCCCGTGGCGGTGCAGCAGCTGATCAACAGCCTGTTCAACATGGTGGACAACCTGATGGTAGGCAGCCTGGATCTGAATGGGCTGGCTATGAGCGCCGTCAGCGTAGCGAACAAGCCCTATACGATTTTTACCTGCCTGCTCTTTGGCCTGACCGGAGGAGCCGGACTGATGATCAGTCAGTACTACGGCGCAGAGGATCATAAGACCTGTCAGGGCTTGTTTTCACTGCAAATCGGCCTGAGCATCGCTATTTCGGTGGCGTTTTTCGTGTTGCTCCGGCTTTTGCCCCGGCAGATCATGGGCCTGTTTGTCAAGGATGAAAACACCATTCTGCTGGGTCTGAGCTATCTGGCGGTGGTCAGCATCAGCTATCTGCCCACATCCATCAGCAATGTGTGCGTGTTTTCTCTGCGCTCCATCGGCATGAACCGCCTGCCCATGCTGGTCAGTCTGGGTACCATCACGGCGAACGCTGTGTGCAACTACATCCTGATTTTCGGCAAGCTGGGCGCTCCCGCGCTGGGCGTAGCAGGCGCGGCGTGGGGCACGCTGATCGCCCGAACGCTGGAAATGCTGGTCTATCTGGTGCTGCTCTGCGGCAAACGGATGTATTTCAACTGGAACCTGAAGGAGGCACTGCGCCTGCCGGGCCAAACCGTCCGCACCTTCTTTGTGAAGGCCGCGCCGCTGATCGCCAACGAGCTTTTGTGGAGCGTGGGCCTGAACCTGTATTTCTGGTGCTATGCCCGGCTGGATGAGGCTTCGCTGCCCGCTATTTCCATTGCGGAAGTGTGCAATATGTTTGCCGCCGTACTGGCCTCGGGCACATCGGCGGCAGTCTCCGTGCTGATCGGCACGGAGCTGGGCGCCAACCGCCTGAAGGAAGCCCGGGAAAGCTGCAAGAAGCTCTTGGGGCTGGACGTGGCCGTCGCTCTTTCCAGCATGCTGCTGTCCTGCCTGCTTTCCGTGCTGCTTCCGCAGGCCTATCAGCTGACGCCGGAGCTGCGCCATACTGCCACGCTGATTTCCCTGATTATGAGTGTGCTGTGCCCGCTGCAGTTCGTGTACGGCTTCTGCTTCTTCTGCCTGCGCGCCGGGGGCGATACCCGCAGCGCCATGCTGCTGGACAGCGGCTACATGTGGGTGGTTCCCGTGCCTGCCGCCGTGCTGATGGGCATTTTCCTGCCGGGAAAAATCGCCCTGTGGGTCGCCGTGCTGATCGTGCAGTTCCTGATGTATGCCAAGGTATTCCCGGCCCTGTGGATTTTGAAGCAGGGCAAATGGGTCAAAAATATTACCGTGTGATTTGCGCTTACGGCCGGAAGATGCTACAATAGAGCGGAAAAAAACAAAGCAAAAAGCGATTTGAAGAAGTAAGAGGGTTGAAGCATGGATCAGATTACGGAGCTGATTGCGGAGGGCAAGGGCAAGCGCCTGTATGCCACGGAAAATCCCGACGAAGCGGTGGTCTATTACCGGGACGAGACCTTTGCCTTTCACGGCCTGAAACGGGGCCGCATCATCGGCAAGGGCGAGATCAACAATCTGATCTGCGAGTACATGTTTACCCTTTTGAAGGACAAGGGCGTGCCCAATCATTTTATCAGGCGGATCGACAACCGCTGCTCGCTGGTCAAGCGGGTGGAAATCATTCCCGTGAGCGTAAAGGTGCGCAATATCGTAGCGGGAAGCTTGGCCAAGCGCATCGGCTACCCGGATGGAACCCGACTAAAAAATACGGTGGTGGAATACTGCCTGAAGGATCCGGAGCTGGAAGACCCGCTGGTGAACCTGACCCATATCACCGCCATGGAATTGGCCACGCCGGAGGAAATCGAGATCATGTCCCACTACGCCCTGCGGGTCAACGAGATCCTTTGCGAGTGTATGCGGGAGATCAACATCGAACTGATCGACTTCAAGCTGGAATTCGGGCGTTTCCATGGCGAGATTCTGCTGGCGGACGAGGTTTCCCCGGATACCTGCCGCTTCTGGGATGCCCGCACCCACGAGCCGTTGGATCTGGACTGTTTCCGGCACGATCTGGGCAACGTGGAGGAAGCCTACCGGGAAGTGCTGCACCGGCTGACCGGCAACGTGCTTAAGAATGGCGAGGAGGACGAATGACATGCTTTTCAGCGGCAAGACCCTGATGATTACCGGCGGCACCGGCTCCTTCGGCGGCGCGGTGCTGGATCGCTTCCTGAACACGGACATCAAGGAGATCCGTATTTTCAGCCGGGACGAGAAAAAACAGGACGATATGCGGCATCACTACAAGTCCGATAAGATCAAGTACTATATCGGCGATGTGCGGGATATGTCCAGTGTGAAAAACGCCCTGTACGGCGTGGATTATCTCTTCCACGCGGCCGCGCTCAAGCAGGTGCCTTCCTGCGAGTTTTTCCCCATTGAAGCCGTCAAAACCAATGTGCTGGGCACGGACAATGTGCTGACCGCCTGCATTGAGGCCGGGGTGAAGAAGGTCATCTGCCTTTCTACGGACAAGGCCGCCTACCCCGTCAACGCCATGGGCACCTCCAAGGCCATGATGGAGAAGGTGTTTGTGGCCAAGAGCCGCACCGTGGCTCCCGAAAAGACCACCATCTGCGGCACCCGCTACGGCAATGTGATGTGCTCCCGCGGCTCGGTGATTCCGTTATTTATCGATCAGATCAAGGCGGGGCTGCCCCTTACGGTGACGGATCCCAACATGACCCGTTTCATTATGAGCCTCGAAGAAGCGGTAGAGCTGGTGCTTTTTGCCTTTGAAAACGGCACAAGCGGCGATATTCTGGTGATGAAGGCCCCGGCCTGCACCATCGGTACGCTGGCGCAGGCCGTGCGGGAGCTGTTCCATGCGGACAATCCCGTTCAGGTGATCGGCATCCGCCACGGTGAAAAGATGTATGAAACCCTGCTCACCAACGAAGAATGCGTTCACGCCGTCGATATGGGCCGTTTCTTCCGGGTGCCCGCCGATACCCGCGATTTGAACTATGATAAATATGTGGTCAAGGGCAATGTAGAGCGCAATCCGCTGACGGAATTCAACTCCAACAACACCCGCCTGCTCGATGTGGAGGAAGTGAAGGAAAAGCTGCTTTCGCTGCAGTATATCCGTCAGGAATTGGCGGAATGGGAAGAAAAACGATAATCAGACGCTTTTGAGAAAAGCCGTCCTTTCCGAACGATGGAAGAGGGCGGCTTTCTTTATGGGCGATGTCTCATTTTATAAAGAAAAGCAGAATCGCCGCCGGGGAAATTGACAAGAAAATGTCATTTTGTCCCTTTTCCATAATCAAATGGTACGGATTCATACAAATGCGACAAAATTTTGTTTTTTGAATAAAAAGAGAAGGACAATGAAGATTCAAAATCGAATGGGTATATCAATAAATATATAACCGCTATGCTCTGTCAAAAGCAATAACGACCGGGTCAGTACTCAAACATTAGGAGGGCATGGCGCGAAAGAAGGAAGACAATGGACATCTTCGTATGCATTAAGCAGGTGCCGTCCACCAACAAGGTTCAGGTGGATGAAAAGACGGGCGTGCTCAAGCGCAGCGGCATCCAGAGCAAAATGAACCCCTACGATCTTTACGCGCTGGAAACGGCGCTTCGGCTGAAAGCCCTGCACGGCGGCACGGTAACGGTAGGCACCATGGGTCCGCCGCAGGCGCAGGCCATCATCCGGGAAGCCTATATGATGGGCGCGGACGACGGATATGTGTTCTCCGACCGGCGACTGGGCGGCGCGGATGTGCTGGCTACCAGCTACACCCTGTCGCAGGCCATTCAGAGCGTGGGCGATTTTGACCTGATCCTGTGCGGCAAACAGACCACCGACGGCGACACTGCTCAGGTAGGCCCGGCCATCGCCGAGCATATGGGAATCCCCCACGCGGCGTGGGTCAGCCGGATCGACGTGTCGGGCAACGGCATCGACGTGGAGCAGCAGCTGCAGGATGTGATCGAAACCGTCCATATGCCCTTCCCGTGCCTTGTGACCGTGGAACAGGATATTTTCATGCCCCGCCTGCCTTCGCTGAAGGTCGAACGGGAAATCCGGGAAAAGCCCATTCATATTCAGGGCCTGGATACCTTTTTGGATACCGATCCAAGCCATTACGGCCTGTCCGGCAGCCCCACGCAGGTAGAGCGCATTTTCCCGCCGCAGAACGACGTGGAACGCGAAACCTGGACAGAGGGCGATCTGGCGGAAAAACTGCACGATACTCTGCGCAAGTGGAAGTTTATTTAAGGGAGGAACGCACAAATGGCACAGATCGCAATTTTGGAACGCAAGTGCACAGGCTGCGGCCTCTGCGTTGAAAACTGCCCCTTTGGCGCGATTGATATGAAGGAAGGGCATCCTGAGCTGAACGCGGCCTGCAAGGTCTGCGGTATCTGCGTGAAAAACTGCCCGGAAAAGGCCATTCTCAAGCTGGAAACCAAGGTGGAGAGTGTGGATAAGTCCCAGTGGAACGACATTCTCGTGTTCTCCGAGGTCAGCGGCGGACGGCTGCATCCTGTCAGTCTGGAGCTGATCGGCAAGGCAAAGGAACTGGCCGCGCCGCTGGGCTTCAAGGTCAAGACCGTGCTGGTGGGCGACGGCGTCAGTGCTTTCGCCGAGGAACTGCGGCATTACGGTGTCAGCGAAATCGCTGTATACGATGATCCGGCGCTGGGCTATTTCCGGGCCGACGCTTACGCTTCCTGCGTGGAGGACTACATTAAATACGCCAAGCCCAGCGTGGTGCTGGTGGGCGCGACTTCTCTGGGCCGCAGTCTGGCTCCCCGGCTGTCTACCCGGTTCCATACCGGCCTGACCGCCGACTGCACCCAGCTGGAACTGCGGGAAAACACCGATCTGGTGCAGATTCGTCCTGCGTTCGGCGGCAACATCATGGCGCAGATCATCACCACCAATACCCGGCCTCAGTTTGCGACCGTGCGCTATAAGGTGATGAATCAGCCCGCCCGTCAGGAGACGGCGGAAGGCGAGATCATCACCCGCCGAATTCCCAAGGCAGTAGGGGAGTCTAAGGTCACACACGTGAAAACCGTGCCGGTTCCCGCCGGAAAGACCATTTCCGATGCGGAAATTCTGGTGGTTGGCGGCCGCGGCCTGCAGAAGGAAGCCGATCTGGACATGGTGAAGGAACTGGCGGCGCTGCTGGGCGGCGACTGGGCCGTTTCTCGTCCGCTGGTGGAAAAAGGCTGGGCGCCGAATGCCCGTCAGATCGGCCTGTCCGGACGTACCGTGCGGCCTAAACTCATCATTACCTGCGGAGTCAGCGGCGCCATTCAGTTCGCTGCCTGCATGAACCAGAGCGAGCATATCATCGCCATCAATACGGATCCGGAAGCGCCCATTTTCAATGTGGCGCATATCGCCATGGTGGGCGACCTGTACCAGATCGTGCCTCAGATGATCCAGAAGCTGAAGGAGGAAAGAGCATGAAACCGTTCAAAACCGTGGATTCGAGCGATCTTGCTTTCTTTGAATCGGTCATGCCGGGCCGGGTGTTTTCCGGCGAGAGTATTTCCCCGGATTACGACCACGATGAAATGACCATCTACGGCAGCTATCGCCCCGAAGCGGTGCTGCAGGCGTTGAAAACCGAAGAGATCAGCGCCGTGCTGAAATACTGCAATGAGCACCATATCGCCGTCACGCCCCGTGGCTCCGGCACCGGCCTGTGCGGCGGCTGTGTGCCCAAGGACGGTGGAATCGTCCTTTCCACCGAAAAAATGAAAAAGGTGCTGGAAGTGGACGCAAAGAACATGACCGCTACCGTGGAGCCGGGCGTGCTTTTGATGGAATTCCCCAAGAGTCTGGAAGGCACGGGCCTGTTCTATCCGCCGGATCCCGGCGAGAAGACTGCTACCATGGGCGGCAACGCCATGACCAACGCGGGCGGCATGCGCGCTGTGCGCTACGGCGTGACCCGGGATTACGTGCTGGGCATGGAAGTGGTGCTGGCCAACGGCGATGTTCTCCATCTGGGCGGCAAAAATGTGAAAACCTCCAGCGGCTACAGCCTGATCGATCTGATGGTGGGCAGCGAGGGTACGCTGGGCTTCCTGACCCGGCTGACCGTCAAGCTGGTGCCGGAACCCAAGACGAACGTATCCCTACTGATTCCCTTTGCCGATCTGGACGCCTGCATTGAGGCGGTGCCAGAGGTGCTGCGCTGTGGCTGTGAGCCTACCGCCGTGGAATTCATGGAGCGGGAAGTCATCGCCTGCGCGGAAAATTATCTGGGCAAGCAGTTCCCGGACACCAGCGCCGACGCCTATCTGCTGGTGCGGCTGGATGGGGCCAGCTATGACGCACTGCGGCCTTCCATTGACACGCTGACCGATCTGGCCCTGAAGCTGGGCGCTGTGGATGTGCTGCTGGCGGATACCGATGAGCGCAAGGAAAGCATCTGGAGCGCCCGCGGAGCCTTTTTGGAGGCCATCAAGGGCAGCACGGAAAGCATGGACGAATGCGACGTGGTGGTTCCCCGGGATCGGATCGCCGCTTTTGTCAAGAAGAGTGTGGAAATCGGCAAAGAGATGCAGGTGCGCATCTGCTCCTTCGGCCACGCGGGCGACGGCAACCTGCACATCTATGTGTGTCAGGACGGCGTGGCGGACGAGCATTGGCATGAAACCGTCGAAAAGGTGATGGAACGCCTGTATTCCGAAGCACGTCTGCTTTCCGGCGAGGTCAGCGGTGAACACGGCATCGGCCACGCCAAACGAGCCTTTTTGGAAGAAAGCCTTGGCCGCGAACAGGTGAAACTGATGCGGGGCATCAAGCACGTTTTCGATCCCAACGGCATCCTGAATCCGGGAAAAGTGATTTGATAGAAAAAAAGAAACCGGGAAGCACTTGATTCCGTGCTTCCCGGTTTTGTGATGCTCTTGTTCAGAATTCCTTTGCGTGAGCCTGAAAAAAGTCGTAATACGCCCGAACAGCGGGAAGTTCCGTCCAACGGCGGATCGTCACCGGATTCGCATCTAAATCGTACACCTTCGCGCCCCGCATGGCCAGCAGAAAGGGGGAGTGGGTGGCTATGAGAAACTGGCAGTGGAAAAAACGGGCGGAATCCTCGATGAACTGGCACAGCTCCTGCTGCCGCGCAGGAGACAGGCTGTTTTCCGGCTCGTCCAGCAGGTACAGCCCATCCTCTTCGATGCGCTGGGTAAAGTACAGAAAGGCGCTTTCCCCGTTGGAATGTTCGGACAGGTTTTCCATCAGATTTTTGCGCACATAGCGGGACTGGGTGTTACTGCGGGCCATATTTACCGTTTTCAGCCGATCGTAGTCTTCCATGGTGCGGAAATGAAAGTCCGAGTATTTGGCGTCCAGATATTCCTGAAACAGCTCCTCTCGCTTTTCGTCCACCCCGGCGTTGACCGCCCGCAGGTTCAGCATGAAGTCGAATACATCGTCGCTGGTAATGACCCGGCTTCTTTCGGGAATTTCGCTTCGAAGCTCATGGGTACACAGCGCAATATAGTCCTCGAAAAAACTGGAGCGGTTATAGCGGCTGTCCCGGTGCAGCTTCAGCGCTTCCGCCATCACGTTCAGGGCGGTGGTCTTCCCGGAACCGTTGCCGCCGTAGAGGATGGTCACGGGCTCCATTTCCAGTTCAAGCAGTCCCCGGGCGGAAAGCACCTTGAAGGGATAAAAGCTGTTGTAGCACTTGCGCTTGACGGTGAGCAGAAAATCGAATTCCTTTTCATCGTCGGGAAAGGCAAATCGGGACAGATACAGCATGGCGGCTACGCTCCTCAAATGGCGATTCGGTGAAGGCACGGAAATTTCTCCGGAAAGGTTCAGCAAATGATATCATGTTTGAGGTGAAAGCGCAATGATGAAGAAAAAGGCCTAATCCGTGTTTTCGAAAGCGCCTTTTTGTTTTTTTGCGGGTTTTGCCCGGAACCGTGAAACGTGCCATTGACGCGCTCTGCCCGGAATGCTACAATTCGGAAAGAACTTACACAGGAGGTGGGGGAATATGCCGTTTTCTGTCAATGATCCGTTTCTATTCTGGCTGTCCGGCATCGTGATTGCGGCGGTGCTGGCGGAATCGGTTTTCTTTCTGGTAAAGGCGACCCGGCGTGCCCGGGAGCTGAATCTGCCCAAGGGGACTGTGCGCAAGACGATTCTGTCCAGCGGACTGTTTTCGCTGGCTCCGGCCGTGTCCATCCTGATCGGCGTGCTGACGCTGAACCGTTTTCTGGGCCTGCCTTTTCCGTGGCTGCGGCTGAGCATTCTGGGGGCTGTGACCTACGAACTGCCTGCGGCCACAATCGCCGCTAACGCGGTGGGCGCGGGCGTGACGGAAACCATCACCGACCCTCAGACCTTTGCCGTGATCGCGTGGACCATGACGCTGGGCATTATCGCAGGCATCGTCGTGATCCTTTTCGGCCTGAAAAAGCTGCAGAGGGGAATGAACACCATCAGCGGCAAGGACGAAAAGTGGCGCGGCATTCTGATGGACGCGCTGTTCCTTGGCATGATTTCCGCTTTCTTGGGGCTTCTGTTCGCCAATGTGCGGGACGGCGTGCCCGGGTTCATTCCCATTGTGGTAGCGCTGGTTTCGGCACTGCTGATGGGCGTATGCGGCCTTCTGATTCGGGTGCTGAAATGGACATGGCTGGAGCAGTACGCCCTGCCCCTTTGCATGCTGGGCGCGATGGCGCTGAGCATTCCCATTACGGCGCTGATGGCTTGAAAGGGAGGAATGGAAAATGGATAAGCAACTGTCTCCCTACGAGGAAAAACAATACGCTTACGGCCGTGTCTGGACGGCGCTTTTGCTGCTTATGATGCTGGCCGTTCCGCTGGCCATCTGCGTGTACTACAATGCATGGCCGCCGCTGACGGCAGTGCTGAAAGCTCTGCTGGGCGTAGCGCCCATGTACTGGCTGGTGGGCATCATCGAGGTGCTGACCTACGTGCCCATGCTGGGCACCGGCGGAACCTACCTGGGCTTTGTGACGGGCAATCTGACCAATCTGAAGGTGCCCTGCGCTCTGAACGCCATGCAGGCGGCCAAGGTCAAAGCCGGGACGGAAGAGGGCGAGGTCATTTCCACCATCGCCATTGCGTCCAGCTCCATTGTGACGGTCTTGGTGATTGCCATCGGAGTGTTCGGCCTGCGGCTGTTGGAGCCGGTGCTGGAATCCCCGGTGCTGAAGCCCGCCTTTGACAATATTCTGCCGTCTCTGTTCGGCGCGCTTGGCGTGGTGTTCGTATCCAAGAACCCGAAGATCGCAGCGGCTCCCATGCTGTTCATGGTGGTGCTGTTTCTGCTGGTTCCCAGCCTGAGCGGAAGCGTCAGCGTACTGGTTCCCGTGGGCGCGCTCATCGCCATCGGCGCGGCGCGGCTCCTGTATCGGAAAGGCCTGATCGGAACGGAAAAGGAGAAGAAAAACGCATGATGATTTTATGGATTCTTTTGGGACTGCTGGTGCTTTGGCTGGCGGTGATCGTGGTTCGCGCTCTTCAATTCAAGCCCTATCCCATGGAAAAGACGGAGGCGGAAGCCTTCCCCGTCGATGAAAAGCGGGCGCTGGAACGCTTTCAGCAGATGATTCGCCTGCAAACGGTCAGCTATCCGGATGAAAAGCTGGAAGACCCCCAGACGTTTGCGGATTTTCAGAAGCTTCTGACCGAAGTCTATCCAAATGTGACGAGAACCTGCTCCCGGGAGATCCTGGGACGACGGGGCATGCTGTACCACTGGAAGGGCAAGCACAGCGACAAGCCCTCCGTGCTGATGGCTCACTACGATGTGGTGCCGGTGAATGAAAATGAATGGAAGGAGCCGCCCTTCGGCGCGGTGGTGAAGGACGGCGAGCTTTGGGGCCGGGGAACGCTGGATACTAAGGGAACCCTTCACGGCGTGATGGAAGCCGCTGAAATGCTGATCGGGCAGGGCTTTGTGCCGGAAAACGACGTTTATTTCGCCTTTGGCGGCGATGAAGAAATCTTTGGCGGAGACGCGCCCGCCATTGTGGAAGAACTGAAAAAGCGCGGCATTCATCCGGAATTTGTTCTGGACGAGGGCGGCGCAATCGTGGACGGCGTGTTCCCCGGCGTCAGCAAGAGCGCGGCGCTGATCGGCACGGCGGAAAAGGGAACCGTCAGCGTGGACATGACCGCATCCGGCAAGGGCGGCCATGCCAGCGCACCTGCCAGCCGTCAGGCGTTGGGCATTCTGGGCCGGGCACTGAGCCGCGTTCAGAATCACGCCATGCCCTTTACCCTGACGCCGCCTGCCCGGGAGATGTTCGATATTCTGGGCCGGGAATCCAGCTTCGGCTATAAACTGCTGTTTGCCAATCTGTGGTGCTTCGGGCCGCTGCTGGATCTGGTGTGCCGCAAGTCCGGCGGCGAACTGAACGCGCTGGTGCGCACCACCTGCGCCCTGACCATGGCGCAGGGCTCCAAGGCCTTTAACGTGCTGCCCTCCACTGCCCACGCGGGCATCAACCTGCGGCTCATCAGCGGCGATACCATCGAAAATGCGATTGCGCGTCTGAAGAGCATCGTGGACGATTCGTCCATCGAGGTGAAACTGGTTTCCGGCGGCGAACCCAGCACCGTTTCCAAGACCGGCGACGAGCCATGGAACCGGCTGAAGAGCGCCATCAGCGCCGCCTATCCCGGTGTGCTGGTCTCTCCCTATCTGATGCTGGCGGGCAGCGACAGCCGTCACTACGGCCTCATCAGCGAGCATGTGTACCGCTTCAGTGGCATGCCCATGTCCAAGGAACAGCGCGGTCTGATCCATAACGCCAACGAACGTATTCCCGTGGCTCAGCTGAAGGACACGATTTGCTTCTTTGCGGAAGTGATGAAGCACTGCTGAGAGCAGGGGCCGAAAAAGGTCGGAATAGTAAGCCTTTTTTGACTTTCAAAAAACGAACCAGCAAAACGGAGGCGAATTTATGTCATCCCAACTGCGCCGGGACGCGGAAACAATCATCAACGATTCCATCAGGGAGGTTCAGCCGGATAGCGCCGTCATTCGAGCGCTGGAAGAGACTCCGCTGAGCGGAAGAATCCGGCTGGTGGCCGTCGGCAAGGCTGCGTGGCAGATGGCGAAAGCCGCCTCGGAATGGCTGGGCGACCGGCTGGAAAAAGGCATTGTGGTAACGAAATACGGCCATGTTCAGGGCGAGCTTCCCAGAGTGGAATGCTGCGAGGGCGGGCATCCGGTGCCGGACGAGGGCTCTTTTAGCGGCACCCGAAAAGCACTGGAGCTGACCAAAGAGCTGACCGGCGAGGATACCGTGCTGTTTCTTTTGTCCGGGGGAGGCAGCGCACTGTTTGAACTGCCGCTGATCCCGCCGGAAGAGCTGCAGGATCTGACCCGGCAGCTGCTGGCCTGCGGCGCGGATATCGTGGAGATCAATACCCTGCGCAAGCGCCTGTCCGCCGTGAAAGGCGGACGGTTTGCACAGCATTGCGCGCCTGCCCGGGTTTTCTCCATCATTCTTTCCGATATTCTGGGCGATCCGCCGGATATGATCGCTTCGGGTCCTTGCTGCCCGGATTCCTCCACCTGCGGCGAAGCGCTGGAAATCGTCCGACGCTATCGGCTTTCTCTGAGCGATGAAGCGCTTCGTCTGCTGAAAGAAGAAACGCCCAAGACGCTTTCCAATGCGCAATGGAAAATTACCGGCAGTGTGCGGGAATTGTGCGCCGCAGCGGCACGAAGCTGTCAGCGCTTGGGCTATGAGCCGGTTTTTCTGACAGACCAATTATGCTGTCAGGCGCGGGAAGCAGGCAGCATGATGGCTTCGATTCTGCGTACCCATGCCGGAGAAGGAAAAAAGCGTGCCTTTCTGGCCGGCGGGGAAACAGTGGTTCGGTTGACGGGCAGCGGCAAGGGCGGACGCAATCAGGAATTGGCGCTGGCTGCCGCTGCCGGGATCGACGGACTGGAAAATGCGGCGCTGTTCAGCGTCGGAAGCGACGGAACCGACGGCCCTACGGATGCAGCGGGCGGCTTTGCGGATGGCACGACCTGCCGCCGACTGCGGGAACAGGGAATTTCGATTGAACAGGTGCTTCAGGATAACGACGCCTATCATGCGCTTCAGCGCACCGGCGGTTTGATTTTCACCGGCCCTACCGGCACCAATGTGAATGATGTTGCCGTTGGCCTTCTGACGGGCACAGCGGAAAACGCGCAGGACTGACCGGAATGCGATAGACAGAGAAGAATCGTTCTTTTTAAACAGCGACAACGAGTGCTTTGATATACGCAAGCCCGCCTTCCATCCATGCATCCATGCATCCATGGAAGGCGGGCTTGCGTATGAAGAATTAAGAAATTTTTGAACGGAATTTGCGCAGTGCCAGGCGAACGCCATAAAGCATATCGCGGCCCGAAGTGGCGCCGACGGCTTCCAGATGATGGACAGCCTCCGGAAGAGCGGATTCGTCCTGCCACAAGGCATGGATCAGATCCAGCAAGGGCTGGCCAAAGTACGCTTCCTGCGCCAATTGCAGGTATCGAGCGCTTACGTCAGTAGTGACGGCCAAATCGGAAAGCGGCGGAATGGGACAGCCAACGGCCGTATACACGGCAGCCATGCCCACGCAGGCGTCGTCAAAGGATGGCGTCAGGCCGCTGCCGAGCCCGAGAAATTCCTGCCAGCGGCCTTCCAAAAGAGCTGCGTCCGCACGAGTGCGGAGAGCGGACGGGAAACGGTCGAAGCCGCAGGAAAGATCGGCTGTCAGCGCCTCCAACGCGGAAACGCAGGGAAAACCTTCCCGGAGGGAAAGCTTTCCCGTGAATGACTCGTCATTTTGCAGCAGCAGCTCGTTTTGATCCCAAAAGAGACGCTGCTCTGCCAGACGGACGGGCTGCCCGACTGCAAACGAAACCAGCATTTCTTCCGGCAGACAAATGCTGTCTGGAAGTGCCGGAAGGCCGGAGGAGACCAGCACCAGCATGCGGGTTTCTCCCGGCCATTCCATTTGAAGGTTGACGACCCGCTGAAAGACGGAATGAACCACGCCTTCGCAACGCGCAGGGAAGAAAGGGGTCAGGCGGGACAGACCTTCCGCGCGCACAGCCGTTACCGCTGCACCCGGCCGGAGGCGTTGCCGCCCATCAGGGAGAGCACGTCTTTTTCGGAAACCTGATTGAAGTCATGCTCGATGGTCTGCTTCAGGCAGCTGGCAGCTACGGCAAACTCGATCACGTCCTGCGGCTCCATGCCCTGCATCATGGCGTGGATCAAGCCGCCGCCGAAGCTGTCGCCGCCGCCGACGCGGTCCACCAGCTTAATGAGGTAGTTGCGGCTCAGGTAGCTCTTGCCGCCGGTGTAGAGCATGCCCGCCCAGTTATTCTCGCTGGCGGAAATGGAGCCGCGCAGGGTAATAGCGACAGCCTTGCAGCCGAAACGCTTTGTCAGCTGCTCGGCCACATCCACATAACCTTCTTTGTTCAGCTTGCCGCTCATAATGTCGGTTCCGGCGGCCTCGATGCCGAATACGTCCTTGGCATCCTCCTCGTTGGCAATGAGCACGTCCACATAGGGCACCAGCCGCCCCATGACTTCGCACGCTTTTTCCCGGCTCCAAAGCTTGCCGCGGTAGTTCAGGTCGCAGCTGACGGTAACGCCTTTTTCCCGGCACTTTTTCAGAGCATCCAGCACGATTGCAGGCAGCTCGCCGCCCAGCGCGGGAGTGATGCCCGTCCAGTGGAACCAATCCGCGCCGTCCAGAATCGCGTCCCAGTCAAAATCCTCCCGCTTCGCCAGAGCGATGGCAGAACCGGCCCGGTCATAAATCACTTTGCTGCCGCGCTGAGAAGCGCCCTTTTCTACATAATACAGACCCAGACGAACGCCGTCCCGGATCATATAACGGGTATCCACGCCATAGTGACGCAGGGCGTTCACGGCGCACTGACCCACTTCATGAGCGGGCACCTTGGTGACAAACGCGGCTTCATCGCCGAAATTGGCCAGCGAAACGGCTACATTGGCTTCGCCGCCCGCATAGCTGGCTTCAAATTTGTCCGCCTGCACAAAACGGAGATACCCCTCCGGATTCAACCGCAGCATGATTTCGCCAAAGGTTACGGCCTTTTTCATTGTTCTTCAACCGCCTTTCGATATTCTTTTGCCAGATCGGTGATTTTGTCCCATTCACCGGCCTTGACCCAGTTCATATTGACCAGATTGCCGCCCACGCCTACGCCGCAGCAGCCCGCCTTCAAAAAATCAGCGGTGTTCTTCTCGTTTACGCCGCCCACGGCCATCAGCGGAATGTGACTCAATGGAGCTTTGACCGCCTTGATATAGGACGGCCCCAGATTGCCTGCGGGGAAAACCTTCACCGCGTCCGCGCCGGCACGGTAGGCGATTTCGATTTCAGTGGGGGTCAGTGCGCCGGGGAAAGAGCACAGCCCGGCAGCTTTTACCTTGCGGATTAATTCGGGATTCGTATTGGGCGTGATGATGTACTTTGCACCGGCTTCAATGGCCATCTGCAGCTGCTCATCCGTCACCACGGTACCGGCTCCCACCAGCATTTTGCCCTCCATGTGTTCGCCGATGGCGCGAATGGCGGCGGCAGTGTCCTTCCAGGTTTCCGACCTGGCCTGACTGAAGGTGACCTCCATCAGGTCGATACCGCCGGCATACAGCGCGTCTGCCAGCTTCAGCATATATTCCGGCGCAAGCCCGCGGACGATCGCGATGATTTTCCGGTTTTGAACCCATTCCAACGTGGTCATTTTGATTTGCCTCCCTTTGTGGATTTGCCTATTTCATAATAGTGCTTTCGCTCGGTTCAGTCGACGGGAATTTCAGACGGAAAAATCCGTGAAAATCCGTCTTGTGCAACGGGAGAAAAAATGCTATAATATTTGCCCTGTTTAGAGCGTTTCTTGAACGGCGGGGAAAAAGCTTTGTCACACATGTTCCCTGTCGGTGGATAAAGAGGAATCGCGGTCGGAAAGGAAGTCTTTTTATGGAATTGTTCGAACGTTTTGAGGATCTGAGCCGGGTGATTGACCAAATGAACGAACAGGCGGTTCAGGAACGGGACGTTCCCTATGTGCGGCTGCACGATTACGTCCATTATTGCGACGTGCAGACTTTTTTTCATGCCTACACCCGCCGTCTGAGGCTTCCGCAGGAGGAAGAAAAAGCGCTGTTTACCTTCTGCTACCGGGATACGCTGGAACGAAAAAGCGAGATCGGGCAGACCGATCTCTACGCATTTACCTATCATTATTTTAAGAACATGACTTATCGAACGGGCAATTTGGATACGCCGGATGATTGCGTGGAAAAGCTGGATCTGGATCTGTTCACGCCCTACAGGCAGGCAAGGGAAAAAGAATGGCGGGGCGAAACATTGAATGATGCGGAACGGGAACTGCTTCGGAAAACCGTTCAAGAGGCGGAAGCCCTCTGCAAGTAAGAGGATTTATTCCGTTCGGTCTGCAAAGGGGTTGCCCGGCCCCAGACTTTCGTGAATCAGGGCTTCGAATTCATGCCGGCCCCGCACGCCGGCGTCTGCAAAAATTTTATTCAGCCGGTAGCGCAGCGTACTGCTGCTGATGAACAGCTCTTCGGAAATCTGCTCATAGCTTTTTTGCTCCATCAGGCGGCAGAGTACGTTCATATCTGTGGCATCCCGCTGATTGATGCAATTTTCCAGCCCCACCAGCCGCGCAATGGTGGGGTTGTGATAAAAATAGTCCTGCGGGGTCGGAAAGACGGCCCCGGCGCCCGCCTGAATATGGGTGCAGCCGGTGCTTTCCCGAATCAGAATTCTGCTGGGAACGGTGATTTTCAGAGCGACACGCTGCTGGGTGTGCTCGCTTTTCATTAAATAGCGCCAGACGGAAAAAGCCTGCTCGCCCACGCAGAGCATGTCCATGGTCATGCTGGTGATGGAAGGCCGGTGAAAGTTTCCGATGGACATATTGCCGAAGGAAGCGACGTACAGCTGTTCGGGAACCTGAATGTCCTTTTGGCGCAGGTACTCGATAAAATAAACAGCCACCATGTCGTTGGGACAAATAACGGAATCGTACTGATCGGCTACGGAGACAAATTTGGCGAAGCTCTCCATCGGATCGTGCTCCCAGAGCCAGACATCCTTTTCTCGCAGAAATAACCCCCAGGCGGCCACAGCGCTCATGGCTGCATGATAGCGGAAGTTGTCGTTGATGGAATGCTGGCCGAAGCCTACGAGCGCCAGTCTGCGCTTGCCGCAGTTATACAGATAGTTGACCAGCTGCTGGGTTTCGGTTCGTCGGGAAGGCGTGGCGCAGGAAACGTCGTGGCCGAATTGCTCCGAATCCGTTCCGGCCAGCACGGCGAAACGGCCGTTTTCCCGCAGGCGTGCGATGGCCTTCTGAATAAAGGGCATGCTGATGCCCGTCACAATGGAGATTGGGGGAAGCTGAGAAAAATCGATTCCGTCGAAGTGCGTATCCGGGAAAAGCTTGATGCGCATGCCGCATTTTCCCGCCGCGCTGCGGATTCCCTGAATGGTTGTGGCATACTGAGGGGAAGTGAAGGATTTTTCATCGTAAAATACAGGAACAACCTGATCTCGCATCTCCGCCGCACTCCCTTCCAAATCAAAAGCGTTAAAAAAGATAAAATATTATACACTGTTTTTGAAAAAAACGCAAGGTGAAAACTGAGCGTACAATGCCCGTGGAATTCGCGTTGAAACCCGGAAAAGCTTGTACTATACTCTTTTTATCAACCTGAACAGGAAGGTGAAAAGATGGAAAAATTTGTCTGCCTGGCGCCGAACGTGTATCGTCTGGCCGTAACGTTTCCCGGATGCTGGGCCGGCGCCGTGCTGGTTACGGGGGCGGAAAACATTCTGGTCGATACCGGCGGTTGCGCTGAAACAGTGGACAGCGATATTGTTCCCGCCCTTCGGGAACTGGGGCTTGGCATAGAGGACATTCACTGGATGGCGCTGACCCATATCCATGGCGACCACGTGGGCGGCTGCGCCCGTCTGCGGCAGCTAAACCCGAACATCAAGGTAGCCTGCTTTGCAGATTCCCTTGACCGAATGCGGGATCCGCTGACGTATTCGAAGGCGATCCGCGCTGCGTTTCCGGAATACAGCCCTGCGGCTCCGGCTGTGCTGGACGGCATGGAACCCGATCTTTTGCTGAAGGACGGCGACCGTCTGGGCTCGCTGCGCCTTCTGCATACGCCGGGCCATGATACGGACGCCTGCTGCTATTTGGACGAGCGTACCATGACCCTGATTACCGGCGATTCCCTGCAGCTCAACGGCACGGTTTCTCAGGGCTGCGCTCTTCTGATGGACACGGAAGGCTACCAAAAAACGCTGAGCCGTCTGCAGGCGATGCCGATTGAAAATATCGTCTGCGGTCATCCTTACCTGCCGCTGGGAGCGGAGGCCATCGGCCGGGAAGCGGTTCAGGCTTACCTTTCCGCCTGCGTTTCCTGCGCGAGCCACGACGAGGGCTTTGTTCACGGAATGCAGGCCGCAGGCGAGACGGATCCTGCCAAAATCGCTTCCGCGCTGATTCGGGAGGTGGGCGGCAAGGAACCGGCTTACCTGTTCCTGCCTTTGTATACCGTTACTCAATATATGCGCAAAGAGGACAAACAATAAACAAGGAAATTTGCAAAGGAGACAAACTGAAATGAAAAAATCTGTTCTGATCACCGGTTCTTCCCATGGTATCGGCGCTGCCTGTGCCGTCGCGTTCGCCCGCGAGGGTTACGATGTGGGCATCAACTATCTGCATTCTCCGGAAGACGCGCAGAAAGTGGCGGAGCAATGCCGCGAGCTGGGCGCGGACGCTCAGATTTATCAGGCGGACGTATCCCTGCATGAGGACTGCGTGCGGATGATCGACGCCTTTATCGAGCACTTCGGAAAGATCGACGTGCTGGTGAACAATGCGGGCGGCGCGCTGAAAATGCCCAAGGGCGGCTTTGTGGATATGCCCGTTGAATACTGGAACAAGCAGATCGACCTGAATCTGAATTCCGCCATGTACTGCTCGCAGGCCGCTGCCCGGGATATGATCGCCAAGGGAATTCATGGCGCGATTATCAATATTTCTTCCATTCACAGCCTGGTGACTTGGGTCCGCCGCAAGGCGCTGCCTTATTCCGCCGGCAAAGCGGGCCTGAACATGTTTACCAAGTCCATCGGCGTAGAGCTGATCAAATACGGCATCAACGTCAACTGCATTGCGCCCGGCCTTGTGTATACCAAGATCCTGAGCCGCTACTCCGACAAGGACATCGAGGGCTTCAACCGCAAGATCCCTGCGGGACGCGGCGGACAGCCGGAGGAAATCGTTCCCATGGTGCTGTTCTTTGCCGATAAGTCCAAGAGCAGCTTTATTGTGGGCCAGACCATTTACATCGACGGCGGCCAGTCCATCGACGGTGCGATTGACAATATGTTGGATGAGGAATTCTGACATTTCCTGAATCTGACGAACGATTCCATACACCATACAGATGCAATGACAATGCAGAAGTGCAGAAGGAGAAAACAGAAATGAAAAAGTACGAAGAAATGAGAAGCTGCTGGGAGTTTGGCGAAGCGTCCGAGTGCCGCCGGGGCCTGATGCTGGGCATGGGCTACAGCGAAGAAGAACTGAACCGTCCTCTGATCGCCGTGGTAGACTCCTGGAATGAATACAATCCCGGCCATGTGCATCTGAACCAGCTGGCCGAGCGCGTCAAGCAGGGTATCCGCGAAGCGGGCGGCCTGCCGCTGGAAGTGATGACCACCGCCATCTGCGACGGCATGGTGCTGAAGGATCCTAAATACATCGAGGTTCCCTCCCGTAATTCTATCGCCGATCAGGTGGAGCTGACCGTGGATGGCAACTTCTTCGACGGCATGGTGCTTCTGTCCACCTGCGACTCCATCGTGCCCGGCCATCTGATGGGCTGCGCCCGTCTGGACATTCCCGCCATCGTTGTCACCGGCGGTTATATGCCTCTGGGTACCTTCCGCGGCAAGGAAGTGGTTCATATCCGCGCGCAGGACAAGGTGGGCGCAATGGCCGAGGGCAAGATCGATCCTGAACTGTATCATGGCCTGATTCAGCATAGCTGGGGAATCTGCGGCGGCTGCACGTCCATGACCACCGCCAATTCCATGTGCATGATGGCCGAGGCTATGGGCATGACGCTGCCCGGCAACTCTTCCATGAGCGCTGTTTCCAGCGAGATCCGCAATCTGGCTTATCACGCCGGCAAGCGGATTATGGAAATGGTACGCGAAGGCGTGACCGCCCGGCAGATCATCACCCCCGAATCCATCCGCAACGCCATCGCCGTGGATATGGCTGTGGCCGGTTCCTCCAACCTGATCCTGCATCTTCCCGCCATCGCGCAGGAAGCCGGTTATGATGAGCCCTGGTGGAGAGTTTTCGACGAAATGAGCAACACCGTGCCGCTGCTGTCCCACCTGATGCCGGGCGGCGAATACTCGGTGAAGGACTTTGATCTGGCCGGCGGCATGCCTGCCCTGATGAAGAACCTGCTGCCCCGCCTGAACGGCGACTGCATGACGGTCAACGGCCACACGGTGCGCGAAAACGTAGAAAACGCCGTGGTGTACGACAGCGACGTCATTCGTTCGCTGGACAATCCTGTGATGCAGGAACCGGGTCTGGGCGTGCTGTACGGCAATCTGGCTCCCGAAGGCTCCATCATTAAAATTGCCGCTGTTCCCAAGCAGCTGATGACCTTCAAGGGCAAGGCCAAGGTGTTTGATTCCCTGCAGGCCGGTCTGGACGCGCTTCGTTCCGGACAGATTCACGAGGGCGACGCCTGCGTGCTTCGCTTCATGGGCCTGAAGGGCCGTTTCGGCACCACCGCCTTCACCTTCCAGGAGGAACTGAAGGGTCAGCCCGCTCTGTACAATTCCTGCGCCATCATTACCGACGGCCGTTTCTCCGGCGGCACCAGCGGCCTGAGCGTGGGCTATGTGAGCCCTGAGGCGGCGCTGGGCAGCCCGCTGGCCATCGTGAAGGACGGCGACGAAATCTCTATTGATATTCCCAATCGTAAGATCGATCTGTGCATTTCCGACGAGGAAATGAAGACCCGTCTGGATGCCTTTGAGTGGGAATTCCCCGGCAAGGATTATCAGCGCTTCCTGCGGCTGTTCTCCAAAAACGTGGGTTCCATGGCTAAGGGCGGCATCTGGGAAGTGTAATCATGCGTACTACGGATTGTCTGATCCTTGGCGGCGGTCTGGCAGGCTGGATGGCAGCGCGCGAATGCGTGCTGGCCGGTCTGCGGCCGCTGATCGTCCAGGATGGGCAGGGGGCTTCTCCCTGGGTGCACGGGTTTAACGCGCCCGTGCACCCGGAGGATTCTCCGGCCTGCTTTCTGGAAGATACCCTGCAAAGCGGGCAGGGCCTGAGCACGCCGGAATTGGCCTCTGCGCTTTGCGAGGATGCGCTGGATGTTTTTGAACTGCTGCGTTCGTTGAATCTTTCCTTTAACCGGGAGGGCGACGGCTATCAGATGCTCCGTCCGCTGGGCGCCAGTCATCCGCGGGTCGTGTCCATTGGAAATGAGACCGGCGTAGCAGTGCTGAAAACCCTGCGCAAAGAGCTGGAAGGCCGCGTAGATGAATGGAGCGAAACTCGGGCGCTTCGTCTCACCACAAATGGAAAGCAAGTCACCGGGGCGCTGTGCTATCACCGAAAAGATCAGAGCTTTACGCAAGTAGCTGCGAAAACAGTCGTGTTGGCCTGCGGTGGATACTGCGGGATTTTTCCGGTTTCTACCAATAAAAGAGACTCCGGCGGCGACGGCGTGGCTATGGCTTACGAGGCAGGCGCGAGGATGTGCGATATGGAATTTATCCAGTTCGAGCCAAGCGCGGCCCTTTGGCCTGCGGCCCTGATCGGAACCAGTATGATTACCACGCTTTTGTTTGAAGGCGCGGTTTTGCGCAATCGGGAAGGCGAACGCTTCATGCTGCGCTATGGCCCGGAAGGGGAAAAAGTCGGCAAAGACGTGATGGCCCGCCGAATCGCTGAAGAAGTGGCTGCGGGGCATGGCACGAAGCATGGAGGCGTTTACTTTGACGCGACGGCTGTGGGCCGCGAACGTCTGGAAAGCGGCTATGCCATGTACGTGGAGCGTTATCGGGCTGTGGGGATCGATCTGGCCAGCGAGTGGATTGAGCTGGGCCCCGCTCCTCATACGTCGCTGGGCGGCGTGCAAATGGATGAAAACGGGCGTACCAGACTGGAAGGTCTTTATGCCTGCGGCGAGGTAACGGGCGGCCTGCACGGAGCCAATCGCATCGGTGGGAACGCGGGACTGGAGACGCTGGTATTCGGCCGCCGGGCCGGAAGAAGCGCCGCCGCCTATGCCAAGCGCTTGGAAAGCGCCGAAAATGCGGAAGAAAAAAATATTTTGCCCGTGTTCGGTGGCGAAGGCTGCGGGGAATTCCTTTCGGAGGCCCGGCAGAAAATGCAGCAGGCGCTTCAATCCGGAGCAGGAGCCGTTCGGAATGGTGAAAATCTGGCGCGTTCGGAAGAGACGCTGCGCTGCCTGCTTCAGCAAATCGACCGTTTGCACGGGAAAAACGGTTCCGAAGAGTTTGAACGCCTGCGGCTTCGGAACGATTTGACCGCCGCGCTGATGACGGTAATTTCCGCACGTGCTCGTCTGGATACGCTGGGCTGCCACACCCGGAGCGATTGGCCGGAACCGCCGGAGGAAGCCTATCGGGTGATCATTCAGAAAAACGGCGCGGGCCGGATGGAATGCAGAAAGGAAGAAGTATGAAGAAAGTATCTGTTTTTCCAAACCGCTATATGGACTCCGTTACCCTGATGGGCGTAGCGTTCCAGCTGGCGGATATGGATGGAGTAAACGGCGCGGAATGCGGCATGGGAACCGCTCAGAATGTGGCTCTGCTGAAGGAAGAGGGCTATGAGGTGGCCGAGAGCGTGTCGAAGAACGACCTGCTGCTGGCCATCGACGCGGAGTCGGAGGAACGGCTTGATCAGGTTTATCAGGCGGGTGTCGAACTGCTTTCCGGCAACGGCGGCAATAAGCAGAAAAAGGTTTATCGCGATGTGAACGAACTTCCTGAAGGAAAATTCGACGTGCTGCAGATTTCCCTGCCCGGTCAGTATGCCATCAAGGAAGCCAAAAAGGCTATCGATAAGGGCATGGACGTGTTTATGTTCACGGCGGACGTGTCGCTGGAAGAAGAACGGGAGCTGAAGGAATACGCACGGGATCACGGCTGCCTGATGATGGGGCCCGACGCGGGCGTTGGCCTGTTGGGCGGCGTAGCCATGGCGGCAGGCAGCATCGTGCGTTTTGGCCCCGTGGGCGTGATTGGCGCGTCTGGTTCCGGCTCTCAGGAAGTAGCCTGCCTGATTGAAGCCATGGGCAGCGGCGTAACCTGCGTACTGGGAACCGGCGGCCGCGATTTGAAAAAGACGGTGGGCGGCGTTTCCATGAAGGCGGACATGAAGCGGCTGGATCAGGACGAGGATACGAAGCTGATCTGTCTGGTATCCATGCTGGCTGACCGTGAAATCATGGAAGAGGTGCTTTGCGAGGCCGATCAGCTGCACAAGCCCGTGGTGGCAGTGTTCCTTGGCGCGGATGAAGCTCTGTACAGCGGTCATCGTGCGACAGGCACGTACAATCTGCAGGAGGCGGCCAAAGCCTGCGTGCGTCTTGTGACCGGCAAGGAGCCTGTTATCGGCTGGACGGACGAACAGGCGGATGCGCTGGCGAAAAAGCTGGCGGATCGGTTTACCGGCGAAAAGAAGTATTTCCGTGGCCTGTACACGGGCGGCACCTTTGCGGAAGAAGCGCTGATGACCTTCCGGGCGCAAGCGCCGGAAATCGAGATGCACACCAACCGGGACAACACCAAATACGCGAAACGCCTGAAAACCCACAAGCAGAGCGAAATGCATACCCTGCTGGATATGGGCGACCTGGATTTTACCGCCGAAGCGCCTCATACGGTTTTCGATCCGACCCAGCGGCTGAATCGCTTCCGGCAGGAGTTGGATGACCCGCAGGTGGGGCTGATTGCCATGGATATTATTCTGGGGCCCGGCGTTGCTCCCGATCCCGTTTCCTGCTATCTGCCGCTGATGCAGCAGCGGCCGGACGTGACCTATGTCTGCGCTGTGTGCGGCGGCGAGGGCGATCCTCAGAACAAGGCGGAGATTCGCCGGAAACTGGAAGCAGCGGGCGCAATCGTGGCGGACAGCAATTACGAAAGCGCGCGCCTGTGCGCGAAAATCTGCCGGGCATTGGAGGGCTGAGTCATGGAAGGAATCTATAAAGAAAAACCGGCGGTGGCCAACTTGGGCATCCGTCTGTTCTATGACGCGCTGGAAGCGCAGGACTGCGAATGCACGCAGATTGAATGGATGCCGCCCTACAAGCAGACGGAAGAAATCGACGAGCTGCTGGACGAATTCCTGTAAGCGGTTCGCCGGAACGAACCATTCAAGCGCTGAAACGTTAAGGAGGAAAAACCATGGACGTGAAGCAGAAAATTGCGCAGGCCAACCAACAGGCTGCCGCCTGCCTGACGGATAACGATCCCGTATGGGTGGATGTAAGACCCGCCGGAGAGTGTGTGGAGGGTCTGGAGGATCACATGATCCTGCATTCCGGCCCGCCCATTGACTACGACGATATGGTCATGCTGCACAAGCGGGGCATGGTCAGCGCCATGCTGTTTGAAGGCTGGGCCAAAAACGAAAAGGAAGCCATTGAGATCATCAAGTCCGGCGAGATCAAAATCGATTCCGCGCTGAACCATAACACGGTGGGCGCAGGCACCGGCATTATCACCAAATCCGTGGCGATGATCGTCACCGAAGACCGCCGCAACCATACCACGGCGGCAACCTTCCCGGCGGAAGGCCCGTTCCAGGGCGGATTCTGCGGTTGGGGCCTTTACAGCCCTGAAATCGCGGAGAACCTGCGCTGCATGCGGGAAGAGCTGTTCCCGCCGCTGCGGGAAATGCTGGCGAAAAATGGCGGCATTCCCACCAAGCCGATTTTGGCGGAAGCCATGCAGATGGGCGATGAAAACCATACCCGTCAGACGGCCGCAGACCTTCTGTTTGACAAAATCGTGCTGCCGCAGCTCTTTGCGCTGGCTCTGCCCAAGGAGCAGATTATGCGCACTGTGAAATACATTGTAGAAACGCCCCGCTTCTTCCATTGCTATGGTCAGGGAGCCAGCCGCGCCGCTGCCATCGCCGCGGACGGCATTGAATACTCCACCATGGTGACGGCGCTTGCCGGAAACGGCGTGGAATTCGGCATCAAGGTCGCCGGTCTGCCCGGACAGTGGTTCACTGCCAAAGCGCCCATGATGGAGGGCCGTTATACCTCCACGAAATATACCATCAAGGATCAGCTGCCCTGGCTGGGCGACAGCTGCGTGGTGGAATGCGCCGGTATGGGCGGTCTGGCCGCTGCTGCCAGCCCCATTGTGTGCAATCTGCGCGGCATGAGCCTTCAGGATTCCATCGGTCAGACCCGGCAGATGGAGCAGATCTGCATTACCCATAACCCGAACTATATCATTCCGAATCTGGACTTCGGCTGTCTGCCCTCCGGCATCGACATCCGTCTGGTGCTGAAAACGGGCGTCTGCCCCGCGATTCACGGCGGTATGTTCAATTACGAAGGCGGTTTGATCGGCGCTGGCATGGCCCGTGTGCCCATGGAGTGCTTCCAGAAGGCCATGAAGGCGTTTGCCGCCAAGTATCGGGAACAGTAATTCAGAAGAAAAAGCCGCAGAAGGAAACTTCTCTGCGCAGGCAAAAGGCGGCGTTCCGTGCGCCGTAGAAATGCCCGCGCAGAGGAGAAATCCCTCTGCGTTTTTTTCAATCTTTTTTCAGAAGAAATCGTCTAATTGGCTCCCAAAACTTTTTTGATTTGCGAAAGGAACAGAAGCAATGAAGCGTATTTTAGTCCTGAATCTGGGTTCTACCAGCTTTAAGTTCAAACTGTATGAAATGGGGGAGAAGGAGAATCTGCTGGCCACCGGCGGTGTGGAGAACATCGGCACGGAGGGAAGCTATAAGATCAAGGCGGACGGCAAAGAGAAAAAGGACGGCTGCTTCTGTCGTACCTATGCGGACGCGCTGGAGCTGTGTATGGACGTCCTGAACCAACTGGAAGTCCCCGTAAATATGGAAACGCTGGATGCAGTGGGCTACAAGGCGGTACACGGCGGCTCGGTGTCCGGCTCCCGGCTGATCGATGAAGCGCTGCTTGCGGAAATGGAAAAGATGGTGCCCTTGGCCCCGGCGCATAACCCGGTCTATCTGGCCATGATGAAAAGCGTCCGGGCCAAATATCCCAAGCTGACTCAAATAGCCTGCTTCGAGACGGCCTTCCATCAAACCATGCCGCTGGAACGGGCTGTGTACGGCATTCCCTATGAATGGGTGGAGCAGTACGGCATTCGCCGGTACGGTTTTCATGGCTCCAGCCATAGTTATATCGCATGGAAAATGAGTCAGGAATCGCCGCAGGCCCGGCGAGTGATCAGCGTTCATCTGGGAGGCTCCAGCTCGCTGTGCGCCATTCGGGACGGAAAGAGCATTGCGTCGTCCATGGGAGCAACCCCCCAAAGCGGCATTTTCCATAATAACCGGGTAGGGGATCTGGACGTGTTCTGCCTGCCTGTGCTGGCGGAGAAACTGGGCGGGCTGGAAAAGGCGCTGAAGGCTCTGTACAGTCAGGGCGGTTTCCTGGGCCTCAGCGGTATCAGCAACGATATGCGCGACGTAGATCGGGCGGCGAAAGAGGGCGACCGCCGGGCAGAACTGGCTATCGCCGCCTTTGCGGATGAAATCGTCGGCTATATCGGCATGTTCACCGCCTACCTGGGCGGAACGGACGCGATTGTATTCACCGGTGGAATCGGCCTGAACGATGCAGCCTTCCGTCAGAGAGTGGCGGATAAGCTGGGCTTCCTGCAGGTCAAATTGGACGCGGAACGAAATGTCCGTGGTTATGAGGGAAAAATCAGCGCGGCAGACAGCGGCGCGGAGGTCTGGGCTTGGGAAACCAACGAGGAATTGATGGTGGCCCGCGGATGTGTGAAGGTTTTGGGGCGCTGAATTGTCTGAAAAATGCATATGTAATCCGTAACAGATAATCATATCGCTTTTTACACATTCTTGTCAATACGAAAATTCGCGGTCAAAATCTGCGAAAGTTGGCTTTGCGTTTTGGCTAAAAAAATGCCACAATGATGGTGCGAGGTGCTTAATGCATGGACGGAATTGAGATTATAAAATACAGCGGCGAGGGTTTTCGCGCCGTAATGGAATTTGAACGCTGGAAAGTCGGAATTTTCAATAGCGCTCCCCGCTGGCAGGCGGATCAGATTACCTACGTGCAGAAGCACAACAAGAGCGACGAGGCGTTCGTCCTGCTGAAAGGCCATTGCACCCTGTATATCAGCACAGAGGAAACACCCACCCGGCTGACCGCCTTTCCCATGGAGCCGGAGTTGGTCTACAATATCCGAAAGGGCGTGTGGCATACCCACGTGCTGGAGGACGACACGACGGTCGTAGTCGTGGAAAACAGCGATACCGTGCCAGAAAACTCTCCCAAATTGCCTTTGCCGCATCCGCTGTGCGAGGCGTTGACAGGAATACCGAACCCCTGAATAATAGTAAGAGCGTACCAAAGAGGAGGCATCCCCATGGATCAGAAATGGCTGGCTGACCGGATGACGGTGCGGCTGAACCGAAAAGACGGCGGCAGCGAAACCGCAGCGTTGGAGTGGGCGCTGGAAAATGGCACGATTTATGCGCAGGTGCCCGCCCGGGCCGATTGGAGCGGCATCGCATCCGTGGATTTTGCTCCGGAACTCGCCTGCGCCGCAGCAGGAGACGATGGGTATTATGTGGTTCCCCATGACCAGCAAACGGCGGGAGATACCTATCTGTGCTATTACCGCGAACGGGAAGACTGCGAGGCGGTCAACCGCGGCATGGTGATGCCCATGTACGGCGTCATCGGAAAGCGCTTCTCCTGCATGGCCGTTGTAACCGGCATGACCTATGATTACGAGCTGGTGGTTGGCGTCCGAAACGGCAGCTATTATCTGTTCCCCCGGGTGCAGCTGGACGGTCGCGCCCCCTACGAGACCATTCGGGTGGAGTTCCGTCTGCTGGAGGGGGAAAAGTCGGATTACAACGATGTAGCGCATGCCTATCAGGACTGGCAGCGGGTTCATGCCGGCATGATTTCGCTGCGGGAGCGCAAGCACAGCCGTCCGAAACTGGATTACGGCATTCGCTCGGTTTACGTGCGCATCCGTCATGGTTGGAAGCCCGTTCCGCCCAAGGTATTGGAGCAGACGGACGAAAACGAGCCTGAAATGCATGTGGCCTCGACCTTTGCGGATGTGGAAGCCCTGATGAAGGAATTCCACGCGCAGGGCGTTCGGTATGCGGAGTTCTGCTTAGTGGGCTGGAATTATCGCGGACACGACGGGCGCTGGCCTCAGATTTTCCCCGTGGAGCCGGAGCTGGGCGGCGAAGAAGGCCTTCGTTCCCTGATTGAAACGGCGAAGAAGCTGGATTATTCGATTGTGTGCCACACCAATTCCACCGATACCTACAGCGTGGCCGACTGCTGGGATCCTGAGGACGTCGTACATCTGCGGGACGGCAGTCTGTCCGTCAACGACTGCGGATGGAGCGGCGGACGGATGTATCATCTCTGCGCGGAGCCTGCCCTGCGTCAGGCGCAGGAGCTTCTGCCTCAGGTGGCGAAGCTTGGCTTTACCGGGCTGCACTATATCGACGTTATCTCCACCATTCCGCCCCGCGCCTGCTATTCGCACAAGCATCCCATGACGGCCCGTCAGACGGCTGAAACCTGGCGGGAAATCATGCGGCTGAGCCGGAGCCTGTTCGGCGGCTTCAGCTCGGAGGGCGGTTACGACTTTGCCGTGCCGGAGCTGGACTTCGGTCTGTATGTTTCCTTTGGCCTCAAGCCCTGCCCGCTGGCGGATGAATGCGTGCCGCTGTGGCAGCTAGTCTATCACGGGTATGTGCTGAGCAACCCCTACACCACCACGGTTAACCCCAGCGCCTCTGATCTGCTCAAGGTGGTTGAGTATGGAGGACGCCCCACCTTCTATTATGATTCGCGTTTCGTTACGCAGGACGAGACGCATAAAAACTGGATGGGAGAGGAGGATTTTCACTGCGCCACGGAAGCGGACCGCCGGGAAAGCACCGCTTACATTGCCCGCGTCGCCAAGCTCAACGAGCTGCTGTGGCCGCTGCAGGAGGAGACAATGCTCCGGCACGAGCGGCTGGACGCGGAGCGCGTAAGAGTGACTTATTCGGACGGCACGCAGATCGAAGTGGATTACGGCAGGGGAGAAGCGTACCTGAACGGACGTCAGATTCTGCCGCTTGCCTGAACCCCGGCGCATGAAGATTTGGCAATTCCATCCGGAAAGCGTACTGCTGTTTCGGACGCGACCCTCATAAGACACCCCGGAAAACCAATGTCCCAACAAAGAAAGGAGCAACCAAAATGAAAAAGGTACTTGCGTTTGTTCTCGCTCTGGCTATGATGCTGACGATGGCCGTTACCGTCGCTTCCGCTGAGGACGTCACCCTGACCATGTGGATCTGGGACGATGCTCAGGCTCCCGCCATGCAGGCCATGATCGATGGCTTCACCGCCCAGAACCCCGGTATCAAGGTGGAATTGACCTCCGTTGCCGGCGTGACCGATTACAACACCAAGATGCAGGCCGTGTTCGGCTCCGCCGACGCTCCCAGCGTGTTCTGGATGAATTTCAACCTGTCCAAGGAATACGTGCCCATGGGCTTTGTGCAGGATCTGACCGAAGCGGTCACGACCTACGGCATTGACATGAGCAAGCTGAACGCCGGTATCACCGACGCTTACACCGTGGACGGCAAGCTCTACGCCATCCCGAAGGACACCGACTCCTACGCCGTGTACTACAACAAGGCTCTGTTCGACGCCGCTGGCGTGGCCTATCCCAACGACGACTGGACCATTGATGACTTCGTGGAGACCGCTAAGGCTCTGACCACCGATAAGACTGTGGGTTGGTCCAATACCACCTCCGACCGCGTGTACTACAACTTCATGGTCAGCAACGGCGGCAAGATCTACAGCGACGACGGCACCGAAGCGCTGGTCAACAGCCCCGAGTGCGTGGAAGTTGTGCAGAAGCTGATGGATCTGTTCAACGGCGGTTATGCCTACAACGGCAGTCAGCTGGCGGAAGTCAATGCCAGCGCCGCTTTCACCTCCGGCCTCGCCGCCATGGATATTGACGGTTCCTGGATGATCTCTCAGTTTGCGGACGCTCTGGGCGACAACCTGGGCATCTGCCAGCTGCCTTCCGGCCCTGCGGGTAAGGGCAGCGCCGGTCACGGCATCGGCTACGCCACCACCACCAGCAATCCCCACATGGAAGAAACCCTGAAGTTCCTGGCTTACCTGGCCACCGATGAAGCTCAGGAAATGCAGGCCAACGTGGTTATCCCCGCTGCCAACGCTGCGGCTGCCAAGTGGGAAGAAGTTTATCCCAATGTGAACGTGAACGCTTTCGTGCAGGCTCTGGGCTATTCCTTCCCCGTGCCGCTGGCTGCCACGAATGCTACCGTGACCCGCTCCACCTTCCAGGAGTATCTGGGCAACATGCTGCAGGGTCAGTATGCTACCGCTCAGGAAGCTCTGGACGCTGCGAAGGAAGCAATGGACTTTGCCATCGAGGAATAATCTCATTTTTCCCCGAGCGACAGCCCGGCAGGAAGGCGCTTCGGCGCCTTCCTGCCCAGTCTTTTGCAACGGCGTGAACAACAGATGCATGCTTTGAAGGAGAAAAGAACGATGAGTGAGAAGAAAATTGCCGGGGGAACGGCGCAGGGCACACTGCCGCGAAGCGCGAAACGCTCCGCCTGGAACCGCGGCGAGGTTGTGACGGCGTATCTGTTTCTGCTGCCGCTGCTGGTGGGCATCGCCTTGTTTTTTATCGTGCCCATCGCCCAGACGATCGGTTATTCCTTTACCAAGTGGAAAGGCGTAGGCATTCCGGAGTTCATTGGCCTGCGCAACTATGTAAAGCTCTTTACCCGTGACAGCAAATTCTCCATGGAACTGAAAAACAGCCTTGTGTTTGTTCTCGGCTCCATTCCCGCTACGCTGGCGGTTTCCGTGATCATCGCCGCCATGATGAACGGCAAGGTGAAGGGACAGTCCTTTTACCGCACGGTTTATTTCCTGCCGAACGTGACCATGGTCGCCGTCGTCGTGATGATCTGGCGCTGGCTGCTCAGCACCCAGTACGGTGTGGTGGATACGGTGCTGGATAAGCTCTTTGGCATTCGTCCCGCCTGGCTGTCGGATACGAGCCTGACCATGCTCAGTATGTGCATTATTTCCATATGGTCCGGCGCCGGTTACTGCATCGTGATTCTGCTGGCGGGCCTGCAGAACATCAGCGATACCTACTATGAAGCGGCCCGTATCGACGGCGCGAATGGCGTACAGCAATTCTTCAAAATTACCATTCCGCTGCTGACCCCGACGTTGTTTTTCCTGCTGGTGACCCGCGTGATCGCCGGTTTCAACCAGTTTGACCTCGTATACATGCTCGCGGACGGCCCCGGCCCTATTCAGAACAGCCTGCGGACGCTGGTATTCGGCATTTACCAGTCCGGCTTCCAGGAATTCGCCATGGGCTATGCCTGCGCCAAAGCTGTGATCCTGTTCCTGATCATCATGGTCGTTACTTTCCTACAGACCATGGGCGAGAAGCACTGGGTGCATTATTAAGCGGGAGGTGATAGAGCATGAACATGAAAACCCGTACCATTCTTTCCAAGGCGTTGATTCATTTTTTCCTGCTGCTGGGTGTGTTTGTGACCCTGTTTCCCTTCCTGTGGATGATTCTGACGTCGTTCAAGACCGACGTGGAATGCGTGCAGGTGCCGCCCACCTTTCTGCCGCAGAACTGGACGTTTGCCGGTTATGAGCGCGTGTGGTCCCGGAACATTCTGGTGGCCTATAAGAACACGATCATTGTGGCGGTGAGCATTGTCTTCTTCCAGCTGCTGACGGCTTCCATGGCAGCCTATTCGCTGGCCCGTCTGAATTTTCCCGGCAAGAAGCTGATTTTCGGCTTGATTCTGTGCATGATGATGGTGCCGCAGAATATGACGCTGATTCCGAAGTACAAAATCGTCAGTGCCCTTGGCTTCAACGACAGTCTGCTGGGCGTGGTGATTCCCAACTTTATCAGTATCTCCGTCACGTTCTTCATTCGGCAGAATTTCATGAGCTTCCCGGGAGAATTGGAAGACGCGGCCAAGATCGACGGCTGCTCCCGGCTGAAGATTTTCACCCGGATGCTGATCCCGCTGTCCGGTTCCATCCTGGCCGCTATGGGCGTGATGGTGCTTCTGTGGGCGTGGAACGACCTGCTGTGGCCTACGATCATCATCACTAGCGAAAAGTACCGCGTGCTGTCCATGTTTATTGCCCTGTGCAAGGGACAGTACATCACCGACTACGGCTTTCTGATGGCGGCCAGCGTACTGGCGATTCTGCCTATGGTTGTCATCTACGCCATCTGCCAGAAGTCCTTTGTCCGTTCCATCGCAATGACCGGTATCAAAGGCTGATTCGCTTTTCCTTTCACCGACAAGAACGAAAAAAGAATCAGAAAGACCATTGCAAGAAGAGCAGCCCTGCCGGAAAAACGGCAGGGCTGTTTTGCACGAAAATTGGGAACGGAGGAAAAGAAGAAAAACGTGCGGATGGACGTGCGCTGCACTGCCTTCCATGGTTTGGAACAAAATGGCCTTCCTCTCAGGCCAATCGTCCCGCTTCTCTGTATTGACCCGGCGAAAGCCGGTAGACCTTCTTAAAATATTCCGCCAGATAGGAGGAAGAAGAAAAGCCGCATTCCGCCGCGATTTCCGCAATGCTCAGCGGTGAGGAGATCAATAACCGGGCGCATTTTTTCAAGCGAAGGGAAAGCACGTACTGATGAATGCTGACGCCCATCTGCTCCCGGAAGCAGCGGCCCAGATAATAGGCGTGATAATTGAAGCGTTCCGAAAGCATTTTGCCGGTGAGCGGCTCACAGTAGTGGGCGTTGAGGTAGGCGGCCAGACTGCGCACCGGCTCCTGCAGTTCTGTCAACGGGCCTTCCTTCAGCCGGAGAAGCTGCACAACGATGGCTTTGAGCAGGGCGGAGCACAGCGCCTGACGGTAGGGACTGCGGCCCTCGTGCTCCGCCAGCAGCCGCGCCAGCGGGGCCTCCAGACTCTGCGCCTGGGATACGGAAACGGGCCTGTCCAACGGCGGGGGAAAAGACAGGCAGGACGGCTGTTGCTCTCGAAAGGCTTCTGCGGGGCCGGGCGTCTGCGGAGGAAGGGCTGTACGGGTGCAGTCCGGGTCGAAATTCAGCACAAACATTTCCGCAGGGGTTTCTTCATCAAAAAAGAACTGATAGGGGAGACCGCCGGGGAAAAAGACCCCGTCTCCCGCCTTCAGAATCAGTGTTTGGTTTTCCAATAAAAGCCGGGCTTCGCCTTCCAGCAGATAGAACAGGCGGGCGTCACAGGCGCAAATCGGCGTTTTGTAGGAATACCGACAGATTCGACGATCTATAAAGCGCAGAAAGGGGTTGAGATTCACAAGCTCCATGCCGTCCTCCGAGGTTTGTTTTGTGATAATTCGCATTGGAATTTCGGATTGATTGTACCATGCCTCCCGGCTATAATCAAGGCAAAAGGAGGGATTCCCCATGGCAAAGAAACTGACGGTAGCCGTCATCGGATGTGGCGATTTTGCGAAAAATTTTGTTCCCCTGTTCAAAGAACATCCCTATGTGGAGAAGGTTTATGTCTGCGATCTGATTCGCTCCAGAGCGGAAGACTATTCCAAGCGCTTTCAGGTGGAAATCATCGATACTTTTGAAGACGCGCTGAAAAATCCGGAGATCAACTGCATCGCTAACTTTACCCAGCGGCACCTGCACGGCCCTATCGTGAAGTCGGCCCTGCTGGCAGGCAAGCATGTGTATTCCGCCGTGCCCATGGCCAGCACCGTGGAAGAATGTCAGGAAATCGTCGAGCTGGTCAAAAAGACGGGCCTCACCTATATGATGGGGGAAACCTGCATTTATTTCCCCTGCTCCATGTTCTGCCGGGAGCGTTATCAAAGTGGAAGCTTCGGTCGGTTTGTGTATGGCGAATCCCAGTACTATCACGATATTTCTCATTTCCCGGCTACGTTTTTGGAGGATAAGACCAGCGCGGGCGTTCCGCCTTTCTTCTATCCCACCCATTCCACCGCCATGCTGCTGCATGCCGTGGACAGCTATGTGACCAAGGTGACTGCCATGGGGTATGTGGATCAGGAGCATGACGGCATTTACGAAAAAGGAATCAATCAGTGGGATAATGTGATTTCCAATGGCTATTCGCTGATGCAGCTGAAAAACGGCGGCGTAGGACGAATCAACGAATGCCGCCGGATTGGCCACAAGGCGCCTTCTTCCTGCATTTCCGGGTTTTACGGCACCAAGGCCGGCTATCAGTTCAGCAACGCCCAGCATTTGGTGACGAAAATGCTGCCGGACGGCGTAGAGCTGGAAGAAGTCAGCGATTATGTGAACCCGGAAGAAATGACGAAGCACCGCGGCGAGCCTGACTTCAAAAATCGGGTGGCGAATCACGGCTGGCAGTGGGATGATTTCGCGCCGGTACAGGCGAAAGAACGGGCCCGTTTGCCGGAAAGCTATAAAAATCTGCCCAACGGCCATATGGCGTCCCATCAGATGCTGATCGACGACTTCTGCACGGCTACTTATTTCGGCAAGCTGCCTACCGTGCATGCTTGGCTGGCGGCCCGTTTCACCATTCCCGGCCTGGTGGCACACCAGTCTATCCTGCGGGATAGCGAAACTTTGAATGTACCGGACTGCGGTATGCCGGAAATGGCGGATTGATCAGACGAAATTTGAATAAGCTCCAAGGCGGGGTAGCCGTTCTAAAGCGGCTGTTCCGCTTTTTTGATACAAATGTTACGAAATGAAGACAAAGACGTTTGCTCCCAAAATAAAGAAAAACGGACTTGTAAGAAAAGAATGCGCAAAATAAAGGGCATGATCTTAAATATTACAAATTTATTTCAAAATAAAGTTAAAAATGTAATAAAAGATTTTTACAAAGCAACGACTTTTTTTCAAAAATATGTTATCATTGTAACGCAAAACAATCGCCATGCAGGGTTTGTTCTTTTCCCTGCGGGAAATCCGGTTTGCGAAAGGAGAGGCTTCGGATGAAAAAGACGCTTGCGTTCCTGTGCATTGTCGTGATTATTGCGACGACGCTGCTGCCGCTGATCGCGCTGGCGGATACACGCTATGTGTATACGAAAGACGGAAAGACCCTGAATCTGCGGAGTACGCCCAAAAGCAATACCGGCAATAAGATCGGCAATATTCCTTACGGCACGAAGATCATCGTTCGGAAATATCTGGACGACGGATGGGCTTACGTGAAGTACGGAAAGCGCTACGGCTACGTGATGAGCAAGTATCTTTGGGAAGTGAAACCGCTGCCCAAGAAGGTTCGGACCACCAAACGGTAATCCGGCTGAAAGCATCCGGCAGGAAGCTCGCCGCAAAAACCCGGCTGACCAATCGGTCAGTCGGGTTTTTGGCATATTCACGGAACCATCACAGCCGGGTAAAATGGGGAATATCCGCCAGGGTCACGGGCAGCGTAACCGCGCGGCCTCCCTCCCAGACCTGTCCTTTCCAGTCCTGCCAACGGCCTCGAGGCAGGAAGACGGTCTTTTCCTTCGCCCCCTGTTCCAGAACAGGCGCAGCCAGCAGATTGTCGCCCAGCATGAACTGGGTATCCACGCCTTCCAACCCTTCACCGGGGAAAGCATAGGCCATATGGCGGGTGATGGGTTCGCCGGTCTTAGCGGCGCGCTGAGCCAGCGCGTAGCATTTTTCGCCCAGTGATGCGTGGAGCTTCATCGCTTCCACCACTAGCGCGGCGTTTTCCTCCGTCAGCACCCGCCACGGAGAGACGGACATCTGCATCATCCCCATGAAGGCGTTGGCCTGCGCCCAGCGGACGAAGAGCTCCTCGTCCATTTTCTGACCCTTATCAAAGCAGCCGATCATGCCGCCGCCCACCATGTCCGGGCAGCAATAGGCATAGCCCAGCAGCCCCTGCAGCAGGGTGTGGGGGATGAGCGTATTCAGGCCGAAATGATCCCAGCTGTGATACTTGTCGTGAAGACGGGCAGCGATGGGCTGACCGCCGAATTTCCACGCGGCCCGGAATTCGTTGAGGGAATACTGCGCGCCGATCTCATTAAAAACGGCGGTTTGCTCCCGGGCCAGCATGGGCACGTGGGACTGGTCGTCGTCCTGATAGAAATACACGTCTCCAGCATCAAACTTGAAGCCGTCCACGCCATAGCATTCCATCAGGCGGCGCAGCTCTCCGTGATACCAGCGGGAAGCCTCGGGATGCGTCAGATCCAGCACTGCGGTGAAGCCCGTCCACCATTCCCGGATGGCGATTTTGCCGTCCTTATCCCGGAGCAGATAGCCCTTGTCCCGCAGCGGATAATAATGAGGGCCCGCACAGGCCACGTTGGGCGTGACCCAGAGCATGACGGCAAAGCCCATCTGATGGAGGTCATAGATCAGCCGGGCGGGATCGGGAATTTTGGTCTTATTGAACTCAAAAACGCCGTAATCCTGCTGCCAGCCCTCGTCGATCATCAGGATACCGGCGGGAAGGCCATGCTCCAGAATGCCTCTGGCATAGCGGAGAATATTGTCCGTGGTCTGATCGGTGCCCAGCTCGATCCACGTGTTGTACTGGGGCTGGGTGAAGAAACGCTGATCCGGCAGCGTCCCGGTGAAGGGAAAATGGGCGGCGCAGGCGGCCAGATAGGCTCCCTTCAGGTTGTCGTGACCCTCGCTGAGGACGGCTTCGCCCGCTCCTTCGCAGGTCATGACGCCGTTTTCCGCCCGCAGGGTATAGGGCCGCTCGCTCCAGAGATAGCGTCCTTTGGAAGAAACGTACAGGGGCGCAAACTGATCGTTCTCCCGACCTTGGAAGGGATCCATCAGCACACTGCTCTTTTCGTTCAGGGGCATCAGGTGCCCCTGATTGACGCATCCGCCCCACCAGCATTCGCCGGGCAGCATAGGGAAGGTTTGGGTCATGGAAGATCCTCCTTTGTGAAAAAAGTGCGATTGCATTCGTCAAGGGGAAGCCTATCATGAACCGAAATCCGTGTCAATGTGCAAAATAGAGAAAAAAGCGCGTTTCCGAAAAAAGATAGAACTTGGAAAAAGCGCTTGGAAAAGAACCCCCCAGAGGGAAACCCTGTTTGAGTTCCGGCTTGACACTGCCCAAATGCTTCACTTTCCCTGAAAAGGGAGAAAAATGGACAGAAAAACCGTATTTTGTCCATTTAGTAGCTGCTTTGTACATTGACGTTTTGGAAAAAAACGTGCTATGTTGGTGCCACAAAAGCGGCCGTTCCCTGTCCGAAAGCGTGAAACGCGGGACGGCCGGAGGGAGGAAAATACGTTGAGCCAGACATCCCTGTCCACGGCCTCGCAGAAGCGCGCCCATCTCTGGCGAAGAATGGTCGCCCGCAAATACTGCTATTTGATGCTGATACCGGTGGCCGCTTATTTCATTATCTTTTGCTATGTACCCATGTACGGGCTTCTGATTTCCTTTCAGGACTATAAGGTCTTCAAGGGCATCTGGGGCAGCGAATGGGTCGGACTGCAAAACTTCCGGGATTTTGTCAACGGCAGGCAGTTTTGGCCGGTCATCGGCAATACGCTGATCCTGAATCTGGAATCTCTTTGTTTTACCTTTACCATGCCGATCATCTTCGCTCTTTTGCTTAATGAATTGCGCAGCGCTCGCTTCTGCAAAACGATTCAGACCATCACCTACATGCCGCATTTCATCTCTACCGTGGTAGTGGTCAGCATGATGCAGATGCTTCTTTCGCCCACCAACGGCATTATCAACCAGCTGATTATGAAGGCGGGCAATAAGCCGATTTACTTCATGAACAAGGCGGAATTCTTCCGCCCGCTGTCCATCGCCTCCGGCGTATGGCAGGACACGGGCTGGAGCTCCATCATTTATTTGGCCGCCATAGCGGGCATTGACCCGGTATACTACGAAGCGGCTACCATCGACGGAGCCACATGGTGGCAGAAAATCGTCAAAATTACCCTTCCCTGCATCCGCACAACCATTTTGATTATGCTGATCCTGCGCATGGGACAAATGATGAACTCCAATTTTGAAAAGGTCATGCTGATGCAGACCTCCGGCAACAAGAGCGTTTCTCAGCTTCTGAGCACCTACGTTTACGAGCGGGGCGTGCTCAACAGCGATTTTGGCTATGCCACGGCCGTCAGCCTGTTCAACTCTCTGGTCAGCCTGCTGCTGGTGGGACTGGCAAACTTCACTTCCCGCAAGCTGGCCGGCGAATCTCTTTGGTGAGGTGCTAACCAATGAAGAAAAAATACGAGTCCGTCAGCGAACGGGTGGCCCACGCGCTGATTGTGCTGTTCCTGCTCCTTTTTGCCGCCTGCATTGTGCTGCCTTTCCTCAATATTATTGCCGTTTCCTTCAGCGGAAAGCAGGCCGTTATTTCCGGCAAGGTCACGGTCTGGCCGGTGGATTTCAACTGGGCTTCCTATGGCAAGGTCGTCACCAACGATTATTTCTTCCGGGCCTATGGTAATACGCTGTTCGTGGTTGTGGTGGGCACCGTGCTTTCCATGGTGCTGACCCTGATGGCGGCGTTTATCATCTCCCGCAGCGATTTGCCGGGCCGGAAGGTCATTACCTTTCTGATTACCCTGACCATGTGGTTCTCCGGCGGCATGATCCCGCTGTTTCTGGTCATTCGAAAAATCGGTCTGTACGACAGCCTGTTCGCACTGATCCTGCCTTCGGCCATCAGCGCCTATAACGTGATCGTTCTGCGCAGCTTTTTCGACACGCTGCCCCCCTCGCTGGAAGAGAGCGCCCAGCTGGACGGCGCTAACGATATGATCGTGCTTTTCCGAATTCTGGTGCCGTTGTCGCTTCCTTCCATCGCGACGGTGACGCTCTGGGTGGCTGTGGCGTACTGGAACGCCTATACGCCTGCACTTTTGTACCTTTCCACCCGTTCCAAGTTCACCCTTCAGCTGGTGCTGCGGGATATTGTGTTCACCAATACCATGGCACAGTATATGAGCGACACCACCGAGGTAGTGTCCGAATCGCTGATCTACGCCAATATCATTCTGACCATGCTGCCCATTATGATGCTCTATCCCTTCCTTCAGAAGTATTTTGTCAAGGGCGTTATGATCGGCGCGGTCAAAGGCTGAAAAGCTGTGTGCATGGCGATTTGACGGGCCCGGATTTTCCCTCTTGCTAGCGGAGATGAAAGCCGGAAGGTTCCAAATCGCCAGTGCGGCTTGAATAGAACCAAAGAATTCTACAAAAATCAAGGAGGTTTCCCCATGAAAACCAGATTTCTGGCCATGCTGGTTGCAATGATGATGCTGCTCAGCCTGTCCTGCGCTTCGGCCGACGCGCTCCGCTCCCTGCCGGAGGAACAGACCATTACCATCGCCATTCTGGAAGGCGTGAATTCCAACAAGGAAAACAATCTGGTGGAAGTCACCCTGCAGGATCGCCTGAACGTGAAGCTGGAGTACACCTATGTGCCTTCCGCCAGCTTTGATGAGAAGATCAACACCGTTCTGGCCAGCGGCGAGCTGCCGGATATCGTGTGCTTCCTGTGGAAGAACACCGTCCCCGTTTCCTGGGTGGAGCAGGGCGCTGTGCTGCGGCTGGATGACCCCGAGAACAATCTGCTGGAAAAATACGCTCCCAACTATTCCAGCCTTATCACCGAGGAGCTGAAGCCCTATGCCGTGGATTACGACGGCGGCATCTACTCCGTCAAGACACTGGTGGACTTCAAGTACCAGAACTCCATCATGCTCCGCTCCGACTGGCTGGAAAATCTGGGCCTGGATGTGCCCAAGACCATGGACGAATTCGTGGAAGTGCTCCGTCACTTCAAGAACGATGACCCCAACCAGAACGGCATGCAGGATGAGATTCCCTACATGGGCCTGAACGGCGATCTGGCTCCCTTCTATAATGCTTTCGGCATCAGCGTACTGAATAACAGCATTGACCGTGACATGGCCTATGAAGAAGAACTAATTGCTTTGGAGCGGGACTTCTGGGAGAATCATGTTCTCACAAAAACGCCGCCTCCCTATGTGGAAGCGGACGGCAAGCTGATTCCCCAGTATGAGCACCCGGAATTCAAAAACTGCGTGGATCTGCTGCGGCAGATGTATTCCGAAGGCCTGATCGACGCTGAGTACACCATCCGCGATATTCCGTCCCGCGATGAACTGGTTTCCACCGACAAGGTGGGCATGGTCGCCGCTACCGGCAACGAATCCACCAAGCTGACCAAGTCTCTCCGGGCGAACGGATTTGAAAAAGCGCTGCTGAATCCCGTG
>ERZ857827.707-NODE-707-length-43579-cov-7.868326_pt1 | contig 43579 bp, 44 predicted proteins | sample MGYA00519761_ERZ857827 | MGnify/ENA primary metagenome ERZ857827 (study PRJEB31778, sample SAMEA3449370) | human gut metagenome | biome: human gut; feature: human-associated habitat; material: faeces | place: United Kingdom | collected 2010/2012 ... | reverse complement strand
GTGCGCTGATCCAGGCGCTGTTCTTTGAGGAAAAGACAGAACGGCAATATGCAGATGAGCTTGGCGTATTCCGCAATGCTGTTCATGTTCGGAAAATGAAGGTCCTTAAAAAGCTCAGGGCTTTGTTGGAAGGCTCCATAGAGAAACCCTGATTATCCCAAAGAACCCATAAGTACGGGAAAATCCCTGACCCGGCCACCCCTGTCGGGCCGGGGATTTTGCTTGTTGGGGCATATCCCCAAACCCCTGTTTTTATCCAGCAAGTTTACAATCTCCCTTTTCAAGATAGGTAGTGACGGTCTGAACTCCGTCGCTTTCACCAAATAGCGTGTCCTAACTTGAGAACAGCCGGACTGGATACCACAGAGGGTATAAAACAGCGTAAATTTTTAGCCAGAGGTGACTCTGGTTACTTGTCATGCCATGCCTTGCGGAAAACATTTTTGTATTTTATAATGATAGAAAATAATGATATTGATTGTGATGCAACAGCAGAAACAGAAGCTGAATTACCGACGGGTGGCTAAAAAGCACCGTTCTTGTAGCCACATTTCGGCTTTGTGTTCCCGGTTGCAAACTATGAATAGCATTTGGAGGTATGTATGAGGAAGTGTCTTCGTTGTAATTGTAATATGATTGAAAATTATGATGCAAAGGTTGAGGGAGGTGCATACGGTTTAAAGATAACAAAGCAAGGAATTTTCAAAGATAATCTTGGCAAGGTTCATGCCGCTGTATGTCCTGAATGTGGGTATCTTGAAGATACCAAAAAGATAAAGGAATAGGTAGGTATGGATAAGGAGGAGATGTTATGAGAAAATGGAAGGGGTTAGTGCTATCTGTTTGCATCATTTTATATCTTTCCGCATGTGGTAACAACGACACAGTAAATGATGAAATACCTGAAAACTTTACTGTAGGAATAATTTGTACCAGCGGTTCAGAGAATAACAGCAGTATCCTATACTTTGACGAAAACTTAAATCAAACAGGTGTAACCTATTATCCATATGCGACAATGGGAGAAAGTTTTTACAGTCCCGTAGTTTATGAGCAGTCTCTGTATGTTGTACCTCAAGGACAAGCAAATAAAAAAGACGAGAAGGTTATTCTTCAACAAGATTTAGAAACATTCGAAATTCAGAATTATTCTTTGGAGCAGATTGCTATATACGGCCTAAGTGTAGATTCATCAGCTATTTATGCGGTCAATAATATGAACGGGCAATCTTTTGTGAGCAGAATTGACAGAACAGATAGGACCGTAAAAACCGCCGCATACGATGACCTATACATTTCCATTGTATATTCATATCAAGATAGATTATATGCTTTTTCAAGCCAAAGCACGCCGTCTGGAATGAAAGGAACTTTGCACTGTCTTGACCCTATCACACTGGAAGAACTCCACAGGATCGATATTTCTGAATTTGGATGCGATGTTTATTCCGTGACAGGTGTTGGCGATATTTTGTATTTTGTGCCAATGGTAACGGCACAAGACACATTCAACCAAGTTGTATGCGCCTACGATATTTCTACCGAAGAAATTAGCGCAATAAAGTTTTCGGACGATGTCTTTCACATTTTAAATGTTGATGATAAGCTATATGTTACGCATGGGAATTTAGTGACTGGTGAGGGGACGGACTTGTCTACCTATGAAATTGCCACTGAAAAAGTTAGCACATATGATTTGGGTATGTGGCCCCAACAAATCTAAATTTACGGAAATGACCTTTATGTTTTGGGAGCAGGCAACGTTGTAAAGTTCAATATACAGACGATGGAGAAACAAGCTGAGGTAAGTATCCCGTTGGGAGATGGCTATTATCTGTCAGGAATATTTTCTCATTGAGACTTTCAGCAGACATATAAAGATGGGCTGTTTCAATTTTGAGGCAGCCCATCTTTTATACCTTTGATGTGTAAATATACAATGGTTTCTGGATTTTAGTCTCCGGGAACACAAAAGGGAATTGGGGGATAATTTTAAGAAGACTTCCCAAATTTTGAGGCGGACCTTTCTTTGTCTATATTCACCAATAGATTTCAATTTCCCTTGAGATCACTACCTTCCTTGAAAAGGGACTTTACAATTCAGCTATTCCAAAATGGGGCCAATTATAGTATAATAAAATTAAGAGAAAATCAGGATTTTACGAAACACCCGTTCTAAGAAAGGAGCCTGATTATGAGCATATTTGAAATAGTTCTTACTCTTATAATTTCTTTGGGAGCAGTAATATGGGGCGTGAACATTTATAACCAAAAAGGCACTTGGTTTCTTGCTGGCTGGAATACCATGAGAAAAGAAGAAAAGGAAACCTACAATGAAGAAGCGATGTGCCATTTGTTTGGAAGATGTGTTGTTTTTTGCGGAATAGGTGCGTTCCTATTGTTGTACGGCAGCTTTAATTATAATGATGTTATTTTATGTATTGGACTCGGAATAGTGGCGGTAATGGTCATTTTATCAATTATAATACCGAAGATAAATCCCAAAAAATATCGGAAATAACATTTAATGAAAACTATTCTTAGGCCATCTTTTGACCAACACAACACGAACTTTCAAAACTAAATATCAGCCGCCCACCGGCGGCACCACCGAGCAGGAAATCTTTGAAAGGTTTCCTGCTTTTCTTATGCCATTTTTAGAAAGGAGGGCTGCCGATGGCAAGTCTTAGGAACATGGAAACGGAATATCAAAACGAACTGCGAAACGGCATTGCATAACTGGCACTCTGGCGTGTACAGCAATGTTGTTCATGTTCGGAAAATGATGGCTCTCAAAAAAATAAAAAAATTTTGGAATAATCGTTGTGCAACCTCTCACCCCCAACGGCAAATAGGGTGAGAGGTTCTTTTTATGACCTCACGGCACCTTGAAAACTGCATACCCATTCATCAAGCACATTCCCGCTGCTTTGGCGAAAGCCAAAGCCCAGGTAGCGACTGCGCGATGATCTGCCGGGAGAAAACAACGAGACACCACCGAAAAAAGAAATTGCAGGTCTTTGGTTTGTTCTTCCCGGCAAGGAGCGAGAAACAGCAGGCTGCCAGTACCGGGCGGCTCCCGGTACGGCCATGACCAGCAGCGGAGCGATACTCCCGTCCAGCCTAACGTCCGAGCGTTGAAGCGGTTTGCTGCCGTGATCCGTCGCAGGCAATGGGGGCGGTTGCGTGAGAACCACGCGAGGGGTGAGATTCCCCGTGGAGCTGGTGAGCTGCCAGCCGTTTGATGACTTCCCGCAGTGTTCCGGGGTGTCGAGGACAAATAGGAACGCTTTGAAATATGAGCCGTACAGCAGGACGGGCCAATGAAAACAAGAGGATTGTTTTATCTCTCCCCGGCCTTCATTCTGTTCTGCTGTCCGGCTCTACATAGGCGGCACTTGCCGCCTGCATTTCAAAGGGAGGTCATAAGCATGAACAGAACATATCATCGCGGCGATATGTACTATGCCGATTTGGGCCGGGGAATCGGCTCCGAGCAGGAAGGCTATCGCCCTGTCCTTATTATTCAGAACGATACTGGAAACAAGCACAGCCCCACGGTCATTGTGGCGGCCATATCCAGCAAAGTGGACGCCAAGGCCAAGCTGCCCACCCATTACCTTCTCAAAGCAGAGAACGGCCTGGAGCTGCCTTCTCTGGTGCTGATGGAGCAGCTCCGCACCATTGATAAAAGGCGGCTGGAAACGTACATCGGACATCTGGAGGAACCGCATATCCGCCGGCTCAACCGCGCCCTGGCTGTCAGCGTGGGATTGATCGAAGAAACACCCCCAAATTTAATCATGTGCCTTTGTCCGGCCTGTGCCAACAACTTCTACGGTACAGGCTCTTATTATTTGCGCAGGGTTCACCCTGGCCGGGTGGAAAAGGACATCTGTACCTACTGCGGCCAGCGGCCCGGTTTTGACTATGAAGTAGTAAAAAAGAAGGAAAGGAAGTGAAGATTGGATATGGAAAAGCTGATTACTCGTAAGGAGGCGGCAAAACTGTTGGGAATCAGCCTTGCCACCTTGGATGAAGCCAGAAACAGCGGTTTGATTTCCTATATTCAATATGTACCGAATGGGTGCGTATATTTCACTTCTGCCTACCTTCAGGAATATGTTGCTAAATGCACCTATCGGGCAAAACCTGTGGAAAAGAAAGCAACCTACCGAAATGTGCGAGGAAACAAATCGCACCTTTGAGCAAATCGTGCGGTTTTGGTAAAACAAAGATACAACACTGATTGCATTTGGAGGTAGAAAAATGGCAGCAAAAAGAAAACGAATTCCCAGGTACAGCAAAGTCCAGATAAATGGGCATGAGTATTACAAAACAGATATTGAGGACGCAGATGGCAAACGGGTGATTCTTTACGGAAAAACCCGCGAGGAAGTTTACGACAAGGAAATGGCGGCTCTTGAGCAAATCGACAACGCCACATTCCGGCGTAAATCCCCCACGGTCGCCGAGTATTGTGAAAAGTGGCTTCTGATGCAGTCCGTCCATATCCGTGCCACCACATTGATTGATTATACATCCAAGGTGCGGCGGCATATTATCAAGGAACTTGGTGAGAAACGAATGGCTGATGTAACCCTGGACGACATCCAGGTTGCCCTTGTGCCAGTTTCTAAAAAGTCAGCTTCGGTCTATAAGTCTGTGGTAATCCTCTACAAGTCTATTTTCCGGGCGGCCAAGGAAAGCCATGTGATTGATACAAACCCGACGATATATCTTGAGGCAAAAGGCGGGGGCGTTCCGCAGGAGGAGCGGCAGGCTTTGACGGATGAACAGGTAGAACTGCTTTTGGACGCCATTCGCGGGTTGCCGCCCTATGTATTTGTGATGATCGGCCTGTATGCTGGGCTGCGGCGGGAAGAAATCCTTGCACTGCAATGGGATTCGGTATATCTGGATACAGAGGCCCCGTATTTGACGGTTCGGCGGGCGTGGCACACGGAACATAACAGGCCGGTCATTCTCACAGAGTTAAAAACGAAGGCTGCGGAGCGGAATATCCCTCTCCCGGATCGTTTGGCAGAGTGCTTGAGAGAGGCAAAGAAAAAATCGACATCAGACTATATAATTGCTAACCAGGATGGAGAGCCGCTGTCTTATACGCAGTTTAAGCGTCTTTGGCAGTATATTGTGACACGGACAGCAAAACCGAGGATAGCGCGCAAACTTGTGGATGGGAAATATGTGAAGTATATGCTTTACCCGAAGCTGGGTGAAAAAGCACGGAACAATGGTCATGTGGTATATAGCTTGGATTTTGACGTTACGCCACACATGCTTCGTCATACCTACATCACAAATTTGATTCATGCTTCGGTAGACCCGAAAACAGTTCAATACTTGGCTGGCCATGAGAGCAGTAAGATCACGATGGACATTTATGCGAAGGTAAAGTACAACAAGCCGGAGCAACTGGCAGGAGTTTTAAGCGGAGCCTTTGCAGAATGGGATGGCGGTGAATACGAAGCGGCACAATCATAATCAGACAGAAAACGCACAAAGGGCGGGGAGTGTTCCCCGTCCTTTGCGTTTTCCAGAATCGCACCTTTGATAGAGCCATGGTTTTTCAGTATAAAGAAGGTATCGGCGCTGAAATACATATTAAATAGAAAGGAACTGAAATCATGGCGAAAAAACAAGAAAATGTTCCCCGGTATGGCACTACCATGCGGAGGGGTATTCAATATTACAGGGCTCGGATCACCGATGCCGATGGAAAGAGAGTGGACTTGTATGCTGAAACCTGCGAGGAACTCCAGCTAAAGGAGATGGAGGCCCGACGCCAGGTAGAGGAGGCGGTTTTCCGCAGAAAACATCCAACGGTGGCAGAGTATTGCGAGAAGTGGCTGCTCATGCAGTCGGCAAAGGTATCTTCCGGCACGTTGAGAGGATATACCCAGACCATGAACAACTATATTGTCAAGCCTTTAGGCGATATGTATCTTGAGGATGTGACTGCAGACGATATTCGGCTTGCGATGATTCCATTGGCTTCAAAATCTGCTGGATTGTATAGTAAGGTAAATATGCTCCTGAAATGTGTCTTTTATTCGGCAGAGCGAAGCCAGTTACTTGAATATAATCCCTGTGAGGGACTCTCGGCCAAAGGGGGAAAACCGGGGAAAAAGATAAATGCCTTGACGGATGAGCAAGTGAAGCTACTTTTAGATACTGTCCGAGGGCTTCCGCCCTATACCTTTATAATGATCGCTTTATATTCCGGTCTGCGGCGCGAAGAAATTTTGGGACTGCAATGGGACTGCGTATTTCTGGATGTTCCTACGCCGTACATCTCTGTACGGAGAGCATGGCGCTCAGAAAATAACAGGCCGGTGATTTCCACAACGCTGAAAACGAAGGCGGCTCGGAGAGATATTCCGATCCCAAAGTGTTTGACAGACTGCCTGCGGGAAGTGAAAGAGAAAACCGAATCGGAATATGTGGTTGCTGACAGAAATGGACAGCCTCTTTCATCTTCGCAGTTCCAGCGGGTATGGAAATATGTAACCGTTCGCTCTACGAAACCCCATAACTATTATAAGTATGTAAATGGCCAGTGCGTGAAGTGTACGGTAACGCCCACCCCTGGCAGTCATCAGAAAAATAACCCGAAGTTGGTGTATGCCATTGACTTTGATGTGACCCCACATCAACTTCGTCACACCTATATTACTAACCTGCTGTACGCAGGCGTTGATCCGAAAACTGTCCAATATCTTGCTGGGCATGAAAACAGCAAGACAACGATGGATATTTACGCTCAAGTAAAATACAACAAGCCAGAACAGCTTTTAAGTGTTGTGAACGCTGCATTTGCCCCATCTGCTGGCGCTTAAGGTATGCGGATTTTTGTATGAAATTTGTATGAAAGTAGTCCATCCCAATTTATAACGCATAAAAATCAGGGTGCTGGAGCATACAATCCCTCCGGCACCCTGATTGGGGTTAATTTTCTGATACAGCTTTTTGTACGGTCACATACTTCTGGTTACGGCTCCGTGGCTTATCTGGAATCGTCATTTGAAGTTGTCCGCTTTCCATCAAAGGACGACGGTGGATTTGTGTAAAATTCTTTGTGTTTTTATATCCGCAATGTTCCATGATTTCCGCCTTGGATCGCGGCTCTTTGCAAAATGCCAAAATGGCGACTTGGGTGGTAACTTGGGTGGCGACTTGGGTGGTAACTTGGGTGGTGTCCTGCGGCCCGACCTTTTCCACGGCAATCGGTGCCAGCGGAACCACGGTACGGAACACATCGCCCTCGATAAATTCCGGGGTTCCGCCGGAGTAGAGCTTTTTGTATTTATATCATCAAAAAGTGGGGCATCCTGCCCTGTTATCAGGGTGTGACAGAGCTAACAGCATCCCCAAAAAAATCTTTGTAAACTTTTTGCCTGGCCCCTATATCTTTGCGCATAATTATGTTATAATAATGCGCAAAGGAAAGGAGGTGGCGATATGCCGCTGATCAGACCGATTACAGACCTTCGCAACACCAACGAGATTTCGGATCTTTGCCATGCCCGCCGGGAGCCGGTATTCATCACGAAGAACGGGTATGGCGATCTGGTCGTGATGAGTATCGAAACCTACGAGGCGATGGTGGAAAATGCAGAGATGGACACCGCGATTTCAGAAGCGGAGGCCGAGTTTGAACGGGACGGGCAACTCCATGACGCAAGGGAGGCGCTGGCTTCTTTAAGGAGGAAGCATTTTGGATAAATACAGCGTCAAACTGATGAGCCGGGCGCTGCGGGATTTGGACGGCATCTATAATTACATCGCCCACACACTGCTGGAGCCAGGGACAGCCCTTAACCTGGTGGGGCGAGTTGAGGACGCCATCCTGTCTTTGGAAACGATGCCCTACCGCTGCCCGGAACGGAGACGAGGGGCTTACGCCAATCGGGGATACCGGCAGCTCTTTGTAGAGAATTACACCGCCGTTTTTCGGATTGATGAAGCAAAGAAAACCGTGATTGTGGTGACGGTCCGCTATTCCCCAAGTGAATTTTGAACTGAATGATGATTACGCGAAAAGCAGTCTGTGATATGATCCGTTTAGTGATTGGCAGAGAAGCCTTTGGATACTGTTCGCAGGTTTCCGCCATAAATCCCTTTGTGTTTTATATCCACGATGTTTCGCAATTTCGGTTTTTGAGCGCGATCAGCACAAAAGCCTAAAATCTCATCTGTGAGCGTCACAGATGAGAATAAACGCAGATTCCGGCCCCCATTTTTATGATTAAATACTGGGGCAACATTTGAGGGCAGGGCCCAAAAAGCCCGTAATATCAAGGAAAACTGGCGCTAAACTGTACGCCAATACGGCCTCAAAGCCGCTCGTCGCGCACCTCAGTTCTCCAAGAGATAAATTCTCGCCTTTTTCACAGCACCTGTATGTTTTCCATACGGGTGCTGTCTCTTTTTATCCCCTATGTGATCGTTTGTAAAAACCAAACACAGAAAAGCAAAGGAAACATCCATGTACAAACAAACAGATAACACGGTAGCGGTAAACGGAACATGTGATCTGCACACCCATTCATACTTTTCGGATGGCACCGAGTCACCCGCATCCATTGTTGCACAGGCAAAGCAGGCACATCTGCGCGCCGTAGCATTGACCGATCACAACACAGTGGACGGATTGGATGATTTTATGCATGCAGGGAAAGAAGCGGGAGTGAACACCGTACCGGGGATCGAACTTTCCACAGACTGGGAAGGAACAGAGTTGCATATATTGGCATTGTTTTTGCCTCACCGATCTTTTCCCGCTGCACGCGCATATACCAACCTACGCAATGCACGCAAAGAACAGAGCAATCAAATTCTTTGTCGTCGGTTAAATGCCGCAGGATATGCCGTCAACTATGATACCATCCGCAGCAAAACAAACGCAAGCGTACCCAATCGCGCACATTTTGCTTCCGCATTGGTCGATCTGGGCTATTTTGACAGTGTCAAGGCTGCTTTTCATACACTGTTAGATCGAGGTGCGCCCTTTTATCAACCCACGCAAAATCCCGACGCGTTACAAACCATACGGATCATTCGATCCTGGGGTGCCATTGCAGTGCTTGCGCATCCCTTGTTACAATTGCAGCCGCCGACACTACAGCGTTTTTTGGCGCTTGCCTGCGCCGTGGGACTTTGCGGCATGGAGGCGTGGTACGCACGGTTTACTGATGAACAGACACAGATACTGCTGGATATCTGCCATGCGTTCGGCGTGTTACCCTCAGGCGGCAGTGATTATCACGGGGACCGCAAACCGGATATTGCACTCGGTACCGGATGCAATGGAAATCTACATGTTCCCTATGATGCGTTCCAAAATCTGCAGCGTGCCGCACATCTATAAAACAACGAAAAAACAGCGCCGCTTTGCCGGATATGCAAAGCGGCGCTATTTTCCAAAAGATATGGTTGATCATTCATCCGTCACTGCTCCTTAAAAGCAGCAATCAACAGATTGAGTGCAACAATTTGTTTGTCTGTCAACCCGCTTGTATCCAATACACAAGGCTGTTCTTGCGTTTGTTTTCCAACCAGATAATCCAAGCTGCAATGATACAAATAAGAAAGTGACAAGAGCACCTCTGTACTGGGTGTTCGTTCCCCCGTTTCATACCCGGATACAATGGAAGGAGACAACCCAAGTTTTGCTGCCACCTGTTTTTGTGAATAACCGTATCGTTTGCGATTTTCTTTTAGCCTTTCCGGCAAACCGCGAATCATGTTACCACCTCGCAAAAAAGATACGCTTATTGTAAATTTTCTTTGCACACATTAGGTGTTTTTCAAGCACGCCACATGCCTTTTTACCCAATAGACTGTGTGTAAAATAGGATGTCCAAATTCCATTTCATTATCATTTCTACCACGATAAAAGAATCATTACATGCAAAAACAAGATACACATGATGTGTTGTTTGGAAAAAGGCCTTGGTTTGGTCATGGACCATACTCAGGACAAAAAAGTCTTAGCAGAACTCTTTGCACGCACAATTTTGTCAAAAAGTGTGCTGTATTCACGCACAACGCTGATATTTTCAGCAAACATCACCAACAAATTTGCTTTTCTTCACAGGTTCATCACATTTTCGTACTACAATGAAATATGTGTGTAACGCATGTCATTTTCTTATCTGCGCTACCGATTCTGTTTTGATTCGATTTTAATCTTTCCCATACATGACATTTTCCGTATAGGACGAGTATTGTTTTACAAACGACATTGCAGCGGATAAACGCAACCATACGACCTCACAAAGCAAAGGAGGACACAGCTTTGATCGAAATCAGCCACTTGACCAAGCGATACGGGGAGAACACGGCCATCCGTGATCTCAACCTGACTCTGGAGACCGGACATGTTTACGGATTCCTCGGGCCAAACGGCGCCGGAAAATCCACCACCATGAACATCATTGCCGGATGCCTTGCCGCAACAGAGGGTACCGTACGCATCAACGGACATGACATTTACGAAGAGCCCCTTGCGGCAAAAAAATGCATTGGTTATCTGCCGGAACTGCCGCCGCTTTATCCCGATATGACGCCGGAAGAATATCTGTCATTCGTGGCGCGCGCCAAACACATTGCGCGCGGGGAAGTCTTTTATCAAGTGCAATACGTGATGGACATCACAGGACTGATGGACGTCAAAGACCGCCTGATTGAAAATCTCTCCAAAGGGTATCGGCAACGCGTGGGAATCGCACAGGCCATTTTGGGAGAACCGGAAATCATCATTTTGGACGAGCCCACCGTTGGACTGGACCCCAAACAGAAGATGGACATTTTGGACCTGATTCATGCACTGTCAGCGGAACATACCGTCATTTTATCCAGCCATATTCTCTCTGAAATCAGCGCCGTGAGCGATGAACTCATCATTATTTCCCGCGGACGCATTGTCGCCAACGGCACGCCGGACGAGCTACGGACGGCACTGGGTACCGGGGACGTGATCGAAATGGAATTGGCTGCGACACATCAGCAAGTACTTGATTATGCCAATGCGCTGACCATGGCAGAAGAAATTACAGTCACCGAGACGGATACGCCAAATGTTTGGCAACTGCGTATCATCTGCCCGCCGCACCAAGATTTGCGCAAAGACGCGTATGACCTGTTAAAAACGTCGCCGTTGGAGCTGCTCAGCTTCACACGGGAAGAGATGGGGCTGGAACAGATTTATCTGGATCTGACCGGAGAAGAAAGCAAGACGGACACGGACATAGAAGAAACAGAAGAACAACCGCCACAGCCCGCCGCCGAGCAAAACAACCGCACCGATACGCATACAATGCCGCGCACACTGGAAGATTTGGACGACTTTGATGATTTGCAGGGGACTGATGCAGATACAACCGCTTCGGTTCAAGACGATCACAATACATTTGACACAGACGACGGGAAAGGGGGAACACAGATATGATAGCCATTTGGCGAAAAGAAGTGAAATCCTACTTTTCGGGGATGAGCGGCTATATCATCATCGCCTTTTTGCTCGCCGCGGTAGGTTTTTTATTCAAGTACTTAAATTTACAAAACGGCGTTCCGAAATTTGAATATACACTGGCACAAGCAAGCATTTTATTGCTGTTGTTTATTCCCCTTTTGACCATGCGTTCCTTTTCTGAGGAGCGTCGGCAAAAGACAGATCTTTTGTTGTATTCCCTGCCGATTTCTCTGCGCCAAGTCATTTTGGGAAAATATTTCGCGCTGCTTACCATTGTCGCCATTCCCTGTGCGGTGATGGGACTTTATCCGCTGATTTTGCGCCTGTTTGGAGAAGTATCCCTGACCAATGCGTACACAGCGTTGTTTGCATTCTTTCTGCTTTGCGCTGCCTGCATCGCCATCGGCCTGTTTCTCTCCACGCTGACGGACAATCAGATGATTGCCGCCATGCTGACCTTTGCCGTACTTCTCTGCGCCTATTTAATGAGTGTATTTGCAGATATGATCTCCTCCGCTTCGTTGATCAATGCCATTTGCTTTGCCGTATTGGCATTGCTGATTTCCCTCATTGCTTATGTCATGACCAAAAATTATTTGGTGTCCTATATTTTGTTCGCCGTATTGGCCGTGATGATTGCAGCCTTGTATCTGTTAAAGCCGGGAATTTTTGAAGGCAGTTTTTCCGCGGTTCTCTCCGCTTTGAGTTTGTTTGACCGCATGACGTATTTCTTCAATGAAGTATTTGATTTGACCGCGGTGTTCTATTATCTGTCGGTATCGGGCATTTTCCTGTTTCTCAGTGTCCAATCTGCCGAAAAACGGCGCTGGTCCTGATGGATAAGGAGGGATGAACGATGAAAAAAAATCAAAAGCAAGTACAAACTGCAAAAAAAGAAAAAAAGACAATGGATTTGCGCTCTCTGAAAATGGGATCCTATCATACGGTATTTGCCATCATTGTCATTGCCATTGTGGTGGCACTCAACCTCATTGTTTCAGCACTGCCCACAACCTGGACACGGCCCGACATCAGTGACGATGAAATGTTCACGCTTTCTCAAACGACTTTGGATTTGCTGGATGGGTTAGACAAAGATGTGACGTTTTACCTGATCGCCAACAGCGGTACAGAGGACACCAACCTGATCACGCTTTTGGACCGCTATCGCGCCGCAAGTTCTCACATTTCGGTGGAATATATCGATCCTGTATCTCATCCGTCCTTTGTCAGTCAGTACACCGATACACAACTGGACAACAACAGCGTCATTGCCGTGAGCGGTGAAAAAAGCCGTGCGGTACCGTATACCGATATCTATACCATTGACGTTGAAACACTGTCGCAAGAAGAGCAGATGTATTATCAGTATTATGGCGAAGAGTACGTCTCGCCAAATGTCTTTTCCGGCGAAAGTGCTTTAAGTGCTGCCATTGACTATTTGTTGATGGATAACCTGCCGCAAATCGCCGTTTTGCAGGGACACGGAGAAACCGCACTGGAAGCAATGAGCTCCGATGCGTACAACGCATTGTTAAATGAAAATCTTAGTTTTGTCGAAGTCAATCTTTCGGCTGCCAGCAACAATTCGCTGACGGGGATGCAGGCAGTATTCATCAATTTACCGACAACAGATATCACGGATGCAGAACTGGAAGCACTGCAAACGTATGCAGCGCAAGGTGGTAACATTATACTGATTACCGCACCATCCACTGTCTCAGGTGGTACCGGGATAGAAAAAATGACCAACTTATCCCAGCTTACCTCGATGTTTGGTCTATCAGGACAGGACGGTATCATCATGGAAGGCAATCCCAACTATTACACCGCCTATCCATATGTCCTCATGCCACAAATCGGCACCTCCTCTCCGATTGCACAGCGAATGACCAGCGTTACCTCACAAATTTTCATGGCATATTCTCATATGATTACCATTGCCAGTGATCTTCCGGAAAATATCACCACATATCCTGTGCTTTCCACAACCGAGGATGCCTATCAAAAAGCAGCAGGGGCTACGGATACCGCCAAAGAAGACGGCGATTTACCAGGAGCTTTTCACGTCGGAGTGGAAGCGATCAACGATGTAACAGGCGCACAACTGGTCTGGTATTCCTCCCCTTATATCGAAATCGTACAAAACGGTACAGGGAACGAAGAGCTCTTTCTCTCCACATTCTTAACGGTATGCGACAAAGATTCGGCACTGAGCCTGGCGGGTAAAAACATTTCCGTGAGCACACTGACCGTGAGTGAACAGGATCAGCAAATCTGGGGCAACGTTTTAATGATTGGCGTACCGGCCGTTTTGGTGATCATCGGGTTGTTCGTTTGGTTGCACCGGCGGCATGCATAAAACCCCTTATTCTTATCAGCAGTTTCAATACATGATAAATAATTTCACACTCATGATCAAAGGAAATGCGATGGTACCATGAAAGAAATGAAGAAAAGCACAAAACGTGCATGGACCCTATTGGTTCTGTGTCTTTGTCTGATCGTTTTAGGCGGGGGATATCTCTTTTTGCGCAACTTTTTTGCAGAGGACACACAACCGGAAGAGACAGAAACACAAACCGTGTTTAACGTTCCCTCTGCCGCTGTCACAGCGCTGAGTTATACCAATCAAGAAAAAGATGTTTCTCTTTCCTTTCACAAGGAAAACGATGAATGGATCTATGACGCAGATGCGCATATGCCGCTCAAGCAATCACAGTTTACCTCCATGCTTTCACAAATCACTGTATTGAGTTCTCTTACGGAGGTACAAAATCCACTGTCCTTGGAAGAATATGGCCTGGATGCTCCGGCATATACCTACACCGTACAATACAGTGAAAACGGCACAGATCAAACGCGCGCACTGCTACTGGGCGATGCCAACACCTTTGGCGGCAATGAGGGACGGTACATGAAGTTTACCGACTCAGATACCATTTATCTCATAAAAGACACCGTGTCCGAATATCTGGACAACGATAAAGACGACTGGCTGGACACAGAGGTTTTGCCCGGACTCAATCAGAGTACCATGCAATCCGCAGAACTTGTCCGGGGAGAGCAAACCGTGCGCGTGACAGACAGTGAGACACTTGACACGTTGTACACGTTGTATCAGAATTTGGACGAAAACAACTACTATTCCTACTATACCGACGATGCGGTTCTGCAAGCGGCGGGAATCAGTGATGCTTCCGATCTGATCAAACTCACCTATACCCAGCAAGTAGCAGTCAACGCAGAAGAAAATTCCACAGCGACCACCACGCAAACGATTGACAAAACGTTTACCATCCAACTGCGATTGGGAGGCGAGGTGAAAGATGCTGCAGGCGGTACGGTGCGTGCGGTACAGATCATCGATGCTTCCGAAGATACGTTGTCTTTCATCTATTGTATGGATCAAAACACGTATCAACAGATGCTTTCCTGTTTTGCTGCAACGTAACATGTGCAACCAAAAATCACGTTTCTCGGTTGCAACTTGTATTTTGGCGTGACATGTGATACAATATATGGCAAGTATCGCACCGATGAAAAATATTTCTATCATTCCATATAGAACGGAGCAAATGGTTTTATGAGTATTATCATTCCCAGTCACTATGAAAATCCTTTGGACGTGCGGCAAACACAAATTGCCATCAAAAAAGTCAAAGATTTTTTCGAGCAGGATTTGGCCATTCAGCTCAACCTGACACGTGTCTCCGCCCCCCTGTTTGTACGGCGGGATTCGGGACTGAACGACACACTCAACGGTGTGGAACGTCCCGTTGCGTTTGATCTGATGGAAGAGCCAGATACCACCTATGAGATCGTGCAATCTCTGGCAAAATGGAAACGTTTTGCACTGGGAGAATACGGTTTTGAACCGGGCGAGGGTCTTTACACAGATATGAGTGCCATTCGCCGCGATGAAGTGAGAGACAATTTACATTCGTGCTATGTGGATCAATGGGATTGGGAACGTGTGATCACACGTGAGGCGCGTAACGAAGAAACACTCAAACGCATGGTGCGTCGCGTGTACCGGGCATTGCGGCATACGGAAGCATATATTTTGCGGGAATATCATTTTTCCAAACCATTATTACCCAAAGAAATTGCATTTGTGACCACGCAAGAATTAGAAGATCGTTTTCCCGATCAAACGCCGCGTCAACGTGAAACATTGATCGCCAAAGAAAAAGGAGCCGTGTTTGTCATGCAGATCGGCGGAACTCTCAAGAGCGGACAGATGCACGATGGACGCGCGCCTGACTATGACGATTGGACGCTCAACGGTGATATTATTATCTATTACCCCATTTTGGATATGGCACTGGAATTATCGAGTATGGGAATCCGCGTCGATGAAGATGCATTGCTGCGGCAACTGCGCATTCGTGGCATGGAAGAAAACGCAAAGCTACCGTTTCAACAAGCACTTTTACAGCATCGCCTGCCCTATACCGTCGGCGGTGGAATCGGACAGAGCCGTATTTGCATGTTCTTTCTGCGCAAAGCGCATGTGGGTGAAGTACAGGTGGGTGCCTGGAGTGAAGAGGATCGTGCAGCGTGCAAAGCATGCGGGATTCATCTGTTGTAATTATTTTTTACAAAAGCGAGCAAGTATCTGCTCTTTTCAAAAGCGTCGGAAACGTAATTACGTTTCCGACGCTTTTTGATCGGTTACACTCGATGGAAACGTCTCGGTATCTATAGGTTTTCGGAAAATAATGAGTTACCCTTTGCAAACCGTAGGGAAAAGGATGGAAAAACACCTTGATACTTCCGAAAAGATATGTTATAATAATGAAAACTTTATGCCATATGTCAAAATGGACAATATATCACAACAGAAAGGCAACACAACGACCATGCGTTATCTGAAAGTTTTGTTTGGCAGGATGGCTGTGGTGGCAACAGCGATTATTTTACAAGTATTGCTGTTTTTCGTTTTCCTGTCTGTTTTGAATTCCTATTACAACATCATCGGCGTATTTGGCACGATTATTTCCATCATCGTGCTGATCTCCATTGTCAACCGCGATATGATTACAGAAGCAAAAATCACATGGGTCATTGTGGTTTTGCTGATGCCGTTGCTTGGCACGCTATTATATCTTCTCTTTGCGGGGAACCAACAATCACGCAAACAAAAACGCTTTTTATCTGAAATTACAAAACAAAGCTTGCCATATTACCAAAATGATCCACAGGCACTGACGCAATTGCGAGAAGAAGATGCGGGCTATCTGGGACAGGCAACCTATATCTTTCGCACCACACATCAGGGGGCTTACAGTAATACCCACACAGATTTTTTTGACAGTGGCGAACATATGTGGGAAGACTTGCTAAACGAGTTGAGAAACGCGCAGCATTTTATTTTTTTGGAGTTTTTCATCATCGAAGCCGGAGAAATGTGGAACGCCGTGCTGGCAATTTTGGAAGAGAAAATCCGAAAGGGTGTCGAAGTACGATTGATGTATGACGACATCGGCTCGATTGGAAAAGTGCCCAAAGATTATTACAAAACGCTGCAAGCGCTGGGCATCGATTGTATCAAATTTCATCCGTTCCGACCGGTCATTACTGCGGTGCACAACAACCGCAATCACCGTAAAATTGTTGTCATAGACGGCACAACCGGTTATGTGTGCGGACTGAATTTGGCGGACGAATACATTAACCGCATTCATCCGTTTGGAGAATGGAAAGATACTGGAGTCAAATTGCGCGGGCCCGGTGTGGACGGGCTAACGCTGATGTTTTTACAGGATTTCGATTCCCAAAAGGTCAAGCTCTCCTCTTATGCCCCATACTTAACGCGTACCACAGAAACATTTGCGCACAGTGGTGTGGTCGTACCATATGGGGACGGTCCGCGGCCGATGTATCATGAATATGTTGCAGAAAACGTATATTTGAATATGATCTCCCAAGCGAAACACTACCTATGGATCACGACACCCTATTTAATCATAGACAACCGCTTGGAGGGGGCGTTGTGTGCGGCAGCACAACGCGGTGTGGACGTACGCATTGTCACCCCACATATTCCGGATAAAAAAATGGTATTCCACATAACGCGCGCACATTATCCGCACTTACAGGCTGCCGGCGTAAAAATTTATGAATTTACACCGGGATTTCTGCATGCCAAACAATTCTTGTGCGACGATATGTGTGCAATTGTCGGAACGATCAATTTGGATTATCGCAGTCTGGTACACCATTTTGAATGCGGTGTTTGGATGTACCGCACACCATGCATTCCGGATATCAAACAAGATTTTCTGCGTCTCTTTGCGCGTAGCCAGAATATGGCAGATTTCCGTCAAGCATGGTATACACGCTGGTTTTGCCGGCTCTGCGCAACATTTTTCCCCTTACTATAACAAAGGAAATACAGATACATTTTTCATCAAATTATTTGCCGCACAACGGCGGAACGGAGGTCAAAATGGGAAATTATGTCATCAGTTGCTGCTCTACCGCAGATCTGAGCAAAGAACATTTTGCATCGCGGAACATTGAATATATTTGTTTTCATTACACCCTAAACGGCGTAGAATACCCCGACGATTTGGGACAAACGATTTCTTTTGCCGATTTTTATCGCGCCATGCAACAAGGAGCAGAAACAAAAACCTCACAAGTCAGTGCAGGTGAATATGTGGAATATTTCACCAAATTTCTCAAAGAGGGAAAAGATATTTTACACGTGAGTCTCTCCTCCGGTATTTCCGGAAGCTATATGTCCGCTCAGGCGGCTGCAAAAGTTGTATCCGAACAGTTCCCTCAGCGTAAAATCATTGTCTTGGATTCTCTTGCCGCATCTTCCGGATTTGGTCTTTTGATGGACGCGGTGGCAGACAGACGCGATGAGGGTATGGAATTGGAAGATTTGGCAAATTGGGTGGAAGAAAACAAAAGAAATGTACACCACTGGTTCTTCTCCAGCGACTTGACTTTTTATGTCAAAGGGGGAAGAATTTCCAAAACAGCCGGCGCCATCGGCGGCATTTTGGGGATTTGTCCGCTTCTCAATGTCAATTATGAGGGCAAACTGATCCCACGGGAAAAGATTCGTCCCAAAAAACGTGTCATCAAAGCAATCGCAGATAAAATGATGGAACACGCACAAAATGGCACAAATTATAATGGTAAATGCTTTATGTCACAGTCCGCCTGCTATGACGATGCGCGTGCAGTTGCAGATTTGGTAGAAGCTGCGTTTCCCCATCTAAACGGAAAAGTGGTCATCAACAACATCGGTACCACCATCGGCAGCCATACAGGCCCGGGAACCGTTGCGTTGTTCTTCTGGGGGGACACGCGCGTTGATTAAAGATATATACACCATGGACTGCATCAAAAACATGGTATATATCCCAAAACATGATCACACGGCTTAGAAAACAAATTTTCCATCTGCCGTGAAAGATTTTTTTGTAATGCTAAGACGAATATTTGATGAAGGAACGGGATCGGGCATATGAAAGAAAATGAATCTGCAATGGAAAAAGGGACAACATCGCCCGCAACAGAACAAGGTTCGATACACGACACCGGAACAAACGAACCAACCGACAACTGCAAACAAGAGGAAAAATATCTGGACGGCACGCTGCTGGCCAAAATGATGCGCGGCGGTGCGGCACAACTTCGTTCGAACGCCACCGAGGTAAACAATCTCAACGTCTTTCCCGTCCCGGACGGCGACACAGGCGACAATATGAGCATGACCATTGAAGGCGGCGTGGCCGCACTGGAAGGCGCGGATACCAGCAGTTTGTCTGAAGCAATGCGACAAGTCTCACAGGGAATGTTGCTCAATGCACGTGGAAATTCCGGTGTGATTTTGTCTCAGTTCTTTGCCGGAATCGCCCATGGGTTTGCCGAATATGAAAAAGCGGATGCCGCAGCCGTTGGCGCCGCACTGCGAGAGGGCGTGAAGCAAGCATATGCTTCTGTGATTACCCCCACCGAGGGAACCATTCTCACCGTGGCGCGAGAAGCGGTGGAATACGCGGTTGCTCGTATTGATTCGCACAGTACTCTACGCACCTTATTTGCAGATTTGATCACCGAAATGTACGCTTCCCTGCAGCGTACGCCCCAGCTGTTGGATGTGCTCAAAGAAGCAGGTGTGATTGACAGTGGCGGCGCCGGCCTGTTCTACATCATGCAAGGTTTTAACAATATTTTACTGGGTGAACAGACAGACACCATTTCTTCCGCCACACCGACGCCACCAAAAGCAACACAGATTGATCTGAGCCGATTTGGACCGGACAGCGAAATGGTTTATGCATACTGCACAGAAGCGTTGTTGCAACTGCAAAACCAAAAGACCGATATTGAAACATTTGACGTGCATACTATCATATCTTATTTGCAAACCATCGGTGATTCGATTGTCGCCTTTCAAACGGGAAGCATTGTCAAATTGCATGTACACACGTTGACCCCCGAAAAGGTACTTGCATTTTGCCGCCAATACGGAGAATTTCTCACAATTAAAATTGAGAATATGAACGTGCAACATACAGAAAAAACAGAAGGAAATGACTCAGACGTCCCCAAGACAACAGAGACATCTTCGTCTTCTGCATTTACACCCAACACCGCAACACATCAACGGTTTGCTCGCACAGACACCAAAGAATTTGGTGTTGTTGCCGTAGCTTCGGGAGAGGGGATTGCTGCACTGTTTCGGGAATTGGGCGCTGATCAAGTCATCGACGGCGGACAGACGAACAATCCATCGGCGCAGGACTTTTTGCGCGCCTTTGATCAAACGGGCGCACACCATATCTTTGTTTTTCCCAACAATTCCAACATCATACTTGCCGCCAAACAGGCAGCGCAGATGTATGACCGCGCCGATATTCATGTGATTGAAAGCAAAGATTTGGGGCAAGGATATGCTGCTATTTCATCTATGAATTTTGAAAGCGGCGACCCGGATGCAATTGCCAAGTCATTGAACGAGGCCATGCAACACGTTACAACGGGGTGCATTTCCCAAGCGATCCGAGACGCGGAATTGTCCGGAATACAAATCAAAAAGGGCGACACCATTGGATTTGTCGGTAAGCAAATGCTGGTGTCCTGTCCGGTCAGGATGGACGCGGTATGTACTTTGTTGCTTAAAATGGAAGAACAGATCGGCGAAATGTATCTCGTCACCGCGTTTTTGGGAAAAGATGTAACACAAGAGGAGCAGAATGCACTCCAAAACTATGTAAAAACACAGTTTCCCGATGTCGAATTGTACACCGTCCATGGCGGACAAGATGTTTACCCGTTCATTTTTGTGGCAGAATAATTTTTTGGCACAATGCGCACAAAAAGCCTGTTGGTATTAAATACCAACAGGCTTTTTGTTATATACGTTGATGTCACATCTTCTTATTTATATGCACAGCAGTAAAAAATGGTAATATACTCAACGATTGGACTTTTTCGGAAGAAACAAGACGCCGGCAAGCAGCAAACAAATGACCACATCGTACCATCTGGGACCGTCAAATAATACAATGGCACAGACAAGGGAAAAAAGGATGATGGCAAGAGATAACAACGTTGCGATCACTCCTCTCCGTCGCGTTTGCCAGGTAAGAAACGCCAAAAAAGGAGAAAACAACGCAAACAGTGCCCAACCGATCACAAAAACGGTGGAAATACGTTGCTGTTGCAACCACGGAATGCCATAGTAAAACAGGACCATTCCTACACTTCCCAAAAAGCAGTCCAAACATGCCAAACGACAATTTGGTGCAAAGTACACCAAACACACACCCAATAAAATCCATATACCAAACTGTGAAAATATATTTCCAAGATTTTGTGTATATCGATCCAAAAACACACTCAATCCGCCGAGTGCCGCACCAAGTAAAAAAATCACGGCGGGATGATAAAACCAATGTTTGAAGCGCATGGATAGATGAAAAGACATGTTTCCCCCTTTATGGTTGTTTGATGGATTGATACCTCCACCGCGAATGAAAACCAAAGTTGCACATGATGAAAGAAAAATGAACAAATATTCCCTCAAACACATTGCGTTTCCCTGTCTTTCTGTGTTACATTTATCATGCGCACATGGAAACAAGAGAAAATACACCAATCTTTTTTGTCTTGTCTCAAAAGCCAACACCGCTTGACAGAACGTCCAGATCCGTTTATACTAATCCCAGAGGGAGATGAATGAATATGATCGATTGTCAACAACTGCAAATACAGACAAATGATGTGATCACCGAATTGATTGCGCAAAGCGGGTTACACGCCGGTCAAATTCTTGTTGTCGGCTGCTCTTCGAGTGAGATTGCCGGCGGCACGATCGGTCACGATTCCAATATGGACTGTGCCAAAGCCGTCTTTTCCGTCATTCACGATGCCTGCAAGCAGCACGGCATTTATCTGGCAGCGCAATGCTGCGAGCATTTGAACCGTGCGCTGATCGTCGAGCGCGCCTGCGCTGAGCAATATCAACTGCCCATTGTATGCGCCGTACCAAAACCCAAAGCCGGCGGTTCCTTTGCGAGTTGTGCATGGGAAGCCTTTGATGCACCAACAACCGTGGAATCCATTCGAGCACATGCGGGTTTAGACATCGGCGGTACCTTGATTGGAATGCATCTAAGAGAAGTTGCCGTACCGCTTCGTCTCAAGCAAAACCACATCGGCAATGCATACATTCTTTGCGCACGTACCCGTCCCAAATACATCGGTGGCGCGCGGACTTGTTACGAATAACAATCCTCCGATACATTTCAATGAAACAGGAAAAACAAAAAAACAAATGCCTTACGTTATAATTTCATGAAAGCCCTTGCGCAGAAGTGCAAGGGTTTTCTGTTAGATATCTCATGTATCATCTTTGAAAATAATTTTCTAAGGGCACAAACGAACAATATAACTGTGATTTGAAACCATTCAATAAAATGAGCGTAAAGTGAAAGTAGGTATACGAAAGTACCAACAAGAGTTAGATTTCTTCTTGCGATTCTTTTTCGTTTATATAGTTAAAACCCTCTTTTTGATAACAGTAATGATCTCGTTAATGGTTGTACGTCCAGAGAATTATTTGAAAAGGCTTGTCTTTCCAAAAAAGTTTTCATCGGGGAAATTTGTTTCACGCCACTTTGGATCGTATTTATTGTTGTATTTGGAAAAACTCCACGATTTTACAGAATATGAACCTTTGGTCATGTGAAATCTTTTAGAAAAATAATAGTTGGAACAATATAAGACAAAAAAAGATAATGTATCAGCAAATCTATTATAATCTTCTAAAACATATAATTTATGGATATATTTATAATCGGTTGTATTCAAAAAGGTTTCTATCAAGGCAATTTGTTTCTCTGCTTGATATATTGAAACATAATGAAACGAACCTTTTGCCCGACAATAACAATGGAAAATCTCCCCACTATTTAATGTAATCACATGAAAGCTTTTCATAAAACCACGTTGTGAATACATAATACTTCCGTATATATTTTCATTTTTATATAGGTAAAAAATTTTAGTATGATTTTCCTTTCCGAACAGCCATCTAAAAGGTATATAATTGATCCATTCCGAAAAATGATATACCCCTTTCATCTTGGTGTCTTTATTTGATAGCGTTATAGGTTGAAATCGACTGAATTGTCCCACTTTACCTTGAAAATAAAAAACGTCACTTTCAATATCAAATGTCTGTTTTATATTCGATGCAGTTTGAGAGATTTTAACTATCATGATATCACCAACTTTCGTTCTATGATATCATAAAGGGATAGAAAAAACAAGATAAGCTGTTATTTTCCGTTTTGGATAAAAATTTAGTAATATTGTGTCTTACAAAACACTTATATTTTCACCCGGAAAAATGATGTTACAACTTTAGGTTTGAGTGATATGAAAATCATTCAAACAGTACAAAGAAATCATCGCACAAAGGTATTATTTTTGTTTCGGTATTATAAAAAGTGATGGTATCGCCAGGCATGATTTTTCGTCTTTTCTCATCATATAAACGGTACTCCCGGCATTTTTGACCTAATCTGATTTTTTCAAAATTTTCTGGAAACACCCTCATTTCATGATTCATATAACCCACCCTTTATGTACATAATCTTTTGATCTGTAAAATAAAAAGCACAACAATAGAGATCATCTCCACATGTTGTGCTTTTTATGGTCTGAGTGACGGGACTTGAACCCACGGCCTCTACCACCCCAAGGTAGCGCGCTACCAACTGCGCCACACCCAGATCTTTGATTGATTGGATACTTTGGTGTTCTCATCAGTAAATAGGATTATATCACATCGCAAGAAATTTGTCAAGCGATTTTTCTTGTTTTCATTTGTTTTTTGCCCCGCAACGAAAAACAACGCTGTTAAACAAAATATCCTACAAGAAAACAAGAAGATACATCATACCGTCTCAGAAGAGGTGGTTGATTGTAATTTGTTTGCTTTTTCAAGTATATCCCACACCAATCCCGCAGCTGCCGCACAAAGTGCAGGACACGGGCGTTTTTGATAATATGACTCGGTACGTGCTTCCGGGACAGGCGATTCCGGTCCACTGACGCCCAACAATACACGACACAAATAACTACCCTCTTGTGCTTCAAACAAACGCATAAACTGCTGTACGCGTGCATAGTGCGCGCGTTTTTTTTGTGGGCTGTCGTCCTCATCCGCAAACATCATATTCAGCACAAAAATACCACCGCAAACTGTGCCGCATACCTCACGCATTCTGCCAAAACCGCCGCCGAATCCATGTACGGCGGCTGCCGCTGTACGCGCATCCAATCCGCACAACGGCGCATACGCAACTGCCACAGACTGCGCACAGTTATATCCATTCAAAAAATTTTTCTCTGCACACGCCATGTAGTCAGCGCGTGTTCCAAATAATTCTCTCATCAATCAAAAGGTTCCTTTTCTTCTCCCGGGTGCGCATTCCTTGTTTTACAACAGTTGGCACAGTTTCAATCTTTTATTACATAACAAAATGGCATAAACTTTCACATTCTATTTTTTTCGGCAAGTCTTTTCGTCAGCGACAATAAGCGTTTCACTTCCATACCGGGCTTTGCCGTTTTTTCTATCACGCGCCCGATTTCTGCCTTACATCAATGGCTTTTTTCAAGCAGCCTCAATACCGTGCACGCAGTTCGATGACCCGGCCCAAAATTCTGATGGGCAGACGCTGCACCTGTTCCGCCGAAAAAAACATGGGTTCAAACAACGGATTGATGGAAATCAACGTCAAACCATCGCGTCCCTTTTGTACCCGCTTACACGTGGCGCTTTCGTTGCCCACCAAAACAACCGCAATCTGTCCGCTCTCCACATCCTGTTGCTGGCGAACAATGACAATATCGCCCTCCATCATACGCGGTTCCATGCTCTGTCCGTGTATACGCAGCGCAAAATATTCCCCGTCATCCATCTCCCGCGGCAAAAGCACCTCACCCTCAACTTCCTCCACCGCTTCAATCGGGATACCCGCAGCCACCTGCCCCAAAACCGGAACACGAATGGCATCATCCGTCCGATTGCCAAGCAAATGATCCACCGAAACCCCCAACACATGCGCCAGTTGGGAAAGTGTGGTTGGATTTGGCGTTGCCTGTCCGTTTTCATATTTTGCCAGTGCCTGTTGGCTCATCCCAATTTTTTGCGCCAACTGACGTTGACTTAAATTTGCCGCTTTGCGTAAAGTGCGGATCTGATCTTGCAGCATGATGTTCCCGCCTTTCCGTTATTTTGTAGAATATTTCTATTCCTTTTGACTGTTTTCGACATTTTTTTGACATTTTTCGACTCTCTTGACAATATTATACCACTTTTTATTGTAAAAATCAAGCATTTCTTGGGTTTGTCCTCTTGACATCGTCTACTTTTTGTAGTACCATTCAATTGTAACAACCTATGGTAGTAAAATATTGATGTGTGACATCTGTTGTTCCGTTGGCTCTTTGTATGCCTTTCTTTTGGGACAAAAAAGCAGTCGTTACAATGAGGATAAACCGTAACCCACAAAAAGAAAGGAGCTCTGCATGAAAGACATTCGAGACTGTTTAATACAGACAAACCAATTGGAACAACTACTCTCTTCACAGTTACGGGAAATCCGATATTTACAGGAACTGACATTGCAAATGTCCTCTGCTTTTGGCAAAGAGCGCGTGAAAGGCGGCAGCGGTATTCAGGACCGCATGGCGGAACAAGTAGCACAAATCGCCGATTTGGAGCGTGAAATCAAAGAGGAAACCGCAGAACTTATCGCCAAAAAGCGCTCCATGCGAGAAATTATTTACAGCATTCATGACCCACGCAGACGGATGCTCATGCGGATGCGATATCTGGAAAATATGCGTTGGGAAGAGATTGCCGATCATATGAATATCACACCGCGCTCGGCACATATGCTACATCGCCGAACCTTGGAAGATTTGAATGCGGCACGTCAAAAGCGCCAGCCGCGTCCCAAACCAAAAGATCAAAATCCTGTAGCTATCTCCACATCTGAAAACAAGAAAAAGGTGATGTCATGACGCAAAGCAATCATAGAAACATTGACAAGGAGACCTCACGACAAAACGAGGGAACGGTAAGAAAGAACGACACACCGCCGCGCCTACGGCGTCGAAGTACCAAAGTGGCAAAAAAAGAAGAAATTATGGGTGTACTAACAGACATTTTACGGGGAGAACGCCAGGAATACCATGTGAAGGCCGTACACAAAAAAGGCGTGTATTATGACAACGAGGGTCGGAAATGCCAACGGGATGACGAAGTGATGGAATCATGCGAATGTCCGGCAAAAATCAGTGATCTGTGGCGAACAGCCGAACTGTTATGTCGATTGGCCGGATACACAGATGAAAATGAAAAATTGGAAGAGTTACCGCCCACTGTTATCATTGACGGTGCGGAGGAATTATAACACACGGGGAGATGTCCATGCAAACACCAACCGTCAAATCAGACAGCCAGTCAATACAAATACAGACAAGTACACATACCCAAGCGTCCATACAAACAAAAGAAAACAATCCGGATAAAACAGTCGTTCAAACACAGCCACCCCCAAAAAAAGAACAAGAAAAAACCACAAAAAGCAAGCAAGCGGTACAACAGAAAGGAAAACATCCCGTTGCGGACCGGCAAGCCAATATCCGACATATTTATCTGCCCACTGTAGTCGGCGGGGGATACGGCACCTTTTGGAACTATACGGGACGTTACCGGGTACTGAAAGGCTCCCGCGCATCCAAAAAATCGAAGACGACAGCGCTCAATCTCATTTGGCGTATCATGCGCTATCCCGATGCAAACGCACTGGTGGTACGAAAAGTATACCGTACTCTGCGAGATTCGTGCATGGCAGAACTGAAATGGGCCATTGAACGACTGGGTGTCCAAGAATATTGGGAAACAAAAGAAACGCCCCTGGAGTTATGTTATCGTCCCACCGGACAACGCATCTATTTTCGCGGCATGGATGATCCCATGAAAATCACATCGATTGCCGTATCGCGCGGCGTACTGTGCTGGCTGTGGATCGAAGAAGCGTATGAAATCACGCGGGAACGTGATTTTGACTTGCTCAACGAATCCATTCGCGGTGCCGTTTCTCCTCCTCTTTTCAAACAGACCACGCTAACCTTTAATCCGTGGAACGAGCATCACTGGCTGAAAAAACGTTTTTTCGACCAAGCCTCGCCCGATGTTCTGGCTCTGACCACCGATTATCGATGCAACGAATTTTTAGACGCGGCAGACCGCCGATTATTTGAAGAAATGAAAACGCGTGACCCCAGGCGATATCGTGTTGCCGCATTGGGAGAATGGGGTGTGAGCGAAGGGCTGGTATATGATCACTGGGATCGGGTCGTCTTTGACACGGACGAGATCCGATCCCGTCCCACAATACGGTCCATGTTTGGTCTTGATTTCGGATACACCGCCGATCCCACTGCACTGTTCTGCGGACTGGCAGATCTGGAACGAAAAGAAATATATGTATTTGATGAAGTATACGCACGCGGACTTTCCAACGAAGCAATTTTTCGCGAACTGTACGAACGCGGGTACGCCAAAGAACGTATTTTTGCGGATGCAGCAGAACCAAAATCCATCGATCGACTGCGGCTGCTCGGCTGCCGGCGTATCACTGCGGCACGAAAAGGACCGGACAGTATTCGCGCGGGAATCGACTTTTTGCGGGAATTTCACATTTTGATTCACCCCACCTGTCCGTCATTTTGGAAAGAAATCTCCTCTTATACCTGGCAAACAGATGCCACCGGCGCACAACTGAATATCCCCGCACCGGGCAATGACCATCTGATGGATGCGATGCGTTACGCCGCTGAGGGATTGTTTGACAAAGGGGAACGCTTTGCGTTTTAAGAAAATATTTCACATCAGACCACGCGAACCACATCACTATTTTTCCATCGGTACTGCCACCATACACCACAGTGATTTGTACTACACCATCTAAACACATGATCATATTCGTTTGGCTTGCTGCATAAGATAGCACAGAACCGATGGGACAAGCATGTGAAATTTGCAATATTTTCTTTGATCACAACCAAAACAGTCATTTTGATACCGATATATCTAAAAAGAAAGGAAGAACGCCAATGGAAGAACAGAAAATGGTGAACGACACCATACAAATGCAAGCAAAACTGTTAAAAGAATGGCAAAAAGCACTGCGGGAAAAAGAACAGACCATCTCCGCATTGCGTGCAGATGTTGCATTTCTCAAGCAAGTACTGGCGCAAAGCATGGAACAAAACGGCCGGAGTGTATTGATTCGCGAAAACAGCTCTCATTCCGCGCCGCAGTTTGCCCTGGAAGAAAACATCGGTGGCGAAACGATTTTGCGTTTGTTGTAAGAACATTGCCGTCATTTTTTGGAATATCTTGCTACCTCATCAAATGTTTTAATCGTTTTATCAATATATATAACAAAAGCGCCTTTCACATGATCGTGAAAGGCGCTTTTTTCTTTTTTGTCATCCATGTCATCAATCCTGTTTTATCGGTTTGCCAAACCAATACAAAAAGCCCCGTTGTGATTTTGATCGTTTGTCGTATCATCCGGAGATATCTGACCATCTTGGCTTGTTTCATTGTGTGGCGTGGAATCAAAATGCACCTCATATCTTCCGCCATTCATCCCGCTCGGCGGGACATTGCCCGGTGCAGTGTAACCATATCCATTCATCGGCGTCACCATGGCACGATAAAACACGGCCGAAGATGCCGCCATATACGGATAAAGGAAAAAGTAACCGATGCCGCATGTAAACGTACACAAAATTGCCCAGCCGATAAAACTAAGTTGCAAACAGAAATAGCGAAATTTGTTTTTGTGCATCAGCTGTTTGGATTGACGGATGGCGCCGTTGGCTCCGACATTGTCATGATCAGCCAGTACATAGTAACTCATGGAATAAGAATAGCTTTTCCAAATGGTAAGCACAGCCACCCACAGCACGCCAATCATCCACAACAATAGTGAAATCCATAGCATGCTCATCTGCGGATGCAAGAAAAATACGACAACTGCCCCTACCATACACAAAAGTCCGGGAAGAATCCATAGAAACACATACAACCATTGCAGAATGGAGCATAACAGCGCACGGCCAAAGCAAGAAAAGCCGTCAAATACGTTAGAGATGCGCAAATCTCTTCCATCTACCAAACGCAAATTGAACATGGCATAACCAACGTTCACAGCGCCCCGAATCAGCGCAAACAGCAACGATATCAACGCACTGATCAATAATACACCAAGAAACATACGTGCGGAAATATGCAACTGTTGCAAGACAAATGAAACGGTTTGACGGGTAATCACCACAACCGTATCAAAATCTATCGCTTCCAATAACGCCGTCATATCCCCGGTCTCCGATAAGATATCCAACCCCTGCGCGATTGCATCCAGGTCTTGCTGTGTTTTACCGGATTGACGCAATGCGTCTTCGATCTGTGTCACATATTCCCGTGCAAATGCCTCTGTGCGCGCCTCATCGACTTCCGTCCACTCGTTTGTCTCCCAATTTTTATCTTCGATCACAAAGCGACCTGTGGTCGATCCGGTATAATAAGAAGAAAAGAATGTGCCACCCAAAAGCATCACCAATAACCCGGCAATAACAGCGGTGAACCACTTGCCGCGCAATGCAGTGCGTGCCACGGCACGCGTTTCTTTGGCTCGAAGTACCATATCGTGCTCCTCCCTTGGCTAAACCAAATCTATTGGCAGAAAATATAATTTTTGATTTTCCTATCACAGTTGCAGGTGCATATCCACTTGTTGCACGTATGACCATTCTTTCCCACGTGGTCTTACCATGATCCCCAATTGACAATCAAATCAAACAAGTACTGACCCTACAAGCCCAAAATTGTTTCGTCTTATGAAAGTACCTTGGAGAGAAAATCGCGGGTACGCGCTTCGCGTGGCGCACTGAAAAATTGATCCGGTGGTGCTTGTTCCAAAAACTTCCCGTCATCCATAAATGCCACACGTGTTGCCACCTCACGTGCAAATCCCATTTCATGTGTGACAACAACCATTGTCATTCCGTCCTGTGCGAGTTCCCGCATCAATTCCAGCACTTCCCCCACCATTTCAGGATCAAGTGCGGAAGTCGGCTCATCAAACAACATCACTTCCGGGTTCATAGCAAGCGCACGGGCAATGGCAATGCGCTGTTTTTGACCGCCGGAAAGCTGTCCCGGATAGGCGTCCGCCTTATCCGGCAACCCCACACGGCGCAACAGCTGCAATGCGTTTTCCTGCGCTTCTTCGTTTTTCATCAGTTTCAGCTTGATGGGTACCATGGAAATATTTTGCAAAATGGTCTTATGCGGAAACAAGTTGAAATGCTGAAACACCATGCCCATTTTCATACGAACACGGTTGATGTTACAGCGGCGATCTGTGATCTCCTCCCCTTCAAAGAAGATCTGTCCGGATGTCGGCTGTTCCAATAAATTCAGACACCGCAAAAACGTCGATTTACCGGAACCGGAAGGACCGATGATCACAACCTTTTCGCCTTTGTCAATTGTCTCACTAATATCTCTTAACACTTTGATTTCGTTCTTTTTCCCGAAATCCTTGCTCAAATGCTTAACCTCGATCACTTCTGCGCAGCCTCCTTTCCAGTTTTGTCACCAGACTCGACAGCAATACCACGACCGCCAAATAAACCAGCGCCACTGCAATCAGCGGCATGAACGCATCATACGTGCGGCTACGGATGATATCACCGCCCTTGGTCAAATCCTGAATGGCGATATAACCGGAAATAGATGTCTCTTTGAGCAACACGATAAACTCATTGGCAAGTGCCGGCAACACGGTTTTGAAAGCCTGCGGCAAAATGATCATCGTCATACTTTGCACATAATTGAGCCCCAAAGAACGCCCCGCTTCCATTTGTCCCACATCAATCGACATAATGCCGCTGCGCACGATCTCCGCCACATATGCAGCAGAATTCAAACCAAACGCCAGAGAAGCGACAAAAATTTTGTTGACATTGGCGGAAGCAAAAATCACATAATAAATAATCAACAGCTGCACGACCACAGGTGTACCACGAATCACAGTTAAGTACAACCGACAGATCGCATTGCCCACTGCCAACAGACCGCGTAAAAAGCGGTTTTTGGGCGGGATATCTTTGTTTTTGTCCCAGGTGGCACGCACCACCGCGATCAAAAAGCCACCGACAATTCCCAAGATCAGTGCAAAAAATGTGATTTCCAGCGTCGTCAAAAGACCACGGGTAAGGTATTGATAACGATTTGCCTCAATAAAGTTGAGATAAAACTTTTGCTTGAGTTCATTGAACCAACTTTGCAACGCGCCGCCATTGGCAGGCTGTGCATTGTCATAGGTAAGTAAAACACATTCGGTGACAGCATTCTTCAAGTTGGTCTGCGGCACAATCACAGATCCGTCGGGCAGTGTCAACTCTTCTGTTGCCTTGACTTGCGCAATCGCATCAATCAATCCACCTGTACAAGTATTGACCACCTCATCGGAGGTATATACCACATATCCATTCTCGTTTTCGTAAATGGGAATCTCGCATGCATCCACCGTCAATGGCTCTGCCTCTTGCATCAGGGGCAACAGTGTTTGATTGATCGTAATTTTCAGCTTTGTTGATACCATTTGACGCCCGCTGTCATCCACCGTATCCACCTGCATGAGCATCGGCAGATGATCCAGCAAAACATCCCCTGCGTGAATGGTTTGAATGCGGCATACTGCAATCTGGGCGCCGTCTTTCCCCGGATATACGTCTGTAACGGTGCACTGAATATGATCCAACACATACTGTGCCGTATCCTGTGTGCGGGCATTGGACATATCATCAAATGCCTGCGCGATCAGTTCCTGTGCCTCATCGGGCGCGATGTCATCCGCTGCATATTGCCGCAGCAGAAAAAACGCGCAAATGCCGACAACCAACACCGCCGCAACAACGATCAGAAGCACCGCGATCCGTTTTTTGTTCATTCTCTTTCTCCGTCTTTCCCGTATTTTGTCCAACATCACAAAAGGGGCGCTGCGTATCACAACGCACGCCCCCGTTTGTTCCAAGCGCCGTATATCCAAGAATCCCGGTACATTCTCAAATATCTTTCGGTTACAAACAACCGTTTGAAATGGTTACCGTTTTTCCGTTGTCCCTGTGGGATTGCGCTGAAAACACCACGTCGCTCTTTGGCTGCTCCGGATGTTTATCTCAGTTCTCGGCGTTGATATATTTTGCCAAAATGGTATCAATGGTACCGTCTGCAATCATTTCTTCAATGGCGGTATTGATCTGATCCAACAGCTCCGTGTTGCCTTTTGCCACACACAGTGCATACTCTTCCAGCACATAGTCCGTATCCAAAATTTTGATGCCTTCATTTTCAGAAACGAAAACCTTTGCCGGCTCGTTGTCAATGACAACTGCGTCCACTTTGCCCTGCAACAGGGACTGTACTGCCTCAAAACCGCTCTTATATTTTTCGACAGTGGCTTTTCCGTCATCAGAAACGTAAATGTCACCTGTGGTACCACTTTGCACGCCCACCGTCTTTCCTTCCAGATCATCGGGACCTGTAATATCAGAATCATTCTTTACAATAATGACCTGACGGCCTGTCGCATAGGAAACAGAAAAATCGACACTCTTTTCGCGTTCCGGATCTACCGTCATACCGGCAGCGCCCACATCAGCTTTACCGGACGTTACCGCAGGAATAATGGAATCAAACTCCATATCCTCCACTTTCAACGTGCGGCCCAGTTTCTTCGCCACCTCGGTCATGATATCGACATCGATACCGGCATAGTTGCCATCGTCATCGATATATTCATACGGCGGGAATTGTGCGTTGGTCGCCATAACCAAAACGCTGTCGTCTTTTTCATCCTCTGCCGCCGTTGTCTGTGCAGCATCGGTTGCCGCGGTGGTCTCATCCGCCGTATCCCCGTCGCCGCTGCAAGCCGCAAGCATGCAAATGCTCAGCGCTGCGATCAGCAATAATGCAAGCCATTTTTTCATGTGTTTCATGTTTCTTTCCTCCCATACTTGATATGCCAACGGTGGGATTTTCTTTTAACCGGTGCACGATCTCCCATGCGGGCGTATCATAAAATATACATCGCCATGAATTTTGATACGGTAACTCTTTTTTGTTCATGTTCACACAAGAACACGGTTCTTTCCCTATTACTTCAACAAAAAACAGTATCGTAATCATAGTAAATTATACTTCCCAAGCTATGTTTTGTCAAGCACTTTTGCATGATTTATTCGTCCTTCTTTCATTTTTGTTTATGTATTCCTTCTTTGCCCCTTGCCAGTGTGGAATAGGATTTTTGTGAAAAAGTCTTGAACGAATATCCGTTTGGTGATATAATAAAAGTAATGTGACACTCGAACATCTTACACAATAAACAAAAGCAGTCATTCTAACAGAAAGCACAAAGGAGGATGCTGCCATGGCGCACAACGCAGCGACGCAGGTGACCCAGCCGCAGCAGCCGGACACGTTGTTTTCACGTGGAAAAAAGCAGGTGCTGATTTTTACCTCAGTTTGGATCGGATATTTGATCGCTTATTTTATTTTTCGAAGTTTATTATACGCGCTGTATTTCAAAGCAGTTGTTACCCTGTCCGATGTTTTATCGCTGACCGTAAAAAGTCACACGCTGCTGTTTGACCTTGTCATCTTAGCATGTGCCATCATTGCCGGCAACGGTATCACGCGCGGGATACGTCTTTTTTTGGTACTACCTCCGCTTTATGGTGGCTATAAAATATATATGCTGATCAAAAATTACCATAGCGGCTTGCCACAGGAAGTTGTACAGATGCTATTTCCGATATTTCAAATACTCATGGTACTGCTGCTACTCGCACAAATAATACTGTTTTTTTTGCCCGCCCCGCGCGTTTATTTTTCAATATGCGCCGCACAACGCCACATACGCAGGCAAGAAAAAAAACAACAAGCCAAAACAACACATGACAAGTTGTAACATCAAACATTTCACCTTTCTTCCGTAACAAAACAGATGTCCAACGCAAAGGGGTACATCTTTTTCAAAAAACCTGACAAGAATTGAGGAAAACACAATGGAAATTACATTTTCTAACCGCATGAAAGATATCAAAGGATCTGCCATTCGCGAAATTTTCAAATTGGCAGGCGATCCCAATGTCATTTCTTTGGCAGGCGGCAACCCCGCACCTGAGCTTTTTCCCGCCAAAGAGCTCGCCGAGATTGCGTCAAAGCTCTTAACCGAGCAACCGGTACTCTCATTGCAGTACGGCGTCACAGAGGGTTATCTCCCGCTCAGACAAGCCGTGATGGAGCGCATGCAACAAACAGAACAAATCGGACGGGATTTTGACGATATTGTCATTACTTCCGGTGGACAGCAAGGTATTGAGCTGGCTACCAAATGTCTGGTGAACGAAGGAGATATTGTCATTGCAGAAGAACCGAGCTTTATCGGTGCACTCAATGCGTTCCGCTCCTACGGCGCAAAGCTAATCGGGATTCCGATGGACGCGGACGGTATGAATTTGGAACGTCTGGAGGACGTGCTGAAAACGCACAACAACGTCAAACTTATTTATACCATTCCCACGTTCCAAAATCCCAGCGCCATTACCATGTCCCTTGAAAAACGCCGGGCACTGTATGAACTCGCCAAACGGTATCATGTGTTTATAATTGAAGACAATCCGTACGGAGAGTTGACGTTTGACGGCAACAAAGTTCCCACCATCAAATCCATGGATACAGAGGGATGGGTATTATACAGCGGTTCCTTTTCCAAGATCTTGTCCCCCGGTATGCGTATCGGATTTTTGATCGGACTGAAAGATGTGATTGCAAAAATCGTGGTTGCAAAACAAGTCAGCGACGTACACACACCGATGCTGACACAATTGATGACCTATGAATATTTGCGCAATTATGATATTGATGCCCTGATTAAACAAATGCGCGCCTGCTATGCGCACCGGTGCGGTGTCATGTTGGATGCAATCAAGGAATATTTCCCGGCGTCCGTCAGCCATACCACGCCGGGCGGCGGTTTGTTTATCTGGTGCGATATGGGCGGCGATTATGATACACAGCAGGTTGCAAAAATGACGGTGAAAAAGAATGTCGTTTTTGTTCCCGGTGCGACGTTTATGGTCGACATGGACAAACCTTGTTCCGCATTCCGTCTGAACTATTCTACCATGAACGATGAGCATATCCGTACCGGTATTCGGTATTTGGGAGAAGCACTGAAAGAAATCATGGCAAACAATGCATGAAAAAATAATATCATACAGCAAACAAAAGCGTGGGGGCCAACCTTGTTTCCCCCCCTTTTTTTTTTTTTTCTTTGACGCCTTTCAAATACATTCCATATAAACCGCCGAATATTCTTAAAACTGCATATAGAGAAAGTCGGATGCATTGTAACCGGTGCCATAAACGCCGAAGATAATGATCGCAAATAAAATAATTAAATAAGCACCCCAGCGAAAGTACAAATTTTGTTTCTCTAATTCCGTTCGTATATGATACTTTTGCTGCAACAAAGAAGCCATCAGCAAAACAACAGTCGCAATGATCAAAACAAACAAATCTTTTAAATCCTCAAACCCAAACGCTGTGGCAAATTGTGTCGGACTAAAAAAGTTTGTAAACAAGCTACGTGTCATATACAGAGCCGCACGAAAACCGTTGGCACGGAAAAGCAGCCAGGAATACGCAATGAGCACAAACGTGATCAGTTGCTGTGCCAACCGAAACGAAAATACATCGCGTCTGATCTGTAGCTTTTTGATGAGATAATCTTTCGGTGCCCGAGAAACATCACCTACAATTTGACATGCACCGTGATAAAAGCCCCACACCAGGTAATGAATCCCCACACCGTGCCACAATCCGGAAACCAAAAAAGTAATCATCAAATTCAAATATTTTCTGAACTTGCCGCGCCGGTTGCCGCCCAGCGGAATATATACGTAATCACGCAGCCAAGAACTGAGCGAAATATGCCAACGGCGCCAGAAATCTTTGATCGAGGTGGAAAAATACGGATGATCAAAGTTATCCATAATCGTGATGCCGAACATTTCCGAAACGCCACGGCAAAGATCGACACAGCCGGAAAAATCCGTGTAGATTTGAAGTGTATACATCAAAACACCAAATACCACCGTGAAACCGGAATACGCCTCATAGCCGCCAAAAATGGGATCTGCAAACATCGCTGCGCGATTGGCAATGACCAGCTTTTTGAAAAGCCCCCAGAGCATCAGCAATAACCCCTGCTTTACCCCGGTATAATCAAATTTGTTTCCTTCAAAAAGCTGCGGAGAAAGTGTCTCCATTCGGCTGATGGGTCCCTGCACAATAATCGGGAAGTAGGACATAAACAACGCAACTTTGAGAAAGTTTTTCTCGGCGGGATACTTGTGTTTGTAAACATCCACAACGTATCCAATCGCCTGCAAGGTGAAAAAGGAAACACCCAGCGGCACAATCACAGAAACGGAAAGCGGTGCACCACCGGCAATGGAGCTAATGGCACGGAGAATGTAGTTGATAAATTTCCCGTAAACAAGCGCCCCGGCCGAGAGCAACAGATAAGAGAGAAGTACTATGGAACGGCGTTTGACAAATTTTTGCAGCAAACGCGCCGAGAAATACGTCAAAACAATCAGTACTGCGAGATATACGATCTGAGATATCCCCGCATAAGCATAAAATACCACATTGGCACAAAGTAAAACATACTTTCGCCATTTCAGCGGAACAATATAATACAGTGCCAGCGCAATGAAGAGAAATCCAAAAAACAAAAACGATATATAAGACATAGTCAATCCTTTTTCATCAAGAAATCTTTCTTTTATTGAGACATTTTCTTTTTTATTGCAAATAGCCCCGATCAATCAAATAATTACCGACATACTCGGTCAACTTAGAACTTCCGTTACAATTCATATGTCCAACATCGTAGAAATCTTTGTCAAAGTCGAAATCAATGGTAGTAATCAACTCATAACCATTGATAAAATCCAATTCATGTTCGTCAGCAAAATGTTCCACCGTATAACAAGTGTTATAATAAAATTCATCCATCGAAAACGGCGCATATAGTAGGATCAGCTGAATGTTGTTCTCCCGACACAGTGCAACCATCTTTTCCAAATATTCTAAGTCTTCACTACAAATGTCATTGATAACGGGAGGTTGATCAAAAAGATTTTTGGTGACCGGAGTTGCATCTTCCAAATAGACGTATCCTTTGGTCGCATCACTCATTTCTTTCCTCTCAAATGTGAAATCCTGCCTCTGCAGTTCTTTCCAACGATCATGGTATTTAAACAGTGTTAAAAAATACGGGACCTTCGGCTCCCTGCCCTTCGTCAAATCTGCAATCATCTGTAGCTTGTTGAGCGACATGGGCAGCGGCTCGGTTGCATCGGCAATGATAGCATCGGTGAGATTTGCTTTGTCCCAATTTACCATAAAAGTTTCAAAAATAAACACCTTGGGACTTTGGTTTTTCAGCGCCTGAAGCATATAATAATACGAAGCCTTAACTGTCTGTTGCTGTGTTGCCAGTACATATGCGCTGATCCCGTATTTTTTCTCTAAAACGATGGGATTTATTGAACAATACATATGGCTGGATCCAAAACACACGACATCGATGCTGTTCGGCTGCGCATTAAAATACCCATTCACTTTCGCGGTATAATTCCACACCCCGGTTATGGTTTTCCGCTCAAATACATTTGTGAGTCCCGCAAAAATAACACCGGCTATGACCAAAAAGCATATGCATCTCAAAACCTGTTTGCATTTGTTCATAAATTTCTCCATTTTCCACTTCAAAATATTATGCATGTTATAGATATTATTTTAGCACTTTTTTTGTGATAAAGCAACAAAAAATCATATTTTTGGCAAAATCATATAAATGTTATTGGATGATACGCATTTTGCTTTGAACAAACGGAAAGCCCTGCAGAAGATTTTCTGCAGGGCTTTTTATGATTTGTTCTACGTTACCGCAAACCCAGGTTTGACGGAAACGGAAAAATTATTTCACACCGTTTTCTTTGATCGCAGCCTGTGCAGAAAGGAAAAAACAATGGGGTTTTTTATGAAATCGCTGTTACTCTCATTCTCTTTCCTATGTAATGAGGAAATCTGCTCGATTTCCTCTAACCTGATAATTGCCCGTCCCTTTCTACCATCAGCAGTAAATGTCGCCTTGGCATCAACCGTTCCGTGTAAATGAATATACCAGTCAAAGGTCTTATCCGTTGTCGGCGTTACTCTATACACGAATTGATTGATAACATCCCTGCTAATCTTTGTGCCGCTGAAATCAATCAGCGTATTCAGCGTCTTAATAATCTCGTCAAGCTCTAAACCTCTTGTCGGCTGTTTATCAGTATCTGCAGATTTTAACTTGTCCTGAAGCTGCTGAATTTCTGTATCAATCGGCACACGCATATTTTGATATTCTTCTTTTGACAATTCTCCGTCCGCCCGCATCGCAATGAGATTTGTCAACCGGGTCTGCGCTTTATCCAATTTTGTCTGCAGAGCAATCGCATCAGAATAGCTGTTGCTCCCTCTGTCCTCTTTATAATACCTCTTAATAAGGTCTATTGCAATAAGAACAGATTGTTTCCGGCTCTGCCACAAATGTTCTAACAGCTCTTTCGCCATAAAGTCGAGTTTCCAGTCTGTTATCATTTTTATATCGCAGTAGCCATCCGTATCAAGACCAAGTTCAGCTCTTTTCCTTTTTGTACCATTATTAAGCTGATTGTAGCACTGATAACCATACGAAGTTCCTCCGTCTTTCTTAGTGTGCCACCGATTTTTACGGAAAGACGAGCCGCAGGAACATCTTAATTTGTTGACCCAAATATCTTTTGAGTCCCGCTTACTGTGGGTTGTTTTTTCTGTGGATACCAGAGAAGGCTTCATTCTGCTCATTCGTATCTGCTGTGCCTTATCCCAAACCTCTTGTGAAATAATAGCAGGGAAATCTCCCTCTACATATTCATAAGTAGACATATCCAAGTTGTTGATGCGCTTTTGTTCCAAGAAATTATTGCTTCTGGATTTATTGTAACACTTCGTACCTGTGTATGTGGCATTACGGATAGCCCGCATTATATTAGATACACTCCATTTCACAAGTCCTGATGCAGTTTTCCTTTTTCTTTCCGTCAGTATCTTAGCAATCTTCATTGATCCATAACCTTGTAAATAAAGATCAAATATCATTTTGACTGTCTCGGCTTGTTCCTCATTGATAACATAGGTGTCTCCTGCCCGGTCATATCCGAGGATATTTCCATTGCCATAAAGGACACCATTATCACGACTGATTTTCTGACCTGCTTTTACACGCTCAGAAGTCTTGCGGCTTTCTTCCTGTGCCAGTGTTGCCATCAATGACAATCTCAATTCGCCATCGCCGTCCATTGTCCAAATATTATCATCAATAAAAAACACTTCAACGCCTATCCCTTTTAACTCTCTTGTTACTACGAGAGTATCTACAACATTACGGGCAAATCTGCAAACCTCTCTGGTTACGATTAAATCAAACTTCCCGTGTTTCGCATCATCAATCATTCTTAAAAAGGCAGGGCGTTTTTTTGCCTGCGTTCCAGTAATTCCTTCATCAATATACCGTTCGCAGACTGTCCAGTTTGGATGATATTTGACTTGGTCGTCATACCATTGTAACTGATTTTCTAACGCAGAGAGCTGTGCTTCGTGTTCCGTGGAAACACGACCATAGATTGCCACCAGCCTTTCTCTGTTCCTATCAAACAAGGAATAATCAGTAAGTTTAAATCTGTAATTGTACTCGTTTATTGCTGTATTCATAACGATACCTCCTTAATTTCAGCTACATTGTAGCCAATTTCAAGCCGCTTGTGAAATGTGCAAATCTTGATGACGCATTATATTTGCATAAGTAGCTTGATTGATTTTTCCCATTTCCAGAAGTATCTCTATCAATTTCAGTGCAGCATAATAGTTGTCTAATTTAAACTCATGCACTTTTCTTCCTCCCTTCCAAAGCTAAACTAATTGACAGCGCATCGTCAACAGATACCATAAAACGCCTGTCCAGAGTTCCTAAAAACATCTGCAGGCGTTGCTTATCAATAGTGCGTATCTGTTCTAAAAGTACGACTGAGTTTTGAGTCAAACCTGAAAATTCATTTATATTTTTATGTGTAGGCAATCTGCTTTTTGTATGCGCTCTACTTGTAATAGCGGCAACAATGACCGTGGGGCTATGCTTGTTTCCGATATTATTAGAAATGATAAGTACGGGGCGTATTCCACCTTGCTCCGAGCCTATAACTGGATTAAGGTCGGCATAATAAATATCGCCCCGCTTTATTTTTCTTTCCATATGTGTATGACCTCCTATCTTATTTAGGCAAACACGATCTGCCTATGTAAGCAGTCAAACACAAGGAAGTTTTTAAGGTCGGGAGAGTATAAACAATTCTCTGCTTCAATGACCGCCTTGTGTTTGACTATATATGAATAGGAGCATTTTTATTTGTCCTCGACACCCCAAAATGCTAATGCGCTAAAAGCGCAGGGAAGTCGCCAAACGGTCAGCAGCGAACTGACTCCACGGGTGTTTCCCCCTCTGACGGTCTGCCAGAGCCGCCCTCATTGCCTGCGACGGATTGATTACCGTTCGGACTGTGACTGGACGGGAGTACCATAGTTCTCTTTGTGGGTTATGGCGTAATCGGGAGCTGCCCGATATTTTGAGTCGGTAAGAAATCGCTCACCACCTTTCATCGCTTTTCTGCTTGTCGGCAGGTCTTGGCGTACCGCTGCACACGCTTATGCTCATCACAATCACAAAGAGGAAGTATTAGGCGAATGGGTATTCACTTTTCAAGGAACATTCCCATTCTCGCCACACAAGGAAAATGGGATGAGAGTTTTTGCCTCTCATCCCATAGCCCGTGGCAACGGTCTTAATATTAGATGTCAAAAAGTTTTTTTAACTTTTTTCTCAGATGCCACATACGGAAATTTACTGCATTAACAGATAAACCGCATTTTTTAGAAATCTCAGAGCTACTAAAGCCTTCCATTTTCCAAAGTGCAATTTGCAAAGTCAGCTTGTCCACCATGATAAGAGCCTGATGGAGCTTCTGGTTTTCAATGCTGTTAAGCAAGTCGTCAACGCTTCTTATTTCGGGCAGTTCCGCATCGGCTTCCATTTCCTCAAGGTATGTAGCCACATCCTTTAGTCTCTGGTAAAACCTTCTGTCAGAGTTGAATACTTCCCAATCGTGGACACGGAGCTTTTCAATGGTATCTTCATCAACGCCTAAGCTCCGCAATTTATTTTCTTCGGCTTCTTTCCAGAGCCGCCATTTCTTTTCTTCTTTGGCTTTGTTATAAGCCATATCGTTCCCTCCAATCTGAATTTTTTTGAAAAATCCAGATTGGTCGGTGGAGAACGACAGCCTACACTGAAAAATTCTTTGTGTCGTGTTCTGACAAAAAACGACAAAAGAAAAACCGCAAAGGCTGTCAGAGCAATGCGGTTATAGGCTAAAAATATTCTATTAAGTAGAAATTTGGCTTCTACTTTTGGGGTATAAATCTCCCTTATAGAAGCGAGGATTTTTTTAACGGATTATCCTCATAAATCCATAATGAGATATATGTAGTTGCTGCTTCGGATAAGCAGCAGTTCGGTGGATTTACACCATCGCATAAAAAATCCCTCCAAACTCAAAACGGGTTTAGAGGGAGCGTTAGGGCATAACAATACAGTCCGTCAAAACTCCGTTTTTTTATATGGCGGACTGATTAGCACTATCCGAAAAAGAAAGAGCCGATGATCCGTGAGGTAACTCACAAGTTCATCGGCTCTGCGTCTATGCGTCTGGCTCTTTGATGACAGTTATATGTAATTCTTTCGCATTGATTAAAGTTTCCCGTTTGCATTTAGGACAGTAGAGAGGATAGTTCTTCAATACGGTATCTTCTCTAATTCTGTCACGGGTTTTATTACCGCAAATAGGACATAATATCCACTGTGCTGTTTGCATAATATCCTTCTCTTTTCTACATTAAATCTTCTTGAAAAAATTGAAAAAGTGCTGCCACATTTATCGGACATGACTTTGATATAGCCGCATTGTTTACTCACAATATCACGGGTAAGATATAGTCCGATCCCCACACCATCAATACCTGCTGACTGCTTTCCACGGTAAAACCGTCCGAAAATCTTTGCCTGTTCTTCTTCGGGTATTCCGACACCATTATCGGATATATCCAGTCGCAGATAGGACGGATATTCTGTAATCTCTAATCCGACAATCCCACCGCTTGGCGTGTATTTCACAGCGTTATCAAGCACATTGGTAATTGCTTCTGTTGTCCAGTTGAAATCGAGCATAGCTTCAAAATTCTGCTCGCAGTCAAAAGTAATTGTTATGTTTTTTTCTTTTGCCTTCGCATAAACAGTTTTTACCGCTTGCAGGACAATATCATTTAAGCTGTTTTTTTCGGGCTTCAAGCTGATAATACCGCTTTCCAAACGAGACATTTTAATCAGGCTGTTTGTCAAAAAGGTCAGCTTTTCAAGGGAAGTCTGCAAAGTGGCGATGTATTCGCTGCGCTCCTCATTGGATATTCCTTTATCATCCAGTAACTGTGCAAAGGTGTTTGCCGCCGCCACAGGCGTTTTAATCTGATGTGAAATATCTGAAATCAGCGTTTTGATCTGCTCCTTTTCCTGCGCCAGCATTTGATTCTGCGCTGTTAAAATATTGCGGAGCTTCAAAAGTTGGTGTTGCAGACGGGCAGTCAGCGTATCCTCATTTTCAGGAAAAACAATCCGTTCCTGCTGTTCTACCAAAGCCTCTATCAGCAGCGTGATCTGCTCTAACAAATCATCGTGATAGCGGTTGTGCAAGAAGTCAAGCAAAAACAATAAGCCGCATAAAATCGCAAAGGCACAAATGACAAAAAGCATAAGGGCAGAAGTGTTTTCCATAAAAAACACAGAGCCAACAGATACCGCCGCTATGACAGTACCTGCAATCAAAATCAGTTTTCGATATATTTCAAAACGCTTCATCATCATTCTCCAAAGGTATAGCCCATACCAAAAACAGTAATAATGTATTCCTGCTTATCATCGTTTAGTTTCTGCCGCAGCCGCTTAATGTTCACACGCACCGTATTCTCATCAACAAAGTTCCCGTCTATATCCCAAAGCTGTTCCAAAAGCATAGCTTTCGTCACAATCCTGCCTTTATTTTCTATCAAATAGCAGAGCAGTTTGTACTCCGTCGAGGTGAGGCGTACTTCTTCTCCGTTCAGCAGAACAAGGCATTTATCTGTATCTACTTCTAAATCTCTATATCGAATACGGGATTTTCCGCCGCCTGTCCGCTTTAAGA
>ERZ857827.702-NODE-702-length-43785-cov-6.572422_pt1 | contig 43785 bp, 26 predicted proteins | sample MGYA00519761_ERZ857827 | MGnify/ENA primary metagenome ERZ857827 (study PRJEB31778, sample SAMEA3449370) | human gut metagenome | biome: human gut; feature: human-associated habitat; material: faeces | place: United Kingdom | collected 2010/2012 ... | reverse complement strand
GAATACATGGCGAGCCATGACTATGCTGGACGGCGGAACTATTAAAGGCAATTTCAGGATTGACGACGCGGGGCGACCCACATCAACAGCCCAAGGCAATATGCCGGACATTGAATGTGATTATGATACCTTTGCTCTTTCGGTTGAAGTTACCTTGCAGCGAGGACAGCGGCAATATGAATCTGAGGGAGAGCCAGTCACACGGCATTATGCTCAGTTGCAAAAGGCGACAGGAAAAACCACTTATTGCCTGTTTATAGCTCCGTCAATTAACAGAGCAACATGGGCACACTTCTTCGGCTTAAATCAGATCAGAAATATCGCTGCTTATGGAGGCAAGCCCAAGATTATCCCATTGGAACTTGATTCGTTTATGCGGTTGATTGAAAACTCCTATACAAGCGAAGGCATACCTCAACCACAAGATGTTCAGAAGTTTTTGCAGACGGCCATTGACGAAATAGATAATTCTACTGATGAAATTGATTGGAGCAATAGAATTTCTGCTTATGTTGATAAGTGGTTGGTCGCATAAATGAAATCCCTTTGGAACAAAGGGCGCACTTCTATACAGGGAGAAGCCCTGTATGTGCGCTCTGCGAGGCAGACAGCGCGGACGATTGAAAGTCCGGGCTGTTTTGCGTCACTCCGTTCCGTACAAGGGGCTGCACCCCTTGCGCCGCTTTGCGGCTATCCCTGCGGACTTTGCGAGTGGCGCAATTTGCTGACGCAAACAGCACCACTCACAAAGTTTTGAATATGTACCCATCACCGTTTACCGATTTTCGGTAGGCGGTCTTTTTATATCCCCACGTCAAAATCAAGGAGGTCATGCACTATGGCAAAGCAGAAAAGCATCCCCGAACTGGAAGCTGAGAAAGCGGAAAACGAGCGCAAGCTCTCGCAGCTCCGACACAAAAAGCAGCAGATTGAAAACCGCATCACAGGAGGCTTATACACACCATCATGATTGTATCGCTGCATTTCGTTGCTTGCAAAATAAAACAAGTATTTGTTTAAGAATCAATATAAGCCGCAATCATTTATTTGCAAGCATAAAAAAGTGCAGTATATCAATAAATAAAGCACTGCTTTTTTGTGTCAAGAGAAAAAAGCAATGTTTGTGGATCCAAAACAGGTCAAATAAAATAACGCTGAACCCCTAAAATAGGGTTCAGCGTTACACGATAAGCGGGATGTAAAAAGATGTCAGATATCATCGTGGGCATCTTGTTCGCTTCAAAATCAAAAATTCCACATGCAACTTGCGTGTCGAGATTTTTGTCCGGAAAATACGTGTGCTTTTGATACCAAGGCAACCCCTTGGACGTTGGGGGGGAAAAATCAGTATTTTTTGATGATATCGATTTCGTTCTCAAACCGCTTTATAAAAGAGCCTTCATAGCAAAAGTTTTTGTTCCACGCATAGACCCGAAAAGTTAAATGGCTGATATCAACATTCGGATATCCGAAATATTCTCGCAGGGAATGGTATGTGATATCGGAAAGACGTTCCGTATCGATTTGTCCGCCAAAACAATTTTTTCCGTTATCGTAAAATTCGATAGCAGCAATACTTCCGTTTGCAAAGTTTGATATCGTTTCAATCAATTCATCTTTCGTTGTAATATGCAGATGTTGTGTGGCAAACCAGAGCGTATAAGTCTTGTAATCATCAAGTTCATAGTAAATTTTGATCGGTTCGCTGTAATCCAAATTTCTGATATACAGACATTCTACTTTAAACTCGTTACAGCTCTTAATTTCGTAAGCCGAAAAATAGTCATATAGGAAATCAAGGTGCACACAGTTTCACTCCTTTGTTCATTATCTTACAAACAAGCATATATTTCAACGATGACGTCGAAATTTAACGATTGACCTATAATCTATCGATTATCCGAACACCTTTGTTCAAATACAACCGGTGTTCAGTTTACTTTGCCTGCTTCTTCTTTCTATACATCACTGCACTGAGCATACCACCTGATACAAACAGCAGGGCTGCCCACAGCATGATATTGCTGCTGTCTCCGGTTCCCGGAGTGGTTGTTTCACAGTTCTTGATAATCTCAAATTCACCGGAGGTCTCGCCGTCTGTGTAAATCACAGTTAGCGTGTGTTTACCAACTGACAATGCATTCAGATAAAAAGGTTTTAAGGTAATGATGGCGCTTCCAGATTTTACCGCGTAGTATACTGCATCGACCGTTTTTCCGTCCACCTTAATGCCCACAAACTTCTCAATGGGGCCGTTTGCTGTCATTGTGATAGCATTGTCAGCTCCGACTGTCCATTTGCTGTCATTGCCAGCAATGATTCGATAGTCCAACAGTGCGCCAAGAAGATGTTCCAGTTTCTCCTTCAGTTCCTCGGAAATTAAAGATTTTTCATGCACGGTCAGCGCGTCATACTGCTCCTTAGCTTCTTGGATAAGCTGCTCGGCATCTGTGTCGTCCGGCGCAACCGTGTCGGGCAGTGCGGTGATTGCTTCCTGCACATTCTCGGTTTTTTCAAGGCTTTCGAGTGCTCCGTTGATTTGCTCCAGCTTATCCTGAAGATCTTTCTTTTCCGATTCGGTGTAGTTTCCACCAAAGCTTTCAAGGGCGTTTTCCAAATCTTCTTTTGCGGAAATTAGATTCTCTTTGTCTTTCGGATTCACATTGTCGGAAGTAATATCTTCCACCTTGTGGGTATTTTCTGTGGTTCCTGCATTGCCTGCCGCAGTGATCTCTTCAAGCATGGTGTCGCAGCTATTCACCAGTTCCTCCATCTCTGCTTTTTCCTCTTCGGTCAGGTTTCCGGAGTTGATCAGGCTCTGGAGGTCTTCTTTGAACTGTTCAATGGTTTTCTTATCCCCGGAGGTAACGATAGATGGGTCATAGTCTTTTAATGCTTCTTCCAGATCAGCAACTGCCTGTGCAGTCTGCTCAATCTTATCTCTCAAGCTTTCACATTTGTCCGCCTGAGTCTGCATTTCCGCTTTCTCTTCCTCGGTCAGATTATCGGAGAAAATGAAATCCAGGATATCCTGCTGCAATTGGGTGATAGCGTCCTTATCGGAAGATGTCACCGTATTATCACTGTATCCCGCAATATCTTCTTTCAAGCTGCTGATTTTTTTGGCAGTCTCTTCAATCTGGTCGGTGAGGCTGTCACACTTGTCTAAAATTTCCTGTAACGCTTCCTTTTCAGCGGAAGAGGCGTCTTTGCTATCAACAGCTGCGACCGCAGCCTTTACCGCTTCGATATCCTCTTTGTTGGCGGAATTCACATTGGCAGATGTTATGTCTTCAATCGTTTCAGCGAGACTTGCAATGGGCTTCATCGTAACATTATAGGTTGTAACATTGCCCGCTTTATCAGTGGCTGCAATGGTATACACCGCCTCTTGATTTCCGGCTAAAGTAAAGGTTTCACCAACATTATCATCGTTCAAAGTAACAGACTCCAAATTTGTGTCAGCAACGGTGACGCTTTGGGAGGTATAGTAGGTCGTTCCGTCCATTATACCGGCGACGACTGGTGCTGTCAGGTCAAAGGTAATACCTTCTGATCCAAAATAGGCAACATTACCTGCATAATCGGTGACCTTCACATAGTAGATAAATTTCTCTGCATCTTCTGCTGTTTCGCTGATTGAGGCATATGCTGTCCATTCGGAAATGGCTTTCACTGCATCCTCTGTGAGAATCTCTGCGCTGCGGTAACACTCTACAGCAGCCACACCGCTCAAATTGTCGGTACCAGTGATGGTTACATCCACATTCTTATTGAAAAACAAACCGAAGGTAATGGAGTTAATGAATTTCTTCACAGAATTTTGTTCGATTTCAATGTCTCCATCCGGGACGGTTTTATCCAGCTTCACGGTGACCGATACCTCATCACTCTCAACGCCACTGGCACTCATTGCCTTAAAGGTATACCTTGTGCCTTCCGTTTCGTCAGAAACAGTGATGACATCCGTATAATCCTGCCAATCGCCGCCGTCCACTTTATACCGGATCGTGGTCGTGCCCAGATTGGACGCGGTGTTGGAAACTTTAAGAGTAACCTCCTGATTGGTCCAGGTGCCGGATTCATAGCCGTTCGTATTGACGGACAATACCGGCTTTGTGTTATCGATTTTATTGTAAGTGATACTGTCGGTTGCCGTTGTGCCGGCACCGTTCGTCATGCGGAAGGTGTAGGTGCCGTTTTCTGTAACTTCATAACCACCTTCATAAGTTGCTGTAATATCTGTCCAGTTACCACCGTCTTTTTGCATCTCAACATTGGTAACACCTGACTCTCCGGCATTCGCAGTGATCTCGATTGTGTCACCGATCCGGTAACTGTCAGTGTCTCCTGTGACAGTAATATTTGGCTGAACCTTATCAATTTTAACAGTAACGGATTCAGATGAAACGCTCTCATTACCGGCACCTGACACGGCACGGAAGATATACTCCTTGCTTCCGCTGTCAGATACCGTGATCTGTGCTTTGGTTACATTCAGCGGATCCGTTGCAGTGGCGTCCGTTTTTTCCGTGGCAGTCATATCATGCCAGTTCTTTCCGTCGTCCGTGGAGTACTGATATTTGGTGATACCGCTCAGCGCAGTGGAACCGGAAACAGTAATGGTCACATCACCGTTTATCCATTTACCGCTTTCATAACCATTTGTGTCTACGGTTACATCCATAGGCTTATTTTTTTCTACCGCGAAATACTCATAGTCGATGCCTTCAGAGGTGTTTCCGGCGTTATCCGTGGCAGTCACATTTTTAATGTTGCCTTTGAATTCTGGCTCGACGTTAAAGGTAATCGAGCCATTTTGAGCTTTTACAGTTTGTAACTCACCATCACCCAGCTGGTAGGTAAATTCCTTCACTCCGCTGCCTGTATCGGTGGCAGAAATGGTAACAGTGACAGTATCCTTAAAGAACAGTCCGAAAGTAATGGTATTCAAGAATTCCTTAAAGCTATCTTTACCGTAACTTACGGTAATACCGGAAGGTGCAGTAACATCCGCGACACCTTCAACGGTAATGGTGGTATCATCTTGAACGGTGACCTTATAGCTGCCGTCGGTTTGCGCAGTCAGTCCTGTTCCGTTTGCTTTCACCGCAAATTCATCTGTCTTGGAGTAGCCGTCCTGAATATTTACGGTGAAGATAAAATCGGTGCCGTAATCTACTGTTGTGCTTTGGTCTGTTGTTATCGTATATCCCTCACCGGACGGCAACGTGACCGTGTATTGATTAAGGAGCGAATCAAACTCCGCTGTATATTGAGCTGGCTCGGTAACCTTGGCAAATTCAGGCGACCATCCGGTAAAGGTATAGGTATACTGTGCGTCCGCCTTCTTGCTGCCGTCCTCGTGGAACGGCATCTCACCGTATGCCACATAGGTAGTACCGTCCATTCGTCCGTCACCGTCGGTATCCCACTGGATTTGATAAACGACCTTATTTGCAGGCTGAGCGCCGGAATATGTTCCTCCGTCGTTGACCTTGATAGCGCCGTTATTGTTAATGGTCACGCCGTTTTCTACCGTTAAGGTTTTGCCGTTTTCAATAATCAGAGTAACATTTTCCGGAATAGTGATATCCTCTTCTACATTGTAGCCTGAACCGTAAATTTTACCCTCGCCGTTCTCAAATATGAGACCACTCCAATTTTCCTTATCGCTTTGGTCGATAATAGAACCGGCAAAAATCACAGCATTTCCGGTCGGAGTGGTAGAGAACAAGCCTTCCCGGTTACTGCCTCCCGCGCCGATGCGGTCGGCAGTGACAACACCGCCGCTTATTACAATAGTTCCGCCGCTCCCGCCGCCAGCTGCGCTCCCGCCGCCGATACTGTCGGCTTCAATGACACCTCCGGTAACGGTAATGCTTCCGCCCGAGGCATTATAACTGCCGCCGATACCTGCGCCGGCACCGCTGCCGTATGCTTTGATATTTCCTCCGTTTATAGTAATTGTCTTGGAGCCGTCGGTGCCGCCGATACCGACATTATTCAGTCCGCCTTGCGCCGTAACGGTTCCGCCGTCTATGATAATAGTGCAGTCTGTTATGGAATCCGCACCGCCGCCGATTCCGGCAGCATATGTACCTCCGGTAGCGTTAATTACACCTTGATAAATATGGATAGTTCCGTCTACTGCCTTACCGTTATTCATCTGTCCGCCGCCGCCGATTCCGGCAGCGCGGTTACTGTCACCATTTGCGGTAATCTTCCCTTTGGCAGCCAGAATAATCGTGCCGAAATTGACATTGACGTCGTCTCCGCCGATCCCCGCGTTGCCGTTTGTGCCGATAGAGGTCAGGTTTCCGGTAGCATTTTGCTGACCATAGACGGTGAACGTACTGCCGCTGGGCACCAAAATTCCGCCGTTTACGGTGAGGTTCGCGCCGTCCTTTATGATCAGCTTCACGTCGCCCGTCACTGTCACGCGGCTGTCAATGGTCACATCGCCATCGACAACGTACCAGCCGCTATTCCAGGTGGCAGTGCCCGAGGTGACTGTGGTATAAGCGCCCGTCAGCGTCTGCTTGGCGCCGCTTTCATCCAGATAGGAAACCACCGGAATCCCCGTAATCTCCACGGTTTTCGCCGTTTCCGTTCCCACCACAATATTGTTTCCGTAGGAGGAAACCTGCGCGACACTCAGGTTTTCAAAATCATTCTCCTGGGGGCTGCCCAGGATGGTGAGACCCGTATCCACGGAAACAGTTCCCTCGGCACAGTACAGAGCGCCCATACTGCCGGTTGCTTTGATATGGCTGTCCCCCGAAACGGACAGGCTGCTCGTTCCGGTCAGCCCGAAAGCCATGCCGGAGCAGGTGATGTCGGCGTTCAGGATATCCAGCTTATCCGCGCCGATGCCCATGGTATAGCCGCTGCCGAAAGTACTGAAATTCAGGCCGGCATCGGTAACGTCCACTTCACCGCCGAAGATCCCCACTGCATATGCAGTAGAGGGAGATAAAGTCTGGGTAACGGACAGTGATCCGCTGCCGGAGACGGAAACCATGCCGGCGCTACCATCCTCCGCCATGGCTGCTGCTCCCAGCACCTGGGCATTGCCGATAGATCCGGTGGTGGAAATGGTATTTGTGCTTCCCTTCGCAAGCACGATGTTCAAATCGTCTTGAGAGAAAATAGAGGCAAAAAAGGTGTCATCCTGTACGGTCACCTCATGCCCCTGGTCGCTGAGGCTCAGGCCGTTTAAGGTAAGGGTGTTTGTTGCTGCGTTATAGGAAACGGTGTTGTTTCCCAGTACATCAGTCGCGTTTTCTTCTGTTACTTGCGTGCTTCCCACCCACACGTTGTAGGTGATTACTTGCCTTGCACGGATCTTGACTGCGTTGTTTTCCAGATACAGCTCCTTGTCCGCGGCATAATCGCCGGTGAGATGCAGCTGAGAAATGTCATCTTCCGTGATCTGATAGCCGGAGCCCTCTGCGATCACGGTTCCGTCGGCAAAGTCAGCCTTTGGGACCACATACACACTGGCCCCGCTCAGCTCGCCGTTTAAATAAAACTTCTCGCCTGCTTTTACCGTGATTCCGCAGCCCTCGCCGCCGATGCTGGGGGAGCCGGAAAGATACAGTGGGTGTTGGGCGGCCTGATTTTTTTCGATCCTTCCGCCGGAAATATAAATTGTATGGGCTGCGATTGCTGAGTTAAATGCAGTAACTACACTGGTAAGCGTACCGCCGGACATATGGACGGTGAAGCTTTTGCATTGTGCGTTTATGTTACCGGCGGAAATATCAGCAAGCGTGCCGCCCTCCATCCGGAGCACCACATCCAGGTTGGCAAAGGCGTTCTGATCACCGTTAAACGTGCCGTTATAGGTGCCCAACAGACGGATATCCCTGAGATCAAAACCGCCTGTTGTATCGCCGCTAATTGCCAGCCCCGTCGTGCCAAGATCAATGGGAGCTCCCACAATGCTGCCGGAGGCGTCTGCATAGTAGACCTGCGTCATACCGCCATTACTGCCGTTCCGCAGCACCAGGTTGTTGCCCATGGCGCAAAGGCCAGGCTCAGTGGACGAGCTTGGATCTTCCTGTACCTCTGCCACGCCGGTGCCGCCCCAGCTGTTTTCGGCAAATACCGTTGTGGGCAGCATGCCGATCACCAATATCAGCGACATAAACATAGACAGAAACCGGCTTGGGGTTTTGTGGTTTGTCATAAAATTCCCTCCTGTGGATTTGAACTTTTACTTTATATCAAGATGCAATTTTTATAAATATACAAATCTATTATAGCATTTTATTTTTCTTTTTTCAATAGCACGGAAACACAACAAATGAGAAAAGAAGTGAACAGCTTAGAGAACTTGTCAGTGATATCTTTCATGAATATCAGAAAATTCCCGCCTCTGATAAAATCATTTTTTAGCCCAAAGAAAGAAGAGCTGTACCGTTGCCAATACAGCTCAGAATCAGAATTTTTAAAAGGCATAGAAAGATACATCACTTTTTATCACGAAAAGAGAACGCACAGCTTTATACACTACACCCCCAAAATGCTGCCGAGGAAGCCTTTTATCATACTGAAAAGGAATGAAATTTTATCGAACAAATCGGTTCGAATCGCAGAACATTTTATTTTTTGTCACCGAATTTCATCGTTTTTGTAAAAGCATTGTCCGATTCGGTTCACGTGGATTATTGTTTTTAAAGCCTGTAATCAAAGGGTGTCTATGAAAAACACCGGTTGTGATTCGAACAGTTTTGTTCAAATTACAACCGGTGTTCAGTAAACGCGAGCGAAAAGGCAAAAGAAAAAGCCGAGCCTGGAACGCGGATTGCGTCCAGGCCCTGTCTGGCGGAGAGGAAGGGATTCGAACCCTTGTGGGGTTGCCCCCAAACGGTTTTCAAGACCGCCTCGTTATGACCACTTCGATACCTCTCCAAAGAACAACATACAAATAATATCATATTTTTGGAAGAATGTCAAGCGATGTGGCGTATTCTTGCATTTCCATATTTCGTCCGACATCAACAAACAAGAAATACTTTGGAAAAAATTGAAAGGTTGACAATCATTATTTCCCCATGTATAATGTTGCTACATATGACTATGTAAATGATCGTTTCTCACCATGTGATCATTTTTATATGGCGCGGAAATTTCAAATGATTGATGAGATAAAACCAAAGAGAGGGACACCGAAATGGAAATGACCATCAGCGTATTTTTTGACCATGTGCTGCAGGCAGTCGATGAAACGAAAAGACCGCTGCAAGAGATCTTACAAGAGATCAAAAACGGCGGGGTGCAGTGCGTGGACGTATGTTTTGATCATGTTTTGCAGGATCCACAGTTGCCCCGTACAATTGCACAGGCAGGACTTTGTATCAACAATGTGTATGGCTTTTATGATTGGGGCGCCGAGGAAGCAGATGATTTGACACGATTTGAAAAACATCTTTTATGTGCGCAACAGTGTCAGGCTGCATCCATGTTGGTTGTTCCCGGCCTGGTTGATGGGCTGGAAACGTTTACAAAGGATCAATGGTTAGATGAGGTAGCCGTTGAACGTTTGTTTTCCACGCATCCGCAGATTGGCGCCATGACACGCACATTACAGCAAGCGGCAAAACGTACATCAAAAGCGTGTAAGATTCCGCTTTGCATCGAGGACTTTGATCAGCTGCAGGCACCGTATGCGCATATGTACGGTATGCTGTGGTTTTTCCGTCACGTTCCCCAATTGCAATGTTTATTTGATACCGGCAATTTTTATCACAGTGATGAATCTTCCGTAGAGGCATTGACACTTTTAGAGTCTTATGTGATCGGTTTGCATTGCAAAGATCGGGGAACAGAAAATGGATATGAGACAAACCGTCATTGCCGCGGACTGCGTGCAGTTGCAGTCGGTGATGGATATGTTCCTATCGCACCGATGTTACACCGATTGATGGATCACGGCTTTGCAGGCTCGTTGTCGATTGAACATTACGGGTTGCCGGGTGCGCTTCCTGCCATTCTTTCTTCCGCCGCCTTTTTGCGTGATGCCATCGCATCTTACGGTACACGTAAAAAATAAAGGCACATACACCGTTGTTTGTATATGTGCGTTGTTTGCTATTCGATCTGTGTTTGTTCCTTACCATAACATACGGTCAAAAAATCGAGTTGGTTATCAAAAAATTATTTATGCCGGATGCCTATAACATCCGGCTTTTTTAACCAATTTTAGGATGAAATACAGGTTTTCGTTCTATTGCATATAATCACATTTACAAAACGACAAAAGGATAAAACTTATCATTGTTGATGGTTTTGCAAAAAGCAAGGGTCACTTTTGTTTTTTGTGAAAAAGGGTATAACATCCCGTAACAATCAGAAACACCGCAAAACAACAGCGCAATAGAACCGGAGAGACACGGTTGGCAAGCAAAGAAAACGGAACCGCGCTTAAGATACCGCTGACAATCAAAACCAAAAGAATTTTGTAATTTCCGCGTAGGCGCTTGAGGTGCATGGGCAATGCGGCAATGGCTGCACAAATGAAAAATGCCAAATTGAGTCCTTGGGCACTTTGATGTGACAAAGAGGTTGCGTGTGACAGGTAAATAACGAGCAACCCGCCGCCTCCGACACCCATTCCGGCGAGTACGGCGATCAGCAGTGAACAAACAGCTTGTATCATAACAGATGCGTCACCCCTCTATACAGCATATTGACGCCGGACACAATCAACACCACGGAAAACAATTTGTTCAGCTTGTCAGATTTGATTTTTCCGCATAGATATGCGCCGACGGCACCACCGATCAGTGCCCATGGAAGGTAATACGGAATGGATTGAAGTGGCAGGGCATGTTTGTGGTAGTACATGAAAACAGATACCACGGAATAGCATAGCACACAGATCACAGCTGCGGAAAAGGGAAGATTCCCTTGTATATGTGTTGCTGTTTTCGGCGTGTTTTGCTGACGTTCCGCTTCCATAATTGTTGTTTGTGTGGACGGTGCGGGAGATTCTTTTTGCTTGGAAAAATATTTTCGCAAATAGAGAACCAGTACCACGCCACCTCCTGTTCCCAAAAATCCGTTGATGGCGCCGGCAAGTAGCCCGCAGCATATCGTGAAAAAGGAAATTGGCACGGTTTTATGATTGTTTGCAGGAAAGAAATTGTGTTGTTTCTTCATTTTTTCGCCGTTCTTCCTTTCGTTTTTGTGTTTTGCTGTGAGGGCTTTATTTGCTGTTGCGGTTAAACATGTGATCAAATGGAATGAGATGCAAATGTGCAAGCATTTTCTGTTATTTTGACGTTGTGCGCGTTTCTTTTATGCGTATGATCAAACGGCATTTGCAACATTTACAGTTTGTTCATGTTTCGGGCGCAAAGATCTGTTCTGTTCGTGATATACTATTCTTATCAATTTGTGCGTTATTTCCCCGGCATTTTCAAAATACGTCGCGACCGCCTTTGGCGTATTTTATTTTACACAACCAATGATAGAGGCACATTGTGCGTCGGCTGATTTTTACGAGAGCGTTGAAAACGTGAAAATCTGCGATGCGTGTGATGTGCGTCTTATTTGTGTTGTTTTTTTGCCGTCCATTTTTCATTTTCAAGTGTTCAACGGCGTTTGTATTTGCGCCAAGTCCGCTTTGTACTGTTCACATTTTACAAGCAGCGTCTTTGCATGTATCCTGTGGCATCCGATTGCTTTGTTATGGTTGCGCGGCAGGGGAACGTGATTTGAAAATGATTTGAAATATCTGTGTGATTGATGTTGGTGTTACGGTTTACATAAACTGTTGAAACATGTTGTTTGCACGCCCTTTGTTTTTGAGGTGTGCGATGACAGATTAAATGAAAGGAGCCTTTATGGCAAGAAGAAAGAATAATAGTAATCATAATCACGCAAAATTGAAAATTATCCCGCTGGGCGGGTTGGGAGAGATCGGAAAAAATATGACGGTGTTGGAATATGAAAACGACATCATCGTCATTGATTGCGGCATGGGTTTTCCGGATGAAGAGATGCCGGGAATTGATTTGGTCATCCCGGATATCACTTATTTGGAAAAGAACATTCAACGTGTGCGCGGTATTTTTATCACACACGGGCATGAAGATCACGTCGGCGCGGTGCCGTATGTTTTTCATTCGCTGGATGTTCCGGTGTATGCCACCAAGCTTTCTTTGGGCATCATTCGCAACAAATTGGCGGAACACCATCTGGATTTCAAGCCGCGTTTGTTCACGCAGCAGGCAGGCGATGTTGTGAAGGTGGGCGCGTTTGAAGTGGAGTTTATTCGCGTCAATCACTCGATTGCAGATGCGGTATGTTTTGCCATTCATACGCCCGTCGGAACGGTGGTGCACAGCGGTGACTTTAAGATCGATTTAACACCCGTTGACGGAGAAATGATCGATCTGGCGCGCATTGGGGAATTGGGAAAACAATGCGTGCTGTTGTATATGGGCGAATCTACCAACGCCGGGCGCCCGGGTTATACTCCGACAGAGAAAACGGTTGGAAAATCGCTGGAGCATATTTTTACTGATTTTGAAGATAAACGCATCATTATCGCTACATTTTCTTCCAATGTTCACCGCGTGCAGCAGATTATCAATACTTCCATTCAGCACGGACGGCGCGTGGCGGTCACAGGGCGCAGTATGCTCAATGTGCTCAGCGCTGCCATTGAACTGGGATATATGGACATTCCCAAGGGCGTGTTGATCGATATCAATGAAATAAAGAAATACAACCCCTCACAGTTGACGGTCATCACGACGGGAAGCCAGGGAGAACCGATGAGCGCACTGTACCGCATGGCGTTTTCTGTGCATGACCGTGTGACACTGGACAGCTCTGATGTTGTAGTGATCAGCGCATCTGCCATTCCCGGAAATGAAAAATTGGTTGGAAATATCATCAATGAACTGTATCGAAAACACGTCACGGTGGTAAATGATTCGGTTGCCGATGTTCATGTTTCGGGACATGCCTGTCAACAGGAATTGATGATGATGATCGCTTTGTTAAAACCAAAATATTTTATGCCCATTCACGGCGAAATGCGCCATTTGGTTTTGAATAAAGAGCTGGCGGAAGAAGTCGGTGTTCCCACCGAAAATATTTTTGTTTCAGAGATTGGCCGTGTGTTGGAAGTGGGTAAAAATGAAGCAAAATTCAATGGTACGGTGCCCTCTGGCAAGATTTTGGTAGACGGCCTGGGGGTAGGGGATGTTGGCAACATCGTATTGCGCGATCGCCGTCATTTGGCGCAAGATGGACTGATTGTTGTAGTTGCAACCATCGATGCTTCTTCGGGTATGCTATTGTCAGGGCCGGACATTGTTTCTCGCGGATTTGTGTATGTACGCGAAAATGAAGAATTGATGGAAGAAGTTCGTAAGATCGCACTGCATTCCATTGAGCAGTGCTTTTCTTCCGGCGCTACGGATTGGAATCATATTAAGAGCAGCGTGAAAGACGATTTAGGCAAGTTCTTGTTTAATCGAACCAAACGCCGTCCGATGATTTTGCCTGTGATTATGAATGTATAATCGGACACGGCAATAAAAAACGTGTGATCTGGCACACGTTTTGAAAAATATGATCACAGCCGGGACACTCCGATCAAAGGAGTGCTCCGGCTGTGATTTTTTTATATCCGGTATTTCATAAATGAACAAGCCACCGTCATCAGCCCTGGTTCAAATGAGCAAGTCTGCGATACCACTGATGCATATAAGCGCCTGTCATTGTCATTTGTTCTTCAGTAAATTGAGAATATTGTGTTTCGGGAACAGCACTAGCCTTTAAAATACAACGCCAGTCCGTATCTCCGCCGCGCAAAAGCAAAAAGTAGGTGTTACTGATCCGGTATTGTTCTATCATATCCAGCCACCATTGCAGTGAAAGAGCATCGGCCTCTATATATGAGCCAAGGTGCCCTCCATCTTCGCAAAAAATGCCGAATTCGGTAATAAATATTGGAAGTCCGCCGTTGATGGCATTAACAATTTGTGCATATAACGCGTCTGAATGCAATCCGACATAAAAGTGCGCAGTATACATCAGATATCCATTCTCATATTTTTCACGGAAAGTTGAGTCGGATAGAGGAATTGTGATTTGTTGACAAGCGGATGGAGTTCCAAGCAAAATCATGGCGTTGGGATCGTTTTTCCAAATAATATCGATGATATCTGTTGCATATTGTTTGATGCGTTCCCACGCATACGCATAGGCACTGTCAAAATCATTGGGATAGATTGCTTTGCCGTCAAGAGGTTCATTATACAATTCATAGAGAATATTGTCATGATTTGCATATTGTTCTGAAATAGATGTAAAGAAAACGAGGGCTTCCTCCTTGTAAATATTTGGATCAGCACGAGAATAGACAGAACCGTCAGGAGCGGGTTGCTTGTCATAACGTTCCCATTCATCCAGTCCGTGCCAATCAACAATGATATACATGTTAAGAGAAGTAGCCGTTTGTATAGCATTGTGAATATTTTGCATCATGGTTTCCCTGTTTTCAGGAGTACCTACAACAAATCCGTCATAGTGTGCGCCGGTTTCATCTAACACTGAACCCAAGCGAATGCCATCGATTCCCCAGTCATCTCGTATCCATTTCATTGTTTCATAGCTTGTATAAGATAGCAATTGATTTGCATTAAACACATGCAACGTGTTTAATTGATAAATATTTTCGTTTTCATCGATCATATATGCACCTTTGGTGGATAGCGCTCCGTGCAAGGCAAAGGGGGATAGATCAATATAGCGATATGCGACACTTTGTTCCACTTTCATTTTGCCGGAAAGTGTCAATGTGGCAGGTATAGTATCTGCGACTGGAGCGATATATTCATCGCCGATTCTATGTACTTCTTTGTCGTCTACGAAGAATACATACATGTTGTTGTCAAGCCATATCAGATCGTATGTATGCATGTTTCCGTCTTTTTCCGTATATGCGGATAAGTCAAACGATTGAAATGCTTCTGCCGCATCTGGACTTTCCAACAGGATTTGGCCGTCTTCTTCCACTGCCGCTGTCACTGTGAAACGACCGCAAGTGTACGCACCTGTACCAACTGTGGCAATGTCACCCGCATTCAGAATCAAAACGCCGTTTGGTTCATTGGCGTATGTGTTCAGCATGTCCAGGCGGAACATCCGGCTGCGGCTGGTTCCGTCGTAATTTGTGCCATTTTGGTCCGTGCATGCTTTTGGAATAATGAGGTTATACAGTCGGTGCACAACGGCAACTGCTTCTGCCCGGGTAGCAAGACCGTTGGGATCAAAGGAGCCGTCGGGACGTCCCTGAATCAAAGCGGTGTATTGCATGGTCGGCGCCGCGGATCGTGCCCAATCTGCAAGCAAGGCTGCATCGGGATATTGTAGTGCGTCGGAAGGGCCCAGTGTTACACCAAGCAGTCCGTTTAACATACGATCCATCATCACCGCCATCTCTTGCCGTGTGATGTTTTGCTCCGGCATAAACAATTCTCGCCCTTGTGCATTTTTTCCTGCTCCTGCGACGATTCCTTGTTCAAACGCCCAGTTGGCTGGGGTACCGTAGAAAACATGGGGATTGACATCCACAAACGGATATTCCTTTTGTGTGAAAGCCACGTTGAAATTCATTTTTTCTGCCAAGCGGGACAGGAAACAGACAAATTGTGCGCGGGTAAGTTGTCCGTCAGGAACAAAGGCGGTATATGTCATACCGGCAGTAATACCGTTTTCCACAGCCCAGTCAATGTCCGCCTTCCCCCAGAAGTTGTCGGCTACGTCTTCAAAGACAATGTCCTCATTTGTACTAACTGTAGTGGAAGTGAGGTTTTGGGTTGTACTTGCTTGTACAACTAATACAGAAAAAGAAACGCATAAAAGCACAAGGGTAAGGATGAAGCAAATCAGTTGTTTCATCATGGTTCCTCCTCAAAAGTTAATTTAAATGAAAAATGGGGAAGGAGAGACGTGCTCTATGTTTCAAAAATTAAGATTGGAAGCGCATTCATTGATATCTTCCATGTCCCATACGGTCATTTCCGTAATGGTGCAGTCACCATTGATTGCACAAATTGAAAAGGTATCACTTCCTACGTCGGGCAACACGCGCCGTCCCAAAGGCAAGCCGGTCATAGTAAATACTTCAATGGCGCTGCGGTCGATAAAAATACGCAAACGAATCGGCGCATAATCTTTTTTCGGGAAACTTACCGTTTCCGGTGCACTGAGATTTGTATGGTGTGAGGAATGTGTGCAGTCCATACTAATCAAACAATCTGCATGCCACTCGGCCAAATCGCGCCATGTGGTACCGTTCCCAGGATGTACATTCAGAGCCGTATATTGTTCCCCGTCTTCTGAACGCAGTAGGCGCAGTTGCACCATGTTGACCGGTTCAAAAGAAAGGGTAATATCAATTTCCACACAAGAGCCTTTTGCAATATCAATAACCATTTCTTTGTTGGCCGGTACACAAAGCGGTTCGGAAAGCTTGCGCTCGTTTCTGCGCAGTGATTCCAGTTCTTTCGCCGGTGCAACGGCAATTCCGGACTTCGCTTCGTCCAATGTAATGGTGTGCGGCAGGCTCATACAGGTAACGGCACCAGCTGCATGCATATTGTAAAATGCGCGCACACTGCCGTCCCCGCTGGGATCTGCATATGCAGTGGGGGCAGCATATCCGTAGAGACGTGAACAATGATTGAGTCGTGCACCGCCGACAACATCAAATTTTTGTGTTTCTTTGTCCCAATATCCAATCATATATTCCGGACCGTTTCCATGGCTGAAAAAGAGCAACATGCGCATATCTTCTCCGATTTTACAGAAATACGGACAAGCGCCATCATCGTTGACGGAGCCGAAACGATCATTTTGCAGCAGCGGATGCAAATATTTCCATTCCAATAGATCTTGTGAGGAGAAGAGATATTCTTCCCGCACCCGTGCACCGTTTTTCAGAAACTGCACGCCGGCGGAAAGTGCATAATATTGACCGTCTTCCCACCAAATAAAGGGGTCATACACACCAGGATAGACTGCATAGGGAATGCGTGTTTGTTCCGGACCCACACCGCCGCAGGGAATACACGGTCCGGTTTTGACTCTGTTCCATTGGAGCAGCAGCGGATCCGTGCTGGTTTGGCAGTACAGTCCCATTGCACCATGATAGCCGTAATACATTGCAACTGCCATATTGTCATGTATGGCAATGGCACCTGACCAGCTTGACAATTCATTGCCCCCGTCGGGATCCGGTACAATTGCAAGCGGTAATTCTTTCCAGTGAACCAAGTCCGGGCTGATGGCATGTGCCCAGTTCCATTCCCGATTCCCGGCCGTATCGTTAAACTGATGGAACAAATGCCAGTATCCGCCGAAATAACATAAGCCGTTCGGATCGTTCATATATTCATGCGAAACGATATAATGGTAACGCGGAACAAGCGGATCGGACAAACGTTCTTTGCGTGTTTCTTCCGCTTTTTTCATGTATGGATCATGTTTCAAAAATTCGGGTAATTTGATTTCATTGCTCATGGAACTTTCTCCTCTTGTGTTTGGTGTTTTGTCCTGATTTTGCACAATTCGATTCAACGCAACCTTTCCAGCATGTCCGGCATGGAAAAAGAAAGGGAAAATCGCGGGCAGCATCAGATTTGACGATCATGTTTGTTTGAATTTGTTTGCATTGGGATGATATTTTGTTGCAGGAACAATCGAATGCGACAGGATGCCCGATCCCATAAAAAGCGACGCCAAGGCGTTTGGTACCGCGTCGCTTTTTATGATTTTTTCAGACAAATGATTTATCTTTTTCACACTTTCACTCTGTAGCCGATTCAGTCAGAGATCTATCTGTATGTTGCTTTTTTCAATTTAATCCTTATTCCAGTCAACCCTTATTCCAGACCTGCGCAGGTGCGGTAAAACTGACGCATTTTGGTACCGATGTATGTCAAGTCCTCTTCTGTCCAGTTTGAGAGGGCCGTGACATCGTTTTTGAGCACGCAAAACGTTCTTTCGGCGCTGGCATCGCCGCGCGCCATCATAAAGAACATGTTGCCCACTTTGTACTGCTGCAGGAGCGCCAGATAGTCATCAAAATATGCATCGTTTTCCTCATTGGATTCCATGATGCCAAACTCCGAGCAGAAAATTGGCAGACCTGCATTATAATTGTTGACCAGTTGGTCTTTTACAGATTCCATATTTGCGTAATAGTGAACCGTATAAAGAATATTGTTGTATTTGTTTCTGAACTCGAGGTCGTTGGTTGCATATCCGAGCTGTTGGTCCGCTGAGGGCGTTCCGACAAAAATTACAGCATTCGGATCATTTTCCCGGATGATCGGAATTAGAGCGTCTGCCTGCGTCTTGATACGATCCCATGCGTATGTATATGCTGCCTCAAAATCATCGGGATAAAGATCTTTTCCGCTCAGCGGCTCGTTGTAAAGCTCATAAATGACATTGTCGTGATCGGCAAAGGCGGCGGAGAATTCCTCGAAAAAGTCGATCGCTTCCGGCAGATAAATCAGCGGATCTGCACGGGAGAACGTAGAACCGTCCGGTGCGGGCTGTTTGTCATAGCGCTCCGATTCATCCAAGCCGTGCCAGTCAATAATGATGTACATATTCAGCTGCGTTGCAACTTCTACCGCATCGTAAATATTCTGCATCATCTTTTCGCGCACCTCAGGGGATCCGGCAACAATACCGTTGGTATGTGCGCCGTACTCATCCAAAACGGATGCCAGTCGAATACCGTCAATTCCCCAGTCGTCACGCAGCCATTTCATGGTTTCATAGCAGGCATATTCCACCTCGCCGCCGCCGTTAAACAGATGCAACCCGTTGAGCATATATCTGTCACCCTGTGCATCGATGAGAAATGCGTCATCGACAGACAGTGCGCCGTGCAGTGCAAACGGAGATTGATCGACGTAACGGTAAATGATGCTTTTATCTACGCGAATATCACCGGCCAGCAAAAGGGAAGCGGGAGCGTTTTCGGCTGTGGGAGCAAGGTACTCATCGCCCACGCGATGCACTTCGTTGCCGTCCACAAAGAAGACGTACATGTTGTTATCCAGCCAGATCAGGTCGTACGTGTGCATTTCGCCGTCTTTGGGCGTATATGCACCCAGATCAAAGCTTTGGAATTCTTCCGCTGCCTGTGGACTTTGCAGCAGGATTTGACCGTTTTCACCCAATGCGGCGGTAACGGTGAATCGTCCGCCGATATAGGTCTCGTTGCAGACATTGACTGCATCCGAACCCTCCAGTGTCAAAATGCCATTGGGAGAGGTTTCATAAGTTTCCAGATAATCCAGACGGAAGACACGGCTGCGGCTGGTACCGTCATAGTCATTGCCGTCGCGGTCGGTAAGCGATTGCGGCACGACCAGGTTATACAAGCGATGAATAACGGCAACCGCTTGTGCGCGGGATGTCAATCCTTCCGGATCAAATGAACCGTCATCATGTCCAAGAATAATTCCGGTGTATTGCATAACAGGAGCGTATCCCAGCGCCCAGGAGGCAATCTCATCTGCATCCGGGTAAAGCAGAGAACCAAACGCACCTGTCTCGACATCAAACAAACCGTGCAGCATGCGGGAAACCATGGCTGCCATTTCTTGCCGCGTGATATTTTCTTCCGGCATAAAGAGTTCTTGTCCCTGTTCGTTTTGACCCGCACCCGAAACGATTCCCTGTTCAAATGCCCAATTTGCCGGTAGGCCGTAATAAACAAATGGCAAGACATCAGCAAACGGATAATCATTCAAAGTGAATTCCACCGTAATTCCCATGAGTTGTGCCATGCGGGCGAGGAATGACACAAATTGTGCCCGCGTCACGGGACTATCCGGATCAAACAGATTTTCTTCCACGCCGGCAGTGATCCCGTTTTCATACGCCCACTCGACGTCTGCACGTCCCCAGAAATTTTCTGCAATATCATCAAAGACAAATGCCTGTGCGTCAACGGATGCATCTTCTTGTGCAAGCGGTTTTGCCGCGTTTTGCGCGTATACAAATCCCATGGAGGTGCACAGCAGACTCAGTGTGACCAGCAGTGTAAAAAAACGTTTCATAAAGATAGTCCTTTCGGTTAGAGTAGATTGATATGGATGAAAAAACAGATCGGAAAAAACCTGCGCTTCTCCGTTTTCTCTTTGCAACATCTGTGAACTGAAAAAAACGGTGGTGATTGTTCTGTATTTTCATTTTACCGCACCGATTTTCACAATGCAAGTGAATGATAGAAATCCCTCAAAAATTGTATGATATGTAAAAAAAAACCGTGTGATTTTGTGAAGAATGACAGATTCCTTTTGCCATCCGGTAAAAGACAAATCATTTATTACAGTTCGAAAAATATCCATCTTATCAAACTTATCAAAACGCGAAATGACAGATTAAAATAAAAGGCTTCCATTTCTTTTACAACATGTTTTGACAAAAAAAGATTTTGTAAAACAGAGATTTTGTCGTGGAAAATATATCTTATTTTATAGAAAAAACAGCTTGCATTTTTTTGATGTATCTGTTACAATGAAGTGAAAAGAAACGTCGAAAAAAACAGAAACACGTCCGTTTCAAACACTCCGTTGTATCGTTTGATGTCAAGGTTTCTTGGCGTACTTTCCCGGTTTTTTCGTTTATGCGCAACCCAAACAGCACGGAGCAATATGATGAAGATTGCGGGGTGAACACTATGAGACGAAACAAAACAAACTTTCAGTCACCGACAACTTTTCCGCAATTAAAAAAGAAAACAACGCGGGATCGGAAAAAGGAGAGAGCGCTCAAGCGCTTAAAAAAACGACACACACTTACGCAGCTGCGTGCGCTGCCTTTGTCGCGCCGCGTGATTGTCATTGTGTCTGTGGTTTTGATTGTTCTCTTGCTTGTTGCCTGTCTTTCGCTGGGCGGCTGGATATTGTATCGTTATTTGCGTGTGCCAACCGTTATTTTGCTGGGGGATGCAAATCAAACGGTGGAGGCATTTTCCTCTTATGAAGATCCCGGTATTTCACTCAAACTTGGAAAAGAAACGGTCAAGGGTGAATGGGAAGTGCATGGAAAACCCGATACCACAACACCTGCTACATATGAAATGGAATATACGGTTTATTGGCATTTTCGAAAAATACATGTCAAACGTACGGTAAATGTGGTTGATACAACTCCCCCAACACTGACGCTGATGGGCGAACGCGAGATGACGTTGGGGTCTCTCTCACAGTTTCAGGAGCCCGGATATGTTGCAAAGGATCAAGTAGACGGCCCCTTGACCAATCAAGTGCAAGTTTCACGTGAACAAAAAGATCCAACACATTTTGTCATTTCTTATGCGGTATCTGACGCCGCGGGAAATACGGTGCATGATACACGTGCAATTACGTTGACAGATCCTGTGCCGCCTGTGATTACACTCAATGGAGAAACGCATTACGATCTCGCGGCAGGAGCGGATTTTACCGATCCCTTTGCGGTTGCCGAAGATGATGTGGACGGAGATATTACGGATCGCATTGTTCTCCAATCGTCCTTAAATGTCTGGATTCCCGGAACCTACGAGTTAATATATTCCGTGACGGATGCGGCCGGTAACAGTGCCAGCGTTACACGTACCGTTACGGTTAAGCCACTTGATCCATCTTTGACCAATCGTGTCTATTTGACGTTTGATGACGGTCCTTCTGCAGAGGTGACTCCTCGCGTTTTGGATGTTTTGGGAAAATACAATATAAAAGCGACGTTCTTTGTCGTTAATTTTGATCAGTTCGGTGCTGATCTTTTGCGCCGTATGGTGCAAGAGGGACATACCGTTGCCATTCACGGTTATTCGCACGATTATGCTGCCATATATGCGTCTTCTGATGCGTTTATGGAAAATGTGAAAAAGTTACAGGATAAGATTTATCAGGCAACGGGTGTAAATCCTACGATTGTTCGGTTTCCCGGCGGTAGTTCCAATACCGTCAGTGTCAAATATTGCAAGGGGATTATGACGGAGCTGACAAAACGACTGGAACAAGAAGGGTATGTCTATTTTGATTGGAACGTAGACAGCCGCGATGCTGAAAAGCCAAAACAGGACAAAGAAGTCATTGTGAAAAATGTGTGTGACGGATTACGTCCCGGGCGAGGAAATGTTATTTTGATGCACGATGCGGCGACGAAAACAACCACCGCTGACGCATTGGAGGAGATCATTCTGTATGCACAGGCGCAAGGATACGTCTTCATGCCTCTTACCACACAAACCCCGCCGGTACATCATCCGGTCAACAATTGATTTGCCGGACAAGCGGTGGGTGTAAAAAAGAACAGATACAACCGATCGTGTCGTTTTGCAATGTTATTAACGACGCGATCGGTTGATCTTTTTTATGGAAGAGATAGTTTTCCGGGATTTCTTGAAAAGTTCAAAAGAGTATGTTATAATATATTGCTCACAAACGGAAAAGCAGCGAAAAAAGGCATTCACAGCGCAAATTCATTGCAAATTGCCCAACATATTTGGTTTTCGATCATCAAACAGAGGAAAGAAGAACTTCCAATAAAGGGTTATCAAGATTACGATTGGATTTTCTACGGACATGAGATCGACGTATTTGCGTGGGATTTGTTGCTGTGAAACAGAAAATAAAAAGCAAAGGGGTGTTTTTGTGGCATCGAGCAGCAAAAAAGCGACAACCAAGCAGACACGTGGCACCGGCGGCACAAAAACAGGACAGCGCAAACGGCGGACGGCCGGCAAATCACAGCCGGGCGCGGCCCGTGTGTTGGTTCCCATTTTTTTGGCTGCCGCCGGCATTTTTGTCTTTGTGATGCAGCTCAATGCAGCATGGACAGGCGTGGTCGGTACCTTTTTGCACGATATGTTTTTGGGATTGTTTGGTTGTGGATTTTATCTGTTTGTCCCATTGTTGATATTGGGTGCTTGTTTTTTTGGCAGAGACTTGGAGCATCATGCTGTCGGATTAAAAATCCTTTTTGCGTTTGGTTTGTTATTGTTTTTCTCGGCTTGGACACATGTAATTGTACTGGGTGAACAGGATCTGGGAGATTTAACGGTACAACAGATGTATCGTGAAAGTATCATGCACCCGGCCGGCGGTGCTGTCGGCGGTATTTTGGCATCTCTTTTGCTCAAATGCGGGGTCGCGGGTGCATGGATTATTAGTATTGTTTTTGTGTTGCTTTGCAGCATGTTTTATTGCGGAACGACACCGGTAAAGCTGATTGGCGATTTACGCTATCTGTTTATGCGAAACCGCGAGGCGCGGGAACGTTTGGCGGAGCAAACGGAGGAGCAAGATCGGGAAAATCGCGCCGCACGGGTACAGGAAATCCAACAAATGCAAGCGGAACATTTGCGCCGCAAGCAGCAGAGAAGAGAACAGCGCCGGTTGGAAAAAGAAGAACGTCGCCGCGGCAATATTGATCACAACATTTATTCTGACGATGTTGGGCAGGCTGAAAAGACGCAGACAGACGATGATGTCGGCAAGAACGATGAATCATCACAACCCGGGCGTGCACAAAAGGACGAAGAACAAACTGTTGCGGAGCAGACGGCACCGTCCGAGGTGCAAAAAGAAGAAATTTCTCCGGAACCGCTGGCGCCTACCGGGCAGTCGCAGGGATGGGATTTGAATGATATTTTGGGTAAACCGCACACGGGGGCGGGCACCGACAAAAAAGAAGACGGAAAAAACAATCCCAATGGCATATCAACGCAGAAACAAGATGACCGTTTGCAGGTCAATGTGTCTGATATACATGCGCCGTATACCGGCGGCACAACACAAAATGAAACAAATGCCGCGTGCAAAAACGATCCGGCGCAGGATTATGTATTTCCTCCGATGTCTATATTGCATCAGGAACCCGAGCAGATGAATCTGGATGCAACCGTAGAAATGCAAGAAAACGCGGAAAAGCTGGTCAAAACCTTGCAAAGTTTTCGTGTCAATACAAAAATTATACATGTTTCCCGCGGTCCTACCATTACACGCTATGAATTGGCACCACAGGCAGGTACGCGGGTGCGTGCCATTGCCAATTTGGTGGATGATATTGCCCTGTCTCTGGCGACAACCGGTGTGCGCATAGAAGCACCTGTTCCCGGCAAGGCAGCGGTGGGAATTGAAGTGCCAAACAAGACCAGAGAGACGGTGTACATTCGTGACTTAATGGAGCGGGACGAATTTCGCTTGGCGAAAAGCAAAATTAACACATGCCTTGGAATGGATGTGGCAGGCGAGCCGGTCTATCTGGATATTGCCAAAATGCCCCATTTGTTGATTGCAGGTGCAACGGGCATGGGAAAATCCGTCTGTATCAATTCACTGATTGTATCCATGCTATATAAGGCGACGCCGGAAGAGGTCAAGCTGATTTTGATTGATCCCAAAAAGGTGGAATTGAATATATACAATGGGATTCCGCATTTGTTGGTTCCCGTGGTTTCCGATCCGAAAAAAGCTGCCGGATCACTGCATTGGGCAGTTGGCGAAATGGAACGCCGCTTTGAACAAATCGAGGATGTGGGCGTACGCGACATTGCGGCATATAACAAAATCACGCGTGATGATCCGGAAAAACCACCGATGAGCCAGATTGTCATTATTATTGATGAGTTGGCGGATTTGATGATGACTGCCCCTGATGAGGTGGAAGAGTCCATCTGTCGCCTGGCGCAAAAGGCGCGGGCAGCGGGGATGCATTTGATTATCGGTACACAACGTCCCAGTGTTGATGTGATTACCGGTTTGATCAAGGCAAATATCCCTTCGCGCATTGCATTCACTGTTGCTTCTCAGGTTGATTCTCGTACCATATTGGATATTGCGGGCGCTGAAAAACTGATCGGCCGCGGTGATATGCTCTACGCACCGGTGGGGTTGACCAAGCCGCTTCGTGTGCAGGGATCGTTTGTCAGTGAAAAGGAAATTGCCAAGATTACGCGGTTCTTGAAGAAAAACGCGGGCGAAATTGAATATGACCAAAATGTGTTGGAACTGATCAATCGTGCGGCGGAAATGTGCGGTAATGCAAAGAATCATAAGGGCATCGACGGCGCAGAAACTGCAGAAATCAGCGGTGACCCGAAGATGAAAGAAGCCATCGATTTGGCTGTGCAAAACGGCACGATTTCGACGTCTTTATTACAGCGCAAGCTTAGTTTGGGATACGGGCGCGCTGCAAAAATTATCGATGCCATGCAGGAAAAAGGATTTGTTTCTCCCCCCGAGGGACAAAAACCACGTACCGTCTTGATTACACGTGCACAGTGGGAGCAGCTGCAAATGGGTGGAAGTGCGGAAGTGACAGATCATTTGGAAAATGCGGCGGATCGCACGCAGGAGAATGACGTTTCAAACGAACAGGAGTCGTCAACTTCCGCAGTGCCGGGCGCACAAGAGGATCCTGCACAGGAGGATGATTTGCCATGGGAAAACTGATTGCCATTGACGGCTTAGACGGATCGGGGAAAACGACACAGGCGCAGCGCCTGTATGAAACGCTGTGCGCAAAAAACATTCCTGCGCGTCTGATCTCGTTCCCGGATTACGGTTCTCCGGGAGCGGTTCCTGCGGAGTTTTATTTGAACGGCGGGCTTGGAAATGACCCCAACGCCACCAATCCATATGCCGCATCTACTTTTTTTGCAGTTGACCGCTATGTATCATATCATACAAAGTGGAAAGATTTTTTCTTGCGACCGGACACCGTGGTGATTGCCAATCGCTATACAACGGCCAATGCGGTGCATCAGCTTTCTAAAATGAATGATGCGGATGAGACACAAAAGCGCGCATTTTTGGACTGGTTGTTTTCATTTGAATATGAATTGTTGCAATTGCCACGGCCGGATCTGGTGCTGTATTTAGAACTGCCGCCGGACATTGCGCATACTTGGATTGACCGACGTACGGCACAGACCGGTCAGGTGCAAGATATTCATGAGACGGATGCGCATCATCTGGAGCGCAGCTATCAGGCGGCACTGTTTGCCGCAAATTATTTGGGTTGGAAGCGAATTTGTTGTTACACGGAACAACATGCCGCATGTTCCGTCGAACAGATCGCACAAAAAGTCTGGGACGAGACGGCGCGTGCATTGCACTTGCAATAAAGAGGAGAGACAAACAATGGTATATTTATTTTTGGGTGAAGGATTTGAAGAAGTGGAGGCACTTTGCCCGTTGGATTTATTACGCCGCGCCGGTGTGGAGGTAAAATCGGTTGGTGTCGGCGGTATGCATGTGCGGGGGTCTCACGGGATTGAAGTTACTTGTGATTGTACCACGGAACAAATTCGCTTAGATCGCTCTTTGGAAATGATTATTTTGCCCGGCGGTATGCCCGGTACCACGAATCTTGCCGCTGATGAAACGGTACGTCGTGCGATCAGTTATGCTGCACAGCAAGGTATTCTGATCGCTGCGATATGCGCAGCACCAATGATTCTGGGACAAATGGGATTGCTGGAAGGCCGCACGGCGGTATGTTATCCTGGTTTTGAGAAGTATCTCACGGGTGCCGAAATTTCTCAAAAAAGCGTGGTTGTGGATGATACTTACATCACTGCCAAAGGTATGGGTGTGGCTCATGCGTTCGGTTTGCGGCTGGTTTCTCTGTTGTGCGGTGAACAGGCGGCAGATGATTTGAGCCGTGGCGTTTGCATGCCGCAGTGATATTTCCGTGATCGGTAGTCAAACCATTCACTGCGAAAAACCTGACGCGTCAGGTAACGGTTTGCAATACGATATCAAAAGATGTTCGAGGATTTATCTATGCTAAGACACATATGTGATGTGTTCAGCATAGATAGCATAAAAAGAAAGGGTACGTGCGATGGCAGAAAAACCGGGAGAATTTGACAGGCAGCAGATGCATCGGCGTACAACTGGCGCATCACATAGGGGCAGTGAGGAAAGCACAACACAACATGTTTCTGTCAAGGCCAAACAACGTACGCGTTCTGCCCACAAATATTTACTGAATCCGCCTGTCCTTGCCATTTATACGATGATTGTGATGGCCGTGGGTGGATTGGTTGCCCCGGATCCGGTGCAATCCGGTAATGATACGGCGTATTTGACGCTTTTGATTGTAGAAGTGATGGCTTTTGTTCTTCCAGCTATTTTGCTGATCAAATTGCGTCCGCCCCAGTTTGTCAATCGATTGCAGCTGCGATTGTTTTCCTTGCAACGTGTGCCGCTGTTGTTATGTATGTCTTTGTTTATGATCTGCGCGCTGAGCTTGTTCAAATTGATTTTGCAGGGACTCGACATCTACCACCCCACCGCGCGTATTTTGTGGGGAATCTCTACACCGGTGCTTGGCATCGGTGCGTTGGACAGCACGTATACGTTGTTGGTGTTTGTTTTGGTTCCGGCGGTGGCGCAGGGATTTTATCACCAGGGTGTGATGTACGGGCACTATTCGTCAGTCGGCGTGGTGGCTTCCGTCGTATCTTCGGCGCTGTTTGGCGCAATGAGTCAGTTTACAGTTGGCGATTTTTTGGTGCAGCTGTTGGCAGGATTGATTCTTTCTTTTACGGTTTATTTGTGCCGTTCTGTGTGGGCGGCAGTGGTCGTAAGATTGGTGTATCACCTGTTTGTGGTCAGCTTTGAACGGTATATTTGGTCGTTTGTAAATAAGCCGGACGGCATGATCTTTTTTTCGTTTGTGGCAGGTACTTTGACACTTTTATTTTTGATTCTTTCCGCCGGAGAGGCGCAGCATATTATGGCAGCACGCAGCTTTTCTGTTGCACAATCGCAGGAAAAATCCCAACATTTTTTGTCTGCACGTGAACAACTGTCAGCAGTGTTTGTTGATTACCGCACGGTGGTGTGCGTCTTACTATATATTGTCGCATTGTTTGTTTTATACAATCGTCTTTAAGGGTTATTTTGTTCATTCTCTCTTTCTTTGCCGTTCTCACGCCGAAGAATGATCGGTTGATGCGGCAAATACAAAAGAATATTGTTCAAAGGGAAACGGAGATTGCTATGCCAAATCAGGAACAAAATTCGCAGAAACGTGAATCGTCGATGCATCCGGAAACGGATCATGCTAAAAACATGCAGACTAAAAACATGCAGAACCATGCATCGCAGGAAGAACACAAAGCGTCCACGATGTCGTTCGCTGAGATCAAGCAAACAGCCGCGCAACAACATACCGCACAAATACCGCGACGTCCGCAGCATGCAGGCCCGTCGCCAAAGGCATTTGTTTCTTCTCTTTCCGAACAAAACAATGAAGCAAAAAAGGATAATCCGTTCGTCTCTGCAAACGATGAGATGCAGAATTCCGCATCGTCTGGGGACAGCCATGTTCCACATCGTCCGCAGCCGTCTGTTTCTGACAATACAGCGCGCAATACGGCGTCCCTTGCTTCCGCAGCAGATAATGTTAAGAAAGTAACAACAAATGCATCCGGTACACGGAAAAAAGACGATGCGGTTTCGCAACGTCATAGAAAGAAAAAAAGTTTGAAAAAAGGGCCGGAACGTACGCTTGGCGATGCGCCCGTATTGCACAGCTTGATTCGTGCGGTTATATACATTGTGTGTGTGTTGGTCGTTTCGGCGCTTGCTGCATGGGGCATTATTTCAGCTGCGAACGACGTGTATGCATTTGTCAAAGATGATACCGAAATTTCCGTGGAGATCACACCGGATATGACGGTGGGAGATGTAGCACAACTCTTAAAAGACAACAATTTGATCCAATATCCCTCATTGTTTCGTCTTTATGCATCTCTGCGCGATGTGGAATTTGAACCGGAACCCGGTACATACCGCGTCAGTGCACAGCTCAATTACAGTGAGTTTTTGCGTACATTTAACCATTTGAGCACTTCTACAGCCCGTGAACAGGTTGTGATCACCATCCCGGAAGGGTATGATGTTGATCGCATTATTGATTATTTGGTCAATGAAAAAGGTGTGGGCGAGCGGGAGAAATATATTGAGGCAATCAACGAGTATCCATATGATACCGAAGAATTTCGCTTTTTGCGGGAGTTGCCGGATAACCCGGATCGTAAATATCGGTTGGAGGGATATTTGTTCCCAGACACATATTATGTCTACCAAGATTCCAACGAGATCACGGTTATCTATAAGATGCTGCAAAATACCCAGAGTAAGATCAACGATGACTATTATGCAGCAGCACAGCGTATGGATATGTCTTTGGATCAAATCATGACAATTGCTTCCATGATCCAAGCCGAGTCGGCAAACGTCAGCGAGTTTGAAAATGTTTCTTCCGTATTTTACAACCGTTTGAGTCATCCGGATGCATTCCCGTATCTGGAGAGCGATGCCACGGTTCGTTATGCAGTGGGCAACCGTACCGATCCGATCACAGCTGAACAATTGCAAACGGTTCATCCCTATAACACCTATGTTACAAAGGGTTTGCCGCCCGGCCCCATATGCAATCCGGGGCTTGATGCCATCCGTTATGCGTTGTATCCAGCATCCACCAATTATTATTTCTTTGTTGCGGACAACGACGGAAATACCATCTTTTCCGAGACAAGAGAGCAGCATGAAGCGGCTGTGGCACAAGTCCGTGCACAAGCCCAGGCGCAGACGTAATCCCTATCCCGGTATCCAGGAGTAAAGAAAAGCATGAAAAAAATCATTAAATTTTTCAAAAAACCCTTTTGTTTTGCAATTTGTTATACGGTTGTTTTGGTGATCTTGATCACAGCAATCTCTCTGCATGCCTTTGTCGTTCCGCAGGCAACAGTTCCCGTGGATTATCCCGGCATACAAAATCCCAGTCAAACGTTTTTAGATAAAAAAAGCGCGGCAGACGGATTGGATGAAAACGGATACGGTTATTGGGAACAACAGGATGTCATCAATACGGACGGCAGCGAAACGGAGACGTATACCGCACGCGGCTATACCGATGAAAATATCCGCATTGAAATCAGGCAATATCGTCGATTGGCAACCGACATTTATGTTGCGGACATCCAAATTCGTGATGTGGAATATCTCAAAGCGGCGTTTGCGAAAGACACCTATGGGGTACATATTACGCAAAACACATCTGAAATTGCGCGCGAACATCAGGCGATTTTGGCCATCAACGGGGATTATTTCGGCTATCACACGGAGAGTTTTGTATTGCGCAACGGCGTGACCTATCGGGAAAGCGCACGTACCGATGCGGTGTATGACAATTTGATCATCGGTTATGACGGTTCATTTTCTACGGTGATTGAAGAGCCGGGCGGCATGGAGGAGTTGAAAGACAACTGGCAAGTATTTGGCTTTGGTCCTACGCTGTTGTGGGATGGACAGATTGTCACCGGAGAGACCACCGAAGTGGCTCGTTGTAAAGCTTCCAATCCGCGTACCGCCATCGGACGATTTGAGACGGGGGAGGACGGATGGTTGCACTATTGTTTTGTGACCAGTGACGGACGAACAGAGCGCAGCGCGGGGCTGACATTGTATCAGCTTGCCGGATTTTTGCAGGAGATCGGGTGCGTTGACGGGTATAATATGGATGGCGGCGGTTCCACAACGATGGTATTTAACAACGAGGTGGTCAATTTGCCCACCAACGGAAATTACGGAATCAAAGAACGCGGGGTAAGTGATATTGTTTACATCGGCTATTGACAACGGCGCGCATCGTCGGCCGTTTTTTGCGAATCGTGCGCAGAAAACGGCCGTGGTGTATGGCGCTGTCACACTCTTTGTTATTTTATTTAGCTTTGTTTATCATCAGTTTAGTCACGAAGTAACATCGTTTTACATGACATGGGCGGCATTGTTTCCGTTTGTGCTTGGGTTTCTGCCGTTTTTGTTTTGTGCCATTTTTGCCCCGACAAGACTGCCGCGCCGCGTGGCATATAATCTGATCAATGCCGGCGTGGAAACGGTTACGATGTGTTCGCTCATGAAAGGTGCGTTTGAGATCGCCGACACCTGGACATATTTGCCGTTGTATTTGATGATTTGCGGCGGCGTCATTTGGCTCTGCGGTGTGGTGCTTTGGATCGCGCAAACCGTACACAAAAAAGGTGCGTCACAAAAAAGAAACGACGATGCCGAATGATGTGGCATCGTGTCTTTCCCAAATATTGATTTGTTTATATAGGCAAAATCAAATGCACTTGTGATATTGGTGTGTACCCTTACAATCATCAGTCAATCGAACATAAAAAAGAATAAATTGATGTGTTGAGTATCATACACATACTTTTTTGGTGACAGTGACGGGACTGTGGTTATGATTCTGATAGAGCTGCGAGAAAGCGTATGCCTCTTTTGTTTTCCGTCAGTACGGAACGTAGGCAGTTATCGCTTCCTCGCTTTTTCAGGTATATGACCATCCGGCTTTTCAGTGACAAAATTTCATTTTGTCTGATTGGAGCAGCTTTAGAATATCATGTGCGGGTACATAAATTTTGTTAGGGGTTATGGCAATTCGGGAATGTCCGGAAATTCCGGCAACCGCGCATGCAGACGCAGTTGTTCTTGTACATTGCGTGCGCCTTTTGCGTCCATGGGGAATAATGGCAGACGATATTCCCGGTGAATCATATTCATTTGGTACAATGCTTCTTTGACGGGAATGGGATTTACTTCAGAAAACATCACGCGAATGAGCGGAAGGATGGAGAGTTGTAACTGTTGTGCCTGTGCTGTTTTCCCCTCCTCATACAAGCGGCATATTTGACTCATTTTGTCGGGCAAAATGTTGGACACGGCGCTGATCACGCCGCTACCACCCATCGCCAACAATGGATATACTTGTTCATCGTTGCCGCTGTAGATGTCCAACTGGTCTCCACACAGTTCAAATAATTGCATGATCTGGTTTAAATCCCCACAGGCTTCTTTGACGCCTACAATGCGCGGATGGTGTGACAACGTGCAAAATGTTTGCGGTGCAATGCGCATGCCGGTGCGTGATGGGATATGATAAATCAACAGCGGCAAGGAAGTGGCATCTGCTATGGTGGTGAAATGCGCCACCAGCCCGGCTTGTGAAGTTTTGTTGTAGTATGGTGTAATGACAAGAATGCCATCCGCGCCTGCTGCTTCTGCAGCCACGGAAAGACGTACGGCATAAGCGGTGTTGTTCGACCCGGTTCCTGCAATTACCGGTACACGTCCCGCCGTTTTTTTCACGGTAAAACGAATGACATCGATCTTTTCATCCTCCGTCAATGTGGGTGCTTCACCGGTTGTTCCGGCGGCAATTAGCGCATTGACACCGGAGGCAATTTGCCAGTCGATCAACTCTCCCAGAGCTGTGTAATCGATCTGTCCGTGATAAAAAGGTGTCACCAGCGCTGTGCCGCACCCGCGAAATAACGGTTGTTCGCGCTTCATATCTTTTTTGTTCCCCTTTCCGATATGCTTCAAAGAATATGGATTGACGAAAAAATGAATTGTAAATTTAATGCATTGAGGTGCATTTGATCATCTTTTTCAACTTTTTCGTTCAACCCATCTGAAGGACTGTTTCTGTTATTATCGTATGTTGTCGAAAGGCAAATGGTACGTTTTTGTAAAATGATGAGAGTCATCTCACCAGACAAGGAGACAAACATGGTATTATATGCAAAACAATACGGCGTTGCGCCGGGGAAAGACGTTTCCAAAGAGATCAACGATATGTTTGCATCGCTTTCGGTGCAAACGGAACCGGTCATTGTGATATTAGAACCAGGCATCTATCATCTTACCGCGGATCATTGTCCCAAAGTGATCATGTATATCAGCAATGCCTCTGTTGGTGACAGCAGTATGTATGGAAATCAAGAGGGGGATGATTTACATGTTGTACCTGTGGGATGGGATCTGGAAAATTTGCAAAATGTTACAGTCCAAGGAAAGGGCGCGCATTTCGTCGCACATGGAAAAATGACGCATATTTTTTTGCGCCATTGTCAACATCTTTCCGTTGACGGTGTTACATTTTCCGCAGAAAGACCGGATTTTCATTTTGTTCAGGTCCAACGCGTGTCAGAAACATATGTTGACTTTGCGCTGGATGCTTCTGACGACTATCAGAAGATGAACGAAATGTATTATTTTGCATATGGTGATGGACAAGAGCCAGGATCTCCCATTTATCCACCGCGGAAGGGATGGGATTGTGCGCATTGTTATGATGTGAAAAACGAAAATCATTATATTCGAACCATCCACCCGCTGCGCAATGCAACCAGTTTTGAAAACATTGCCGATCACGTATTTCGAGCAACATACGCGTCCACAGAGATGTTTGAAGTGGGTCAACGGTATGGTCTGTATCATTGCGGCAGACGGTATAATGGTATTGTCATTGATGGGTGTTTGGATATCACACTTCGTTGCATGACGCAACATTTTAATTACGGTTTGGCTGTGGTTGCACAGGATACCGAACAGATTACCATAACCGCATGTACCTTTGCTCCGAACGATGATTCGATGATCAAAACCGCTTCCTGTGCCGATTTTATTCAGCTCAGCATGTGCAAGGGACAAATCGATGTCACGGATAACTACTTTTGCGGTGCGGGAGATGATGTACTCAATGTGCACGGTATTCACTTTATTGTGGATCAGGTAACAGATAATGTGCTGCAGTTGTCATTTGCACATTCGGAAACATACGGATTTTGTCCGTTGCACGTGGGCGATACGGTAGAATATGTGGATCGGGAGACGTTACTTGCCACAGGGCAGGGGGTCATTCGTTCTGTTCAATTGACGGATCTTTATCACTTGCTGGTAGAAGTAGATGATGCAAATGGTGCGGTTGCCGGGTGTGCATTGGAGGATACTACCATGTGCCCGAATCTCTATTTTGCACGCAATACCATGACACGTATTGTTACGCGTGGGCTGTTGATTACCACACGCGGGAAGGTAGTCGTTGAGGACAATGATTTCTTGGATTTGACAATGGATTCTATTTTAGTCTCCAATGATGCGGGAAAATGGTATGAAAGTGGACCGGTGCATGATCTCACGATCCGAAACAATCGTTTCGATGCTTGTGGCGAATATTATTTGGAGGTGTGCCCGGAAAACGGTGATCACACACAACCGGTACACCGAAATATTCGTTTGGAATCCAATGATTTTACGCAGCCCCGTGGTATTTATGCAAAGTGTGTGGATGGATTTGTCGTACGTGGCAATTCTCATCCTATGCCCATGTCGGATGCCTTGACGATGAGAAATGTAACAAATGCAGTGGTCGAATCTAATACGGTGGCGCACGATAGAGAATCATAAAAACCAATGAGTCGGGTAGAAGTACTTGTTGTGCGTGAGTAATGAAAAAAGCGGTACGGAATATTCCGTACCGCTTTGATTTTAGCAATCAAGCAAAAAAGTAATATGATAAAAGAAAGAACGGTTGTTATGTCACAGACTAAAACAACATCAATCGTTAAATGACAGACAACGTTGCTCAAAGTCTTTGATCACTTTGTCTTCTGCAGCGCTTTCAAATGCAGCATCTACAAAGGTCATAACACGGTGCATTTGCTTGTGCGAAACGGTTAACTCTTCTTCGCCGCAGCAGGCTTTTGCAAAGTTTTTGTAATATTCCGCAACACTGATATTGATATCGGGGAGCGGATAATCTTTGATGCTGTCATCGGTGCGCGGTGCCATGGTTTTTGTGAGTCCAACGCCGGCAATGATCGGTACGGCATCTTTGTTTTCCCAATCGGATACCATTGTGATTTTACCCTCTTTGGGTTCCCAGCCGTTCATGATGGCGCTGCCGTTGTTGCCCAACATATACCAGTGGGGCATGGAAATGAAATTGCTTGTTCCTACTTCCAGATGATATTGCAATCCGCTTTCAAAATTGACCAAAATCTTAAAACCGTCATCGCAAAACTCGTTGGTGACATATGTCAGGGTTGCGTAAAAAGACTTGACCGGTTCTTTGACCATTTGAAACATTTGGTCGATCAAATGAACGCCCCAGTCATAGAGCATACCGCCGCCGCACTCTTTCCGGTTGCGCCAGTCGCCGGGAATTCCACGCGAACCATGCACGCGGCATTCCACATAAAAGACGTCGCCGAGTCTGTGCGTTTCATACAAGTTTTTCATATCCAGAAAATCCGGATCCCATCTACGATTCTGATGCACGGAAAAAGCCACGTGGTTGCGTTTTGCCGCGGCAAACATTTCGTTCAGATCGTGAACATTGAGTGTGACAGGTTTTTCACAGATCACGTTCTTTTTGGCATTCATTGCGGCGATACAGATATCTTTGTGTTGATCGTTTGGAATTGCAACGGTCAAAACATCTACGCTTTTGTCAGCCAAAAGTGCTTCAAACGACGGATATGCATAGTATCCTTTTTCTTGTGCGAGCTTTGTTTTTGCCGGATCGATGTCATAAATTCCACCAAACTCAAAGAATGCCGGATCCAATTGCGGGCCGTAAACACCGGATAACATGTTTACATGCCAGCCACCCATGCCGCCGTAGCCGACAACGACAAATTTCAATTTTTTCATAACGTGTCACTCTCCGTATTGCTATTTTACGTTATTTTGCAATGTCTCCCATTCCGATGTTCTACACGTGAAAGATTTGTGCAAAAAGTTGCACAAACCATGTGGGGAGATTATTGCAGATATCTTAATGATAGTTGCATTATAAAAAAAACTATGATATAATACAAGTCAAAGAGTCGGATTAAGTGGACAAATATTGCGTTTTGAATCGTGAAACATGAGGAGAAAATAAGTGTGACCAACGGAGAACAGGCACAGACCTACGAACATATGCCGGTGCAATATGAGGAGAAATCCAATCGGTTGTTTTGTTTGCACCAGACGGAGCTTACACCGTATCATCATTTTCATTCACATGTGGAGCTTGTCTGCAAGCACAGTGGTGAAACACGGGTATTTGCAGACAAACAATCAGCGACTTTGCGCGCGGGAGATTTGTTTTGGGCATTTCCCAATCAAATTCACTACTATCAGGACATCTCGCCCGGTGAAAATACCGTGTTATTGGTTCCGGAGCAGTATTATCAGGATTATCGCCATCTTTTGTATCATTATGCACCCAAAGAGCCGTGTATCCGCAATTTTTTACAAACGCAGCGGTATGCGTATCTTTGGGAGCAAATCTTGAGTGGGATCAATACGGAGGGAGTAGCAGCTTCCATTACAAAGGGTTATCTTTGCGCATTGATGGGGGAGCTGTTGCATCATGCAGAATTGCAACCGGTCAATGCGGGAGATTCTGATTCCATCCGGCTCGTGATCAATTATTGTTCGCAAAATTACACCAAAAAATTGACGCTCACGATGCTGGAAAAAGAATTGCATATCAGCAAATATCATATCTCACACCTCTTTTCCGATAAACTGCATATTGGGTTTAATGATTATATCAATTCTTTGCGGATTGCCGACGCTTGTACACGATTGCAGGCCGATACACCGATTACCCAAACGGCATTTCTATCCGGATTTTCTGCGATTCGTTCGTTCAACCGCGCCTTTTTACGCTGTATGGGAATGTCCCCACGGGAATATTGCAGATTCATTTATAACAAGTAGTCAAGGGAGGCTTGAAGATGATACCGGTACGTAATCGTCGAACGGATATGTGTTCCCACACGCCGCGTGTTTTATGCCGCGTGTTGTCTTTTGTACTTGTGATAGGCATGCTGTGCGTTGTATTTTCCGCTTGTAACACAAGCGATACAACGCCCAAAGAAACGGAGATGTCGCTGGTCAACTTGTCGGAAGTGGATGAGCAGACCGGTATTCCCGTTTCCTGGAATTATGGCGGCGATACGTTCACCTTCGGCTTGACAAATCCCGAAGAGGGAATTTCCTGCAATGATATCTGGGTGGAAGATGATCCGGAGCAATATGGGGAGCCGGTTTATGATGCCATCCGGCAGAGAAATATCAATATGAGCGACAAATATGAGGTCAATATTGCCGTGGTAACCGCACAATCCGGTGTGACGGATTATCGGTTTGTGGTCAACAGTGTCAATGCGGGAGATGCGCTGTTTGATGCTGTGATTGTACCCGGAATAACAGGTTTTCGTCTCTCTTTGGAAGGTTATTTGCAGGATTTGGCGCTCAATTCTTATCTGGATCTTTCCCAGGAAATCTGGGATCAGAATTTTGTACAGAGTATGACACTCAACGGCCATTTGTACGCGCTGGTCGGTTCTTTTACACGCATGGATTATCAAGCGACACATGCCATCGCGTTTAACAAACATATGTTAAAGCAATATGAAGATCTTCCATCGGCAGACGATTTATATGAAATGGTACGCAACGGCACGTGGACGTTGGATGTGATGCTATCGCTGGCCAATCAGGTGCGGGGTGATGCCAATGGCGACGGAACCTATACCTCAGCCGACCGATATGGATTGCTTGCCAATAACAATTCTATGCTTGCATTTTTGCAGGGCTGTGGCATTCAGATCGGTCAGCGCGATGACAACAGCGAGACAGGTGTGCGGTACAATGGTTTTAGTGAAAAGATCAATACGGTTTGGCTTTCTATTGTCAATGCGGAATCCGGGTATGATATTCGTAATATTGATATGGATTTTCGTTACGAGGCATATCCCAGTACAATGGAAGAGATGTTGATGGAAGACCGGCTGCTGTTTGCAGAGTGTACCATTGGTCAAATTGAGCAGTTGCGACGGTATGACATTGATTTCGGTATCTTGCCCATTCCCAAATATGATGAAACACAGGAGAATTATATTTGCGCTGCCCATGAAGATTCCACATTGTTCTTGAGTGTTCCTATTACCAATTTGGATTTTGAAAATACCGGTAATATTTTGACGGCATTTTCTTGGGAAGGCTATCATGTGTTGCGCCCCGCCTTTTACGATATTACACTGAAGGGCAAGGTGGTACAGGATCTGGAATCACGTGAAATGCTGGATATCATTTTTTCTTCCAAATCATATGATCTCGGCGTGTTTGCCAACTGGGCCAACTGCCAGTATTGGATTCGACGTGCTTGGACAGAGATGGTGTTCCGTATGGCGGTGGTTTATGCTCGCTTCGACAGCCGTGCACAACGTACCATAGAGGAACAAATGTCTATGGCACCGTATGCCAAATGGACTCCATAATTTATTAAAACGAACGTTTTTCATTTTTTGCGGCAATGGTACCTGGCTTTTGTTTGTATTTGCGCAGCCAGTTATTTGGATGCTGCTTAGTTGTTGATGCTGATATGTCTGAATTTGTCGTTCTCTTTGGCAAAATCTCTTGACATTCTTGAAAAGATTTCATATAATAAAAAAGATTCAATCAAATTCCGGGGTTTCCGGAGAAACGGAGAGAAATGACGTGGACAACGCAGCGGTAAAAGTGGTCAAATTTGGCGGCAGCTCCCTTTCGGATGCAGTACAGTTTCAGAAAGTGCGTGATATCATATTGGCAGATCCGGCACGGCGATATGTGGTTCCATCTGCGCCGGGGCGCCGTTTTGATGGCGATGATAAAGTAACGGACTTGTTGTATCGTTGTTATGATATGGCGGTCGCAGGTGAGGATATTGACGAGGTGTTTTCCCGCATTACCGCGCGTTATGACAGTATCGTTGCGGATCTGGGACTGGAGCTGGATCTTTCACAACAGTATCAGGTCATCAAAAACGGCTTTTTGTGCCATGTGGGACGCGACTATGCTGCAAGCCGCGGTGAATATCTCAACGGCTTGATTTTGTCTAAATATCTGGGATTTCATTTTATTGATGCTGCACGTGTGATTTATTTTAAGGATGACGGTACCTTTGACGGCGAGACCACCAATCGATTGATGAGTGAACTGTTACATCGGCACAAATATGCGGTGATTCCGGGCTTTTACGGGTCGATGCCAAACGATACCATTAAAACGTTTTCTCGCGGCGGTTCCGATGTCACAGGATCCATTGTGGCGCGTGCGGCATGTGCAGATCTGTATGAAAACTGGACGGATGTTTCTGGTTTTTTGATGGCGGACCCTCGAATCGTCGATAATCCCAAAACCATTTCCGTGATTACATATCATGAATTGCGGGAACTTTCATATATGGGCGCTACGGTTTTACATGAGGATGCCATTTTTCCCGTTCGCCATGCCGGGATTCCTATCAATATCAGAAATACCAATGCTCCCAAAGCGCCCGGTACCTTGATCGTTGCGCAGGCAGGAGAGGGAAGTGGATATACCACGAATGAAATTGTCACCGGTATCGCCGGTAAGCGCGGCTTTTGTGTGCTCAATATCCAAAAGGATATGATGAACCAAGAAGTCGGATTTGGCCGAAAGGTGCTGGAAGCGATTGAAAAACAACATATTTGTTTTGAACATCTTCCCTCCGGTATTGACACCATGAGTGTGGTGCTCAATGCGCATGAAGTGGAAGGCAAAATGGAACAGATTGTCAATGATATCTGTCACGCAGTCAATCCCGATTCTGTTTCTGTCGACGGAGACCTTGCATTGATCGCCGTGGTGGGTCGCGGTATGGTGCGTGCAAAAGGTACGGCGTATCGTGTGTTTAAGGCCGTTTCCATGGCTGAGGTTAACATTCGTATGATTGATCAGGGATCTTCCGAACTAAATATTATCATCGGTGTGGATGAACACGATTATGAAAAGGCGCTTCGTTCGATTTATATGGAATTTGAAAGCGATAATAAAATTAAATAAACAACAGACAAATGGGATGCATGTATATACAACGGCCGCCGTATAATACACGGCGGCCGTTGTTATGTTTGCCGTTGCAATCGGTATGAAAAAAATGTATCATAAATATCCGTGCGTTTGTTATAACATTCTCAAAATATGATCATTGTTGAAAAAGAATAAAAATGTTTTTATTTATTCATAGAAAATTTATTGACAGAATATGTGTGTGTTTGTAAAATTAAAATTAGATGAATAATTATGAGATATTTTTGTATGATTTCGACAAAGAGGAAACGAGATCACAGAAACGCAGCCACACAGAGAAGATGAGAGATGAAGAAAGGAGAAACAATGAGAACAAAAACAAACAGGCGCCACCATATGCAAACACCTGTGAGCTTATACAAACGGCGAAACATGCAGCGTCTTATCGCCGCGATTTGTATGTGTTGTATGCTTTTTTGTGCAATTCCCCTGCGTGCCGGCGCAAAGACCGCGTCAGATTTTGTTGATTTGGAGACGGGGGCATGGTATGAGCAGGCAGCGGCATGGAGTGTCGAGGCCGGCGTGATACAAGGCATAGACGAAACGCATTTTGCTCCCGACATCCCGGTGACACGTGAGATGTTCGCATCCATGTTGTATCGCTTTGCAAAAAATGTCGGTACTGCCACGGAGGAGACGGATGTCACATTGCCGTTTACGGATATCATAGCGGGTGAATATTATATTCCCGCTTTGCAGTGGGCGTATGCGACGGGGATTATTGCCGGTGTTGCGCCGGATCAATTCGGCGTTGGTCAAACTGTCACGCGTGAACAGGTTTGTGCCATAGCAGTGCGCTATTGCGAAATGGTGATCGGATCCGCGCTGCCTACCGCGTCTGCGGAACCGTATCTGGATCAGCGGTATGTTTCTGCTTATGCGCAGAATGCTGTTCTTGCCGCTCGATTGTCGGGACTGATGACCGGTGAGTCCGAAGAGATGTTTGCCCCCGGAGATGCGATGACCCGTGCAGAAACTGCCTCTCTGCTGTATCGGCTTTCACAGAATGACCCGCAGGAACCGGTGCATTCTTGGGAAATGCAGACGACGTATGTACCGGCAACCGGAGGCATCCGCTCTTATGTTGTTCGTACCTGTGCTGTGTGCGGCGAACAGACCGAGCAGGGCGAGATGACCAACGGCCGTTTGCCCGTGTTGGATTTGACGGGTGATTTCAGTGAAATTGATAAAGATGTGGAGATTACGATACAGGCAAATTATGATGCTGCTGATCTGACATTTTCATCTGTCGCAACCGTAGAATATCAGGGATCTTCTTCGCTCAATTATGAGAAGAAAAATTATAATATTCGTTTTTATGAAGATGAAACCTTGGAAAACAAAAACAAAATTGATCTTGGTTGGGGGAGGGAAAACAAGTATACGCTCAAAGCGAATTACATTGACTATTCTCAGTCTCGCAACATCGTCAGTGCCAAATTGTGGGGTGATATCGTGCGAAGTCGTCCCTCACAGCCTATGCCTCTGATCGAAAAGATCAACGGCGGTGCCATTGATGGATTTCCTGTGTTACTATATCTCAACGGGGAATATCAGGGCGTATATACCTTTAACATTCCCAAGGATAAATGGCCGCTGGAAACGGATGAATATCCGGTCATGGCGATGATGAGTACCAATGATTGGTCGGATGCCTGTAATTTCCGTGCGCCTGCCGTCGAGGGAGAAGGCAACTGGGAGGTGGAAGAGAATGAGATGGGAGAAGACAGTGTTGTGTTTGCGTCGATCAATGCCCTGATCGATTTTGTTCGAAACAATGCCGGCCAATCGTTTGAAAGCGGAATTGGCACCTATCTCGACGTCGAGTCATATATCGACTATATGATCTTTGCCATGGCAGGAACCATGCGTGACAACGTAGCGAAAAACTGTATGTTTGTTACTTATGACGGTGTGAAGTGGTATACCACCATGTATGATATGGATGCCACATGGGGCCTGTATTGGGATGGTTCACAATACTATCCTTCCGATATGCTCGTTCCCAATGTCAACGGCGGCCGCATCACGGTTGGTGAGGTGAACAATTTGCTTTGGGCGCGGATGTTCGAAAGCTTTGCACCTGAAATTCGTGCACGTTATATGGAGCTGCGGGAAGGGGTACTAAGCGAGGAGCACATCGTATCTCGCTTTGCGGACTTCATGTCTATGCTTCCGCAAGATGTGATGGAGGCGGAAAAACTCCTTTATCCCAGTGAGCCTAACATGGATACCAACAATCTGCAGACGATTTCCACGCAGTTATCTGCACACCTTTCTGCGCTGGATGCCGCAATCGAGCGTTTTCCGCAGGCGTAAATGTGAGGAGGATCGATCATGAGACGAGGTTTGAATAAAAACATTGTCAGAAAAAGAGCGTTGTCGGTAAAGCTCAGCGCGACTGTTTTATTGGTGTCTTTCCTGCTTGCATTGGCAGGGGCGTTTCCGGCGGCCGCTTTGACGGACGGAGTTTTGGATTATATCGTACAAAACGGTGAGGCAACGGTGACAGCCTGTCGTGCAGAGAGCGAAACATATACGTTGCCCGAAACAGTCGGCGGATATCCGTTGACCACACTGGGTACCGGTTTTATGCAGAATAACACGCAGGTAAGAGAATTGATTGTTCCGGCCAGTGTAAAACGCGTGAAGGAACAATGCTTCCGCGACCATAGGACTTTACGCGAGGTACGTTTCTTGGGGCCGGTCACATTTGAAAAACAGGTGTTCTATCTGGCAAAGAGCATAGAAGAGGTATATCTTGCAGAGGGACAGACAGCACTGGGCGATCAAATGTTCCGCAGTTCCTCTCTGCAACGCATCACATTGCCTTCCACCCTTGAAACGATCAATTATGAGGCGTTCCGTGAGACAAAACAGCTCACGGAAATCGAAATCCCCGCAAGTGTCAGTTACATTGGAGACGGTGCGTTTTATTCCGATACTGCGCTGGACGGTGCCTTGACATTTAGTGAAAATGTGCGGTATATCGGTGACAATGCATTTCTCAACTGTGTGGAACTGGATGCTGTGACGATTCTGAATGCAACGTGCGACATTGCTCCCACTGCATTTTCTCAGTGTGTACTGGATGTATATGGCCGCAGCAATTCGACGGCGCTTGCCATTTGCGAATACAATCCTTCTCTTCGTTTTCATTGTGCCACCGATGACGATCATACCTATGCGGATGAATGGACTGTGGCATTGACACCAACCACATATCGCAACGGCCTTGAGGTCTGTGCTTGCCGTTATTGCGGCGCCACCATGACGCGGATTCTGCCAAAACTGCAGCCGTCGGAAGAGCCGGATCATTGGCTCACACTTGTTGGCGGTGAAAATGTTGATCACGGGTTTGTCGATGTCCCTGCCGGCGCGTGGTATGAGGCAGATGTTCGCTTTGTCGCTGCCAATGGATTGTTCCAAGGCGCAACGGCCACGACGTTTGCACCGGACGATGCGATGGATCGCGCCATGTTTGTCACTGTCCTTTGGCGCATGGCCGGTATGCCGCAGGCAACCGAATATGCAACATTTACCGATATTGAATTGGATGGATATTACACTGCGGCACTCGATTGGGCGGTGTCGGAGGGGATTATTGCCGGCGTGAGTGAAACAAATTTTGCACCGCATGACCCCGCCGAGCGGCAACAGGCATGCGCCATGTTGTATCGGTTTGCATCTGTCATTGGTGTTGATACCACCGCTTTTGCAGATTTAGAGACATTTGCGGATGCCGACGTTGTTGCACCTTATGCACAGCAGCCGATGGCATGGGCAGTGGCAAACGACGTGATACAGGGAGACGGCAATCAGCTAAAACCGGTTGACCATGTCACCCGCGCTGAAATGGCGGCAATTTTGCATCGGATGTGGAGCACCTTTTTTGCCGGCACATCTTCCAATGTCTCTTCTTTTCCTATGTAAGTAATCCCCCGAATTTTTTTGAATTGAGATAGAAACGACGTGGCCGCAGGTCAAAGCAAGA
>ERZ857827.701-NODE-701-length-43802-cov-3.988365_pt1 | contig 43802 bp, 46 predicted proteins | sample MGYA00519761_ERZ857827 | MGnify/ENA primary metagenome ERZ857827 (study PRJEB31778, sample SAMEA3449370) | human gut metagenome | biome: human gut; feature: human-associated habitat; material: faeces | place: United Kingdom | collected 2010/2012 ... | reverse complement strand
CGTTACTTACAAAGCCACGAATAGGATTACTAAGAGTAAAGCTAACCATAGTATAGTTATCTTTCTCAGTAAAATTAACGTTTTTAATTCTAACAGAATTAATACGTTTACAACCAGCAGCAATTAATTTCTTAATGCAGTTTTGATAACTAACATTAACCATTTCATTACTTGCATTTTCAGCACCATTTTCAACTTGAACATCAGCTTGTTCTACAGTTGCAGCATTTTCTTTAGCCATAATTAATAATTTTTAATTGTTAATAATAATTATAATGATAACGTTAATAAAACTATTAAAAGTCTTATCAATCATATATCCAAAATTTATTATGTTATTGTATGAGGTGAATAAATATATTATTCAATAAGTAAAGCTATTGCTAAACCTATTGAATAATATAATAATCATAAATTTTGTGTTACTAATACTGATGTAAATAGAAATATCGCTAAATATAATACTATTTTTATAGTATCTTCAAATCGTATTGAGTTTCCTATTTGTTTTATTTTTACAAAACATATTGCAGTTACTACTGCATATATTATTCCTAATAATATTAATTTGACCATATCTGTTTAAGTTTTATATTGTGTTACACAAAAGGTTTTATATAAGAGTTATAAACTGTAACTTACTATAACTTAATAACATAAAGTTATACGTAGTTAAAAAGTGAGTCTTAAACTTGTTTAAGATGAACCTAATCAAACAAAAGCAAATAAAGCTTTTAAAATAGTTATTAAATAAGCTAAAACAGAAGCTAAAATTAAAGATTTAAATGAAGTTATTTAAGTTGTTAATAATGACGTTATTGATAATAGAAATTAAAGTTAAAATAATAAAGTTGAAATTAAGAGTTTAGATAAAGTTATTTAAATTGTTGTTTGACACAGCATGCTGAAGTCTTGAAAAGAGAGATAAAGAGTGAGAAGAGAGTGGTAATAGCAAGTGTGTGGGATGTGTTCCTCCTATTGCTACTGCCACTAATGCTCTAAATAGCCTCAAATAGCTTAATTTCGCATTTTCTCTTTTCCGTACTCTTTATCATCTCTTATTCAATCGTTCAATACAGAGCTAATAACAGCTATCTACGAGCATTTAGATTTCATTAACTTTAAAACCTTTTGACAGTCACTAACTGCATTAGCAACATCTCTTTCAATAGCTTGAATAGCATGCATGACTACAGCAGATTCATCAACAGCATGTCTATCATTACTCAAATCTCTATTAATTAGCTCATTAAGTTTATAAAAAATCTCTTTAATATATTCGTTATACATATATTTACGACTTTCAATGACTTTCTTGTCAGTTTCAGTTAATTCCTCAAAGTTAATCTTGTCAACATCTTCAATGCTAACACTATTATTTTTATTATCTTTTAACCTAATATTTTTATAATAATTAAGAATGTATTCTTCACGAGATTGATTATTAAGATTAGCATTATAAGTAATATAACTATAAATATCTTTATAATCCATACCATATATATTATGAATATCATAATAAACTCTGTTAATAACTTCATTATTAAGTTCTACAGTAGTATTACAATATTCATTATCTTTTAAAATAACGTTATTATAATAATCAAGTATATAATCATCTACACTTTTATTAGCTTTAATTGCTTTATTTTTAATTAGTTTATCAATTTCATTATTACTTAAGTTAGTTTTAATAGCAATATATTTAAAAACTTTATCAACAATACCATTAGGTATTGCATTAGGTTTTAAAATAAAATGCTTATAATAATCGAGTATATAATCATTACATGCTTGATTATTAATATCAGCTTGTTTTGTAATAAATTCAAATACTTGAATATTATCAATATTATATCTTTTAGAGATATAAGCATAAACAGCTTTAATAATGTCATTTGTGATTTTAATATTTTCTTCCATAGGTTTAAAATTTTAATTAATAATATTATTAGTAAAAGGCTTAATAGAACTGTTAATAGGCATGTTAATTGTCATATTAACTTGTTTCCAAAATTCATTATGTTATAGTATGAGGTATAGAGTTTGAAAAACTCCAACAGCAGGAATTTAATCCTGCCATTGGAGTATAAGCTCGAATTAGATTTCGAGCATCTTGTCAAGCATGTCATCGAGCTTTGTCTGAACACGTTCAGTAACACGAATATCTACGATAGAAGTAGAATAGCCATCGTGTTCGTGAGTACGAATTTCACCATCAGCTGTAACATATTCTTCACCAGCACTGAAATGTCTACGTTCAAGTTGCATTTTCGCATTGCGAAGAACAGCTTGAAGTTCAGCAGCCCCAAATCCTGTAACCCCATTAGAACGAAGACCAGCTTCTTTCTTCTTGGTATACAGAATATCAAGACCTTCAACAATGTTAAGACATTGAGCAATCAAAACAGAAGGAACAAAATCGATGTAGTCAATCTCTGTAAGATTGTAATCGCCATTCATGTCTTTTGCATAGCCTTGAAAAGGACTATCAAATTGAACACGATAACGAACATTGTCACCTGTTGAGTAAACTCTAACAGCTTTAACAACTACGTTGATAACACTCACTTCGTTTTCAGCTTTTGAATTAGCCATGACTGTAATGCGCTCTCTCTCAGAGTCTCACCAATTTAACGACTTGGTTGCCGAGCGTTAGTTAGTAATAACAGTGTCAACAATAACGCCACATGTTGTACACCAAAATTCATTATGTTATTGTATGAGGTATGTAATATAAATAAAAATAGCTAATATAGCAAGATTATCTCTCACTATATTAGCTATATTATAATTATGATAATACCCAAGATTTTAAGCACCAATAAACTCCATAACATAAAGCAATAACAAGTAATGCACAACCAATTAAGTCAGCAATAATCGCTATTATATGTTTATCTTCATTTGTTAACTTCTTGAATAAATTTAATTTAAACTTCATAGTTATCATGGTTAGCTTCTCACTGAACTCTCTGCATTGTGTTAGTAATAACATCAGTTGTGTCATGCAGTGCAACACTGCGATAAGCATAACATTCATTATGCCAAGATTCATTATGTTGCTGTATGAGGTGTTTGGTACTTTCATGACGGGGGTATTCAAACTTTTCGATAGCACCGGGGGTAATCTACTACATACCTCCCCGTGTACATTCATAAACCTCAAATTTCATAATCGCATTATCTCCTATTTTATCTCCTATTTTATCTCCTATTTTATATTCCCTATTATTTTTATACTTTATTATATTCATAAACCTCAAATTTTAAACTCTTATAATTTCTCTTAATATCTTTTATATCATTTCTATTATTATTTTCTGTTTTATTTTTATTATTATCTCCTTTGTTATCTTTACATTATTCTTTTATCTCTATTAGTTTTATTATCTCCTTCATTATCTCTTCTTTTATCTTTATTGTTTATTTCATTATCTTTATTAATATTTCAATTAGTTTATTTACCTACTTTTTTATTTACTTTTTGATTTACTTTTTAATTTACTTTATTAGCTATTTTATCTTTATTATTTTCAGCAAGATTACTTTCTTTAACATTATCCTTTATTACTTTCTTTATAATTCTTATTGTTGTAGTTATAATTATTTTCATAATTATTTTCTGCTTTATATTTGCTTTAAAATAAAAATCGACAACAGTTTGATAACTATTGCCGATAACTATAACCTAAAACTATTAATCTTAATGCTCTAAAATAATCTTTCCATTACTATCAATTTTACAACCATCAGGATATTTAATTTTATATTTAGCAATAAATTCTCCAAGATTACCTTTAAATATCATATTATGATTAACAACGTAAATAGATTTACGAGTAGTACGAGCAATAATTTTATTATTAATAGCATCTTCTATTGCATTATAAAAACAATCTTTTTGAAGACCAGAAAATTGTATAAAGTCTTTTTCTGTAATTTCAACATAATTGCCATTATAAATAATATTAAGACGAATAAATGAAGCGAGAAGCAAAGTATCTCTACGAAGTTTATACGCAATTAAATCAAATAATTCTCCAGCAATACTATATTTAATTCCTTTAGTACAAGATTTATTAATATAAACTTGATAATTATTAACAATACTATTGAGTATTTCTTTCTCTTCTATTTCAATATCGAGAGAAAATTTAGTAGGAATAATTTTAGAAGCATCTTCTTCTGCATAAGAAGCAACTTTATTAGCATAAATTTTATTAGCTTTAGTTTCAAAACTATATCTCATAAGTTTATTTATTAAATGATTAATATAATCATAAAGATAGTATATTTTTTCTGTATATACCGATATTGTGTGTTAAAAATTTAGTTAAATATCTGTATATACCGACATTTAACATTTAATATCTATCTGTAAATCAAGCACTTAACCTCTAACAGTATTATCTTATAAATACTATAATATTCACTTCAATATTCGATATAATATGTAATATAATGTTATTGATTATAATCTAAATTATTATTATGTTTTCGTTCTAAATCACAATCAATAATATTAGTAAAAGAAATAAATTCAGCTCTAACAATAAACGTTTTCTCAACACAATTATTATGTTTTAAATCATAAGAATTATGATTTTGCATAATAACTTCAAATTGATTATAATTATCTTTATTAACAAAATCCATATTATAAACAATTATTATCTGTTATATAACGGATTATAATTTATTAACTATTATGTTCAATATTATAATCAGCTTATTATCGAACAATAGAATTATCTATATGAATAGAAATATCTACGCTCTTTTTGTGAGCATGTTTATATTCTTCTAAACATTCTTCACAACAAAATTGTTTACCTTTATAACAAATAATATTATCTTCCTTTAAATCTTTAATAGTAGGTTTATAAAAAATATGATTAATAGCACGACTACAATTATCACAACTAATTTCGTAAATTTTTTCTATCATATCACTAATAGTTTAATTATTATTTCGAGCACAAGATAATAAAAAATTATTATTTATTCTTGTTAGTTACCAAAAAGTGGTTATATTGCTTACCAAATTTGGTAAATATGGAACTTAGTATTGATAAACGTACAGTTGACATTCTATATGTAGATAAAGAAAATCTACATAATTTTACTGGTACTGATATTGTTAAATTTGTTACGAATAATGATATTAATGGTATTGATCTATTTGTGGCTCTTTTAAGTGGTGTTTATAATCTTAAACCTGCTGAAACTAATCTTCTGAAAGTTGTTGTTAATTACAATCGTAAAGTTGCGTCTCCTATTGTAAGACAAAAAGCTAAAGATGAATATGAGATTTCTGCAACTACTTATTTCAGAAGTCTTTATACTCTTCGAGATAAAGGTCTTGTATATATTGATATTGATAACAATATCGCATGTGGTTCTGCTGTTCAAATAAATAAATATCGTCTTGAAAAAGCAAAACTTTTTGCTGTTGAACTTAATCCTAAAAGTAATACTAATAAGATTCTATAACCATGCGTATATTATATAAAAAGCACGTAAAACGTATTATAATATATAATATTTATATTATATATTATAATACGTTTTACGTGCGTTGCAAGTATATATAATATATTTATATATTATATATACTTGCCATTATATACATGTTGCTCGTGACGCTGCTACTGACACTGCTGTTGTTGGCCATTATAAAGGTGGTTGTACGTATGTTTTTAATGGTGCTGAATTTCTTAATTAACATATTGTTAAACAAATTATTTAAACTATGATTGAAATTAAAAGTAAAAAGAAGAGTTATGGAATTAGAATTCCTTCTTCTATTGGAGAGATTACTCCTGAAGTTTTAAATACTCTTGTTAAAGGAGTTAAACTTCCTAAACATTACTGTATTGTAGCTCTTTGTTTTGATACAAAACTTTTTGATTTTATGACTTCTATTAATGCTAAGAAACCATCTACTGTTGCTGTTTCTCCTTTACTTGCTGCTATTAGTGATGAAGATGCTAATCTTATAAATGCAAATATTGGAGATAAACTTATTCTGAATAGAACAGCTATTGAACTTGGAACTCAAGTTAATATTAAAACGATGGCTGCATATAATAATATAGCTGAATATATTAATTCTGACCCAGAACTTATTAAAGCTATATATGATAAAGATGAAAATGTTATTAAAGTAGACAATAATCTGAATAAAGGTTTAATGATAGCTAAATCTCCAAGAATTATTGTTCTTGAATTTAAGATAATCGCAGTAAATGATATAAGAGGAGCTGTTGATGTCAATCATATAGTTACAGATCCTTTTATTAATAGAAGTGAACTTAATTAACAAACATATGACAGTCGTTATAGAGAAAAAGCAAGTGATGAGTGAGATAGTGATGAACTTCTCTACGGGGGATTTGCCCGAACGCAGTGAGGGCATTCATGCTTAATCTGTAACGACTGTTATTAACAATAGTAATCAAATGGATAAAAACGTTATAGATAATATATATGATTCTGATTTAAATAATGAGCTTGAAGTTAATACTATGAAAGATATTATTAATAGTATTGGTTTTAAGTCTGAAGAAGATAAATTAATGTGTGAAGTTATTATTACCAATCTTGAGAAATATGCTGCTGAAAATATTAAGCAATCTAAGACTGTTAATATTCCATATATCGGTTGTATTCGTAAAAGTCCTTTAAGAGAAGCTATTGTTAGTTGTAGATTTGATTTTAAGAAAGCTCGTCTAAGTATGAGTAAAGAAGAATACAAAGATTATGTTAGACAATCTATTGATAAACTTAAAAAAGAAGAACGTCGAAAAAATGATTTAAAACGTGAACTTTATAAGATTCAAAAAATTAATCATAAACAGTATAACAAACTGTACGAAAGTGTTGGTAAAGCGTATGCTGATTTTTATATTTTTGCTATATATTGTTTAACTCCTGTTGAACATAATGAAGAGTTTGAAGAATTATATAGAGAACTTAGTAATAACGAACAATAAAATAATTTATATATGGTAAATGGTTTAGTTATAGATAAATTATTGACTATTGATGATACTGGTATGCCAAAAGCTCCTACTCTTCGTCAATTACAAGATAAAGATGTTTTATTACTATGGCAAAGAGATACTTCAAAGGATAAACATAAATATATAGCAGAAGTAGGTGTTATATATTATCTTGGGGATCCTAAATCTCCTGCTAAACAACAAGGACTTAGTTATGAAGAAAGTCTTAAAATGGCAATAGAAAATTATGATTTGCCTAAAGATTATAAACCCGATTCTCTTGTTAAGAAACTTATTGATAAATATTATGTTCGTAATATTACAGAAGCTGGAGTTGCTTTAGAAGCATTACAAAAATCTGTTCATTTAGTTTCTATAGCTGCTGTTAAAATAAACGAACAATTAAATAAAAAACTTAGTGGAGTTATAACAGACGAAGATATTACTCCTATTCTAACTTTAATGGATTCTGTTAGTAAACGTATCGCAGAAATTCCATCTTTGACTAAAGCTCTTGGTACAGCTTATGATAATCTTCGTAATGAAGAAGAAGAACAATTTGCTCGTGGAGGACGACAAATTCTTAGTAGTATGGACGCAGATGAAAATAATTTTTAATATAATATGAAAATACCTGATAATATAACTATTGGTGGTCAAATTATTGACGTTAAACTTATTGACCATTTAGATAATGGTTATCTTGGACAAATATCATTAGGAGAAAGTGAAATTGTTATTGCTCAAAATTTTAATGGTCATGAACAACATCAAGAAAGTATTAATTCTACTTTTATACATGAAATTATACATGGAATTTTAGATACTATGGGAGAAACTGAACTTAGTAGTAATGAAAAATTTGTTAATACTTTTTCTGGATATTTGTATCAAGTTATTAAACAAATAAAAGATTAATAACCTAATTTAAATTGTTTTATTATGTATAAAGTTAGACCTATTTATGACGATATTAGATTATTTTTTGATGAGCCTTCTCATAAATATACTGATAATCTTGGTAATGAGTATGTTTCAACTACTACTTTGCTTCATAATTATAAGCCAAAATTTGATAAAGAATATTGGCTTAATAAAAAAGCTAAAGAACTTCATATTAGCAAAGAAAGACTTGCTAAGCAATGGCAAGAAATAACTGATGAGGCTTGTAAACGTGGTACTAAAACTCATAATGGTCTGGAAGATAGTATTAAAGATACATCTATGTTTTATAAAGCTGTACAACATATTAAACGTAATGATAATAGTATGACTACTGTTGCGGATATTGAAACTATAGACCAATATGTTAAACCTATTATTCTTGATGACTTTATACAAAAAACTGAAAATAAATATCCTAAAGTTTATGAAATATTTGATTATTATATAACTAATGGATATAAAATATATTCTGAAATTGGTGGTTTTATACCAGATTTATTAATTAGCGGAACTATTGATATTCTTATTCTTCGTGAAGATAAATTTATTATAGGAGATTGGAAAACTAATCGTGGAGGTCTTAAATTTGAAAGTGGTTATTATAAAAAAGATAAAAGACAAAACCCTCATCAAACCACTGATGTTTGGGTTTCTACTAATAATAAACTTTTACCTCCTGTTGCTCATTTAGCTGATTGTAATGGAGCTATATATAATTTACAACTTTCTATGTATGCTTTTATGGTAGAATATATTTTAGGACTTCCTTGTGCTGGTTTATGGCTTTGTCATATTGATTCAGACTTTGTTCTTAATGAATATGGAATGCCTAAACGTTTTCCAGATGGTCTTTATCATCTTAAAAAGAATCCTAAAGAAATTGTTACTGTACATAAAATGAAATATCTTAGAACTGAAATAATTAATATTCTTGAAGATAGACGTAAGAATATTGCTGCTTCAAGAATAGCTTCTAAAACTTTATTTTGATATGGTTATGAAAAATATAATATTTGTCGTTCTTGCCGTTCTTATAGTTTCTGCTTGTGTTCAATCCCCCGTAGAGAAGGAAGTGATATATGTGCCTGTTAAAGATACTATATCTGATAATTCTAACGTTATTAGAATTATTAATCTTGAACGAGAACTTCAATTAACAAGAGATAGTCTTAATAGTGTTAGAGATTCTATTGGAGAAGATTTATTTGTTGCAAGATATAAACTTAGTCGTATTAAATATTATACAAATCTTGTTGATAAAAAACCTTCTCAAATGAAATTTTACAAAGGTTGGATTAATCGTGTTTTGAAAGGAGAATAATTATGGCTAATTTTGATGAAGAATTTAAAAAAGTAATAGTAGTTGAAGGAGAATATGTTGATGATCCTGATGATGCTGGTGGAGAAACTTATCTTGGTATAAGTAGACGATATAATCCAGATTCTAAAATGTGGAATATTATTGACGATATTAAAAAACGATTTGGTACTAAAGGTATTAATAATAGATTAAAAAATAATCAAGAAATCACTAATGAAGTTAAACGAATTTATAAAAGTAATTATTGGGATAGACTTGAACTTGATGACATTCCAAGTCAAAAAATAGCCCATGAATTATTTGATACCGCTGTTAATTGTGGAGTAACTACTTCTATTAGACTCGCTCAACAAGTTTGCAATATGACTATTACAGGTAAATTTACTCCAGAACTTAAACATAATTTAATGCAATATGGAAAAGTTTAATAAGATATTGTTATTATTAATTATTATTTTAATAGTTTTTTCTGTTGGCTATACTATTGGTTATAGAAAAGCTAAAAGTAATATTAACGATAACATTGTTATACAAGATACTACATACAATCATATAATTTTAGATAGTATAAAATATCGTTTGATTGAAAAAGATAGTATTATATACAATATAAAAGAAGATTTGAAAGATGATATACAAGAAGCTATTAATGCTAACGATAGCAATGTTGTTAAGCAATTTTATGAGCTTGTTAGCGAATGATAAATATGATACCTCTCTACGGGGGATTGAATGGAAGTCAGACACTATTAAAGTTGCTATTCCTATTGAATTACTCCGTAAAGCTAATATTAAAATGATTGAAAGAAAATATTTTAAAAAGATTATTATAGAACAAGATTCTATAATTACTCTTAAAGATAAATATATTCTTGAACAAGAAAATGTTATTGATGATTTTCAAAAAAGACTTCTTGTAAATGCTCAATTAAATGAAACTATAAAAAAAGATTTAGAAAGAGAAAAAGTTAAATCTAAAATATTTGGTGGAATTGCTGGAGTTGCTGTAGTTGTTACTATAGTGACTATTTTAATAAAATAGTTTATTATGGAAAGTTATCCTTTTTTGGACTATATTAATGAAATTGACAAAGAAAAGAAATATAAAAAGGCTTCAGAATGTGGCTTTTATGATCCTTATGATTATTTTCTTGTTGGCGATAGCGGTGGGTTTTTAATGAATATTGATCCTACTGCTAAATTTGTTAATACAGAATTACTTCAAGAAGTAGGAATTTATTTTGATAATAATAGAAGATATACAGCTTATAAAGAAGATTCTATTCCGCATAGACAATTTAGACGTAGAGAGCAATATAGACGTAAGTATGGTTTTGACGCTCCTTGTCTTAAATTGGCTAATGGTGAAATTAAGAATATTCATATTACTGGTAGTCATTATAATTTTCTTAATTATTGTAGAATTGAGCAGCTTGATGAATCTACTGTTGTTAATGGTATGAAATCGACTGCTAAAAAGAAATATGCTAGGCCTTTATTTATTGATAGTCAATGGTGGATTTTTAATATACTTGAATTTGCTGAAAAAAATGGTTTTCATTTATTGATTGATAAAACTCGTCGTGGTGGATTTTCTTATATTATGGCTGCTGATAGTGCTAATGCTGTTAATTGTGAATCTCGTAAAGTAGTTATTCACGTTGCTGTTGATAAAAAATATCTTACTCAAACAGGAGGTCTTACTGATTTTGCTGTTAATGATTTAAAGTTTTATGAAGAAAATACTCCTTTTGTTCGTGGAATACTTAGTACTGTTAAGTCTGATTTTCGTTTAGGATATAAACTTCCAAATGGTGTTGAAGCTGATAAATCTTGGCGTTCTGCGCTTATTAGTGTAAGTGCTGCTAATAATCCAGATTGTGCTATTGGTAAAGACGCTATTAAAGTTAAAGTAGAGGAAGTTTCTACAATGGAAAATTTTGATGATTTTATGAATGTTACTGAACCTGCAATGAGAACAGGTGCTTATACTACTGGTATGTTATGTGCTTGGGGAACTGCTACTTCTGGTAATATGCAAATGTTTGAACAAAATTTTTATAATGTCAAAGGTTTTAATTTTATGCCTTTTGAAAATGTTTGGGATAAAGATTGTCGTAATGAAACTTGTGGTTTCTTTAAAGCATATTGTTGGGGTTTGCAGGGAGAAATAGACGGTGTTAAAGGTATAGATAAAGACGGTAATAGTAATATACTTGTTGGTCTTGAAATATCTCGTCGAGAAAGAATTGAAAAGAAAAATAGTGTAAAGAAATATTCTGATTATATCAATTATCTTGGTCAATATGCTAATTTTCCTGCTGAATCATTTAGTAGTGCTTCTGAAAATATATTTAGTTCAGAAGAATTAACTGCTTGGGAAGATAGACTTAGAATAGATACTGATTTACATTTTTATGTGGACGGTAATCTTGAAATTGACGAAAAAGGTAAAGTTATATTTAAAAGTAATGCTAAATTACATTCTGAAAATAAGAAAACTTACGATTATATTGTAGGTGTTCCAAGACGAGGACATGAGGATCCTCATGGTTGTGTTAGACGTTGGTTTACTCCAGAATATATTGAAACTAAAAGAGCTGATGGAGCATTAATAAAAGAAATACCTGTTGGTTTATATAGTATTAATTATGACCCTGTAGGTGTTAATAAAAATAAAGATGAGGTTACCATGAAACATTCTCACAATAGTATTATGGTTTGGCAAAATCCTCATTATCTTAATGGTTTTAAACAAAAACTTGTTTGTACTTATTATGGTCGTCCTGATACTCTTGAAGAAGCCGATAGAATTTGTTATCTTTTAGCTAAATATTATAATTGTATTGGAACAACTAATGTCGAAGTAAACCGAGGTGAAACTGTTTCTAATTTTCGTAAATGGAATGCTTTAAAATATTTATCTTGTGAACCATTAGAAGTTTTTGATCCTACTTTTAAAGGAAAAATTAATACTACTTATGGTTATAACATTTCTGGTGAACAACATAAGTTAGATTGTATTCGTCTTACTAAAGAATTTCTTTATGAAGAAATTGGTAAAGATGAATTTGGAAATACTTTAAGAAACTTTCATAGAATATATGATTATCAAACTATTCTTGAATTAAAGAAATGGAGTGTTAAAGGTAATTATGACCGTGTTTCCTCTATGCTTCTTAGAGGTATTGAATGGAAAGCTATGAATCTTAAAGCACAAGATGAGCTTAGTAATCGAAAGCAACTTAATAGTGAAAATATTGATGATTATGATAATAATATATTATCAAGACCGTGGTTTTAATTAATAATATAATTATATGAGAAGTAACGTACAAGAATTTGATTTTCCTTTACAACGTATTCCAAGTGATAAAAAAGATGCTGCTTGGGCAGCTAATTGTTGTGATTGGGTTATAGCTCAAGGTATTGCTAATAGAGGTGATAATTCAGAAATAGAAATAAAATATGCTATTCTTAATGGTAATATTCCTGATGAATTTTATAAAAAGATACTAAATCCTTATAATGCTACTCAAGAGAAATTTAAACGTTTTCCTGCTACTATGCGTAATTATGATTTAATGAAAGGTATTATAAGAAGATATGTTAGTGAATATATTAAGAATCCTCACGATTTTATTGTAGGAGCTAATAATCCAGAAGTAATGCTTGCTCGTAATCGTAAACTTAGACAAGAATTATCTTTACTTGTTCAACAACGTATTGCTGCTCGTATTCAACAAAGTTATCAAGAATGGGTTAATGGAGGTAATGATCCTCAACAATTTAATCCTCAAGATTCTATTGACGTTGAGGCTTTTACAAAAGAATTTAATGAGAATTATGTAGATGATATATCTGCACAAGGTCAAGAGATTCTTAATGTAATTCGAGATATTACTGATGATGAAATATTTTATGCAAGAGCATATTTTGATTTTGTAAGTTTTGGCGAATGTTATACTTATGCTGATGTTGTTGGTACAAAATTAGTTAAACGAAATATTTCTCCGAGAGACGCTTATCCTATTAATACAGATAGTCCCTTTAGAGAAAACGATGATATGTTTGCTTGTAGACGTAAAATGTCTTATCAACAAATTATCGATGAATTTGATGATTATCTTGACGATAAACAACGAGATTTTCTTAATACTTATTATGCTAAACATTCTCCAGCTAATGCTAAAGATTTAGTTTTTTCTACTTATGAAAGTTATTTTCCAGATGTTTGTCAAAAATATAGTATAGCTGATAGAGAATTGTTTAGACGTTCTCCTAATATGCAAAGAGATTATAATATGGATTTATATGATGTTTGGCATGTGGTTTGGAGAGGGGAAGTTAGACGAGCTATTGTAACGTTTGTTAATGAAGCTGGTTTAATAGATAATAGAGTAGAAAATGATGATTATGTACTTGATGCCTCTACGGGGGATATTTCATTAGAATATGTGTATGAACCACAAGTTTATGAAAGTGTTCGTATTGGTGGAAGACATGATGCTATTTATCCTTATGGGGCAAGAGCTATAGCTTATAATCGTAATGGAAAATTACCTTATAACGGTATTAATGAAGTTCTTCCGGGTTTTGGAAAGTTTAGTATTGTAGATATAGTTACTCCTTTTCAAGTATTTTATAATATTGTAGCTTATCATAGAGAAATGGTTATCGCTAAAAATAAACTTAATATTCTTATGATAGCTAAATCTTTATTAGGTAAATATCCTGAAGAAACTATTTATAGAATGCTTGCTGATGGTATTTTGTATATTGATGATGAAAATGATCAAGGAATGCTTAGAGCACAGCAAGTTCGTATACTTACTGCTTCTTTTGGAGATTATATTGATCAATTAAATTCTTTACTTAACGAAATTCAACAAACTGCTAATATGCAAGTTGATATGACCCCTCAACGTTATGGTGAAATTGATAATTATGCAGGAAAAGCATCTACCGAAGAAGCTATTATTAGAGGTAGTATGGGTAGTGTTATTATAGAATTTATGATGGATAATCTTCGTGGTTATGATTATAATCGAGATATGGATTATTCTAAACTTGCATGGATTGATGGTCTCGATACTGCATATAGAGATTCAGCAGATGGTAAATTAAAGTATATTAGTCTTGATGTAGATAAACATATATATGCTGATTATGTTATTAAAGCTAAAAATTCTACTAAAGAACAAGAAAAACTTAGTCAACTTAAACAATTTGCATTTAATGCTTCTCAAAACGGTGATAGTATGATGGCAATTGCTGCTATTACTGGAGATAATGTTGCTGCTATTAGTAAACTTATTAAGAAGTTTCAAGAAGAAAAAGACGCTCATGAACAACAACTTAAACAAATGGAACAACAAACTGAACAAATGCGTCAAGAATTTGAACTTAAAAAGATTGCAGCTAAAGGAGAAGAAGATAGAAAGACTAAGCAACTTGAAGGTTATATTGACCAACAAATCGAACTAATTCGTGCTGATGCTAATATGATAAGTTATAATGCTGAAGTAAGTGATGCTAACAAAGAAGCTGGTATTGATAGACTTAATGAAGCTCGTTCAAGAGTTGAACAAGATAAAGTAGCTTTGGATAGACAAAAGACTTTGTTAGATATGGTCAATAAAGAACGAGATAGACAAGTTAAAATGTATGATATTGATACTAAATATAAGATTGCTAAAGAGAATAAAAACAGATATGATTTTAAAGGTAAATCTAAGAGTAAAAAGTAAGTTATTAATATAGTTAGTTATATTGTTGCCCTATTTTGATGTATCAAAAGCGATATGTTGGAATAGGGCAAATTATGTTTGTAAATAGCTATTTTTAGCTATAATTTAGGCTTTCTTTTTCAATGTTATCAAATGTTCAACGTAAATAAAAATCAAGCTAAAAATAGCTTCAAAACAGCTTATAACATAAACAGTATAGATAATATTATAGTTGTTGACGATTATACTGTTTATGCTTTTGAAATAAATATTGTTTATGATATAGTTTGTGCTTATATTCGTGATAGTAAACTATAACAAAATAATAACGATTATGGATTTTAGTTTTGGTGATGGCCAAATGCAAACCGATAATAATAACGGTGCTGGCAATGTGAATAACACAAAGAATAATGTTACTAATATTACTAATCAAACTGTAGCTCCTGATGATGATACTACTGATCTTGATGATATTAATAATGGAGATAATAGTAACAATAATAATGACAAAGGAAATAATAACAACGATGACAAAGGTAATGACAAAGGAAATGACGGTGGTGATGATAAAAGTACTGACAATGATGATTCCGAATTATCGCAAGGAGATGTTATAGAAATTGGAAATAATTCTTATACTGTAGATGATAAAGGTAATCTTGTAGATGCTTCTGGAAATATATTTAAAGAAGCTAAAGATGTTAAGTCTTTTCTTGAAGGACTTGATAAAATTGACGATAATACTGAAGAATTAAATATTCAAAGTATTCAAAATGCTATAGGAATTACTATTACAGATGAAAATGATAAACCTGTTGAATTTGAAAATACAGTAGAAGGAATTAAATCTTATATGAATGCAGTTATAGAAGCTGCTAAAGAAGAGCATTATGAAACTGCTATCAACACATTATATCAACGTTATCCTATTTTAAATGATGTACTAAATTATTATATTGCTAATGGTAATTCTCTTGAGGGATTTGGAGAAATTCCTGATAGAAGTGGAATTACAATTGATGATACTAATGAAGCGCAACAAGAATATATTATTAGAACTGCTTGGAGTGAACAAGGAAGAAAAGGTAATGTAGATAACTATATTGCTTATCTTAAATCTAATGGTACTTTAGCTGCTATTGCAAAAGAAGAACTTGAGGGTTTGCAAGAATCTGATAGAGCTTATAAAGAAGAAATGGAAAAACAAGCTAAAAAAGTTGAAGATAAACGGATTGCTGATACTGAAAAATATTGGAATGGTGTATACGATGTAATTAAAAATCGTAATATTGCTGGTTATCAAATTCCCGAAAATATTATTATTAGTCGTAATGGTGAGAAAATATCTGCTTCTCCAGAAGACTTTTTTAATTACATTTATCGAGTTGATGAAAACGGACAATCTGCTTATATAAAAGACTTGTCACAAGAAACTCCTGAAAGTCGTAGAGATGATGAAATTCTTCGTGCTTATCTTAAATTTGTTGGTGGAAATTATTCTAATCTTGTAGATATGGCTATTAATAAAGCTACTGTAAATAAACTTCGCTTTAAAGCTAAAGAAAAGTCTACTTCTTATAGAGTAACTAAACCTACTAATAATAATCAAAAGAAAGATATTAATTTTAGTTATTAATAGTATTTTAAAAAGAATTTAGTTATGTTTTACAAAATGCGTGTACTTTCACAGGGAAAGTATGATGATAGAGGATATTCTAATGAAGATAGTATCTCTTATCTTCAGCTACAAAAACCTGCTGAAATAAATGGATTTATTACTTATAACTATGGTATGGACGACGACCGTTTTCCTTTGACATTTATGACAGAAGGTCAAGGACAAGCTGGTACTGTTGATGTTCCTACTGTTCAATGGACTTGGAATACTATGGGTCGTATGAAATTTACTGACTTCATTACTCATTGTGATATTCCTACTGGCGGAAAAGCTGGTCTCGGTGGTGCTGAGATTGAAATTCATACCAGTACTCATTGGTTTATTGAACAATATGGTTTGATTGGCCCTGATGGTCGTACTCAAGTTCGTATTCAGAAAGATCTTGGTGAGTCTCCTTATGGATATGCTTATCTTATTAAATTGACTAATCCTGACCCTAATGCTTATATTTCTGAAGATTTACTTGCAGTAGGTAAGTATTGGAGTTTGGCTGCTCCTACTGTTTCTGAATCTTATTCTAAAGGTAATAGAAGTAATTCTATGGGGCCTGGTAAGATGACTTCTCAACTCGAGTTCCATCGTTATTCTAAAGAAATTGCTGGTAATCTTGCAAATACTGTTACTGAATATGAATTTAAAGATAATAGTGGTTCAACTAATCGTCTTTGGATTAATGAAGAGATGCGTCAATTCCATATTCATATGCGTGTTATGAATGAAGAACGTCTTTGGCTTGCTGAATATAACCGTAATATGAATGGAGAAGTTGCTCTTAAAGACCGTGATAATGGTAAACCAATTCCTCATACTTCTGGTATGCTTGAGATTTGTCGTGAATCTAATTACGATACTTATGGAGAGTTTTTAACTCTTAATAAGATTAAACGTATAGTTGGTGACGTACTTGATAGAGATACTGATAGTGGAACAATGGATATTGTTCTTATGGGAGGTAAAGGTTTTATTGAGGATTTTGATGACGCCATGAAAATGGACGCTAAACAGAACGGTTTCTTGACTCCTCTTGGTGATAAAGAAATTGGTACTATGAGCGGAGGTCTTGAATATGGTGCTTATTTCCGTAAATATAAAACTGTTGAAGGTCATACCATTACAGTTAAACATTGTTCTTTCTTTGATAAAGGAACTATTGCAGAAGCTGCTAAACAGAATGGTGAAATTCATCCTCGTACAGGTCTTCCTATTACTTCTCACCAAGCATGTTTTATTGATTTTAGTTCTTATGATGGAGAACGTAATGTTCGCATTGTTCGTCGTAAAGGACAAATCTATAAAGCTAAAGTGTTGAAAGGTATGAGTGATATTCCTGCTTCTTGGGGAGTTCCTGATAGTAATTATATTTCTACTGAAATAGATATGAGTAGATATGAAATTATGTCTTCTCTTGGTCTTCAAGTTAATAATTCTACCAAGATGTTCCTTATTAAGTGTGAACTGTAATTTTAACTTATAAATTTAATTCGTATGCAAAATAGTTCTGACAGTGGTATGACATTTGGATTTAATAAACCAAATACCGAAATAAATAAACAGACAGTTAACGATTCTGTTCAATCCCCCGTAGAAGAAGTTGATACTACTCAACAACCTATTACTTCTAAGATTGATATAGAAAAAGATGCTGACAGAGAAGATTTAAGTGAAAATCAACCTTATACTGATGTTCGTTCTATAACAATTATGCTTGTTAAGAATACTTCGCTGTATCGTAAAGTAAACGATAAAGTACTTCCTAAACGTATTGATTATATTGGGAGTTGTTTTAATTCGTCTAAGGTTATTTCAGCTAATCAAGAAGAAGTCAATGCATATTTTCCAAATCTTGTTGGTCTTTCTCCTAATGATCCTTCTTTTATGTTAAGAGTAAAACAATATCTTAATAATATTCGTATTCCTGTTGATGAATTAGGAAAAACGTTCGATATTAGTTTTTATTATCATCATAAGAAAGATTATTATAAATTTAAAGCTAAAGAAGAGGCTATTGAAGAGACTTATCAAAAAGCTCCACGTAGAGGTGATGTTGAAATTAAAGCAGCTATTAAAGCTAAAGTTAATGCTCTTAATCTTCTTGAATCTCAAAAACATAAAGTTGGTTATCCTATTAATGTAGAAGATTATCTTATGTATAGACACTGCTTGTTGTATCATAGTGTAGCAAAAGATATGTCTATTATTAATTCTGATACTTCTATACGTTTTTATTTTAAAGATGATAAGAAAGAAGCTGATAAACTTCGCAAATATAGACTTGAAGTTAACAAAGCAAAATCTAATTATGTTGCTTGTATAGCGGATAGTGTTTTATTTGAAGCTGTTTATATTCAATATTGTGTTCTTAATTCTTTGCCTGTTCTTACTTGTTTGAATAGACCACAACTCGATAAGGAAATTGATTTGGATAAATTTAGTTCTAATGAACCTGTTAAATTCAACAAAATAGTATATAATAAGGATATTAAACTTATGGCTGTTATTGAAAAACTTATTGCTCGTGGAGAGTTAGTTCGTTCTCAATATAGTCAAAATATTACTACTACCGATGGAGAATTAATAGGTGCTAATACTGGAGAAGCTATTGCTTGGTTTAAAGATCCAAAAAATGCTTCTATGGTAGCTGCTTATAATCATAAATTAAATCTTATTTGATATGACTATACAGGAAATGCACAATGAGTTTAGAACGTTTGGGCAAGTAATGGGTTTACAACTTGTTAGAGGTATTCTTCCAGAGTCTATAGACGTATATCTGAATGCAGCAATTAATGAAACTGTTAGAAATATAATTAGTAAAAATGTTGCTAATTCACTTCAAGTTGGAATATTACCGCAAGCTGCTTCTATTACTCCAATTAATGCTTTGAGAACTCTTTATAGAGTTCATCATACTGATATTACAGAAAGTGATTATTTTAATAATAATCCTTTTGAACTTATTGTTGATTTCCATAATGTTTTATTATATACTGATTTTTATATTGATTATAAAGATGGCAAAAAAGATGTACATTGTAGACTAATAGAGCCTGATAGACTTTCTGATGCTTTGACTGATTATTGTACTCGACCTACAATTAATGAACCTATTGTAACAATGTTTACAGAAGTAGCTGAAAATTATCTTACTGTTCTCAAAGTTATGACAGGTCAGACTGAGAATGATGACAAAAAGGTTATTGATGGAATAAAGATTTGCTATATTGACAATCCTAAGATTGTTAAATATAATGTTGAAGGTCAAAATGAAGGTGTTGATTGTGATTTACCTGAATATCTTCATGAGGAAATAGTTCAGTTAGCTGTTAAAAAGTATATTGCTTCTATTAGTCCAACGATGTCTCAACAAAAAAATTAAACGATTTTCTTAATTTATTAAAATAGTTATAGAGTTATGCGACAATTTCTTTTAGGTAAAAACGTTGCTTATCCTACTACTGCTTTGAGCAATGATAGTGTAGTTGATGGTGCGATTGGTTTTTATTTTAGAAAATCTGATAAGACTATTTCTCCTACTGCTACTGGTACAGAGATTACTAAAGATTGCATGTTGATTGTTAATCGTTCTGTTGATAAAGGAGGTCATGTTGTAATTCCTATTTATAAAAATAAATTTTCTTATGTAAAAGGAGTTTATCAAGCTGGTAAAGTATTTAAGCAAGTATTTACTATTCCTGCTCCTACTACAATCGGTGAGTATTCAATGATTGTTGCTCTAAAGGGTGTCGGATTTAATCAACGTAATAAATGGACTGCTTCTGTTTATATTAAAGATGTAAATAAGACTGCTGATGATCTTGCAGAGGCTTTGGCTAAAGCTATTAATAACAACACTGTTGGCTCTAAAGTTGTAGCTACTGTTTCTGAGGCAACATTGACTATCGATGGACAAGTTGTAGGCATGGATTATGAAGTAATTCCTGCTGATTTACTTACCGGTCTTGCTGTTACTTCTACTCAAAAAGGAGAAGCTGCTTATGGAGATGCTCAATATATTATTGATTTAGCAAATAAAGCTGCAGCTGATGCTGGATTTGAATATACATATCAAGAAGCTGGAGAATTAATGAGACCTCATTATCCTCTTAATCCTCTTGAAGTTTCAGATGCTGCTGATAAAGGATTTACTATTTTTACTTTGTCTTTTGCTGAGCCTCGAGATGTTAAGACAAGAGATGAAGTTGTTAATCAAATTGTACAAGTTGCATTTCCAACTGGTGCTGCACAAATTACTACTTTTGAAACTGTTTGTGAAGCACTTGCAGGTTAAACCTTTAAAATAAAAACTATCGTTATTGCTATTAAATAGCTTAACGATAGTTTTCTTATAGAATATGGGAGAATTGTTAGAAAGTTTACGTTTAGGAATAACTCCCGGTATTATTGTTCTTATTTATCTTATTATAATTAAGGTAATTGATACTAAAAAGGAATCTAATGCCGTTAAGATTAATAAAGAAGTTATTGAATGTTTTCGTAAATTAAACTCGTTTTTAGATTATATTACAAAAGATATTCTTAATGACGCTGAAGAAAAACGAGATTATGCTATTAAAAATTCTTTCAAAGCATTTGCAAATTCTATTATTCGTCATGCTACTTCTGTTATTATAGCTAATAATATAGATAATAATAAAGAAAATATTATTGAAAATATTCGTTATATTGTAGATTCTAATTATTATAGGCTATATAATTTAATGTTTCTTTATAAACTATGTGATTATATAAAACCTGAATGGAAAACAGAAGTTAATGAAGATATTGTCGAAATTATATATAATAATAAATTTTCTAAAGAAGAAAAATTATATAACATAAATAGTAAAATTAATATAAAAGTTGACGGGTATATTTCTATTGTTATGAAACAATGTCACACTTATGTCAGATAGTTATTTAATCATAAGGGATATTAATAATAGAGTTAATCATATTGCTTTGATGAATATTGGTTTTGTTCAAAATCAATGTTGTGAAACAAAGAATATGATTATTCCTGTTTTAATACATTGTATAGAAAATAGTCAATTATTTACAGAAGAACAATTATATAATCTTACTAATATTATTAATAGTTTAAATATAAATTGTGTATGAGTGATGTTAATTATGTTTATTTGACTATTCCACAAGATTATATTTGTATATATCATAAACTACTTATTTTAATGTCTAATATAGGCAAAGAAATAATTAATGATTGTTCTGCTACCTGTAAAGGTAATAATAAAATTATAATTGATTGTTGGAATACTTTTCAGTCTGCAATAGCTTGTAAAGCATTAAAAAAGGATAAAGAAGCTGATTTACTAATAAAATATATTACTTCTCAAATTGATAAACTCTATACTGGAGGTGATTATGTTCAACAAGATGTTTTTGTTTATTTGGACAATAATTATCTTAAAGCAAGAGTAAGTTGTGAAAATAATATTCCTAAAGTAGATGTTGATGTTGATAGCGGATATTTACAAGTTATTGAAGATTCTAATACTAAAGAGTTTGTACTAAAAGATGAAGATTTAATTGTTAAAAATAAATGATATGGTTACTAATGAGAGGAATATAGGAAAAGTAAGTATTAGTTGTGATGGTGTATGGGATATTAGAAAGGATTATGATAAACTTTGTTTAGTTACTGATGGTTCTTATAATTATATATCTCGTAAACAAGTTCCAAATGGTACTGATATTACTAATGAAAAATATTGGCAAAAATTATATAGTGTTATTTCTACTAACGGTTTTTATCGTATTCCGGGCAATATTGAAGATATAAATATTAATACTAATCCTGAAGGTCTTGAAATAGTTTTAGGAAATTATTTGGATTTAAAAAGTGCTGTTTTAAGTAATAATATTGTTCTTACAAAAACTTCAATTCTTAATGTTATTATTGCTGGTGTTGATGGTTTAAGTGTTGTTATTGAGTATATGTATTTTGGAGAAGATAAAATTTCTAAATATCAATATTTTTTACGAGTTGACGAATATTATAAATGGAAACAAGTTTCTTCCATACAAGAACAAATATTTTTAAAAGTAGATGTTGTTCTTGACGATACTTCTAATAATGCTGTTGCTAATAAACCAGTTACTTCAATAATTAAAAAGATTATTAATTGGCATTAAATTATTAATCATCATTTAAAATATCAAAGTAATGAAATACAACGATTTGCAAAGTAAAATTCTTACAGAATTTACAGGTATATTGTTTAGTGGTTTTAAAGCAAATTATAAACCTGCCGCTGATCATTTAGATAAACTTTATTTTGCTACTGATACTCACGAGCTTTTAGTTAATGGTACTTCTTATTCTGGTGGTGTAAGTGCTGTTAGTATTGAAGGAACTACTCTTAAAATTACTATGATTGACGGTTCAAATAAAACTGTCGATTTAGCTGAAATACTTAAATATAAATCTGCTTTAGCTGACGATATTGCTACTGTTAATGCTCTTGGAGGTATTCCTGCTGGAACAACTGTAGCTCAACTTAAAAATAAAACTTTTTCTCAGCTTTTTGATGAACTTATATTTCCTACTGTTAATCCTACATTTGAGAATCCTACTGCTTCTTTGAGTTTGAAGAGTACTTCTACTACTCCTATAATTCAAGAAGTTGGTACTACAGGCGCTTCTGTTCCTGTTGCTGCAAGTTTTAATACAGGATATAATCCCGGTGCTATTAAAATAGCTGGAGTTAAAAAACAAAATCGAGGTGGTGATTTACAATCTGCTGAATCATTTATTTATATTAATAATGCTCCTGCTAGCAAAAAATTTCCTACAGAAATTCCTGAAGGTAGTATAATTTATAAATATAGAGCAGCTTATGCTCAAGGTCCTCAACCTTTAGATAGTAAAGGTAATAACTATCAAACTCCTCTTCCTGCAGGAACAGTTGATAGTGCTGCTGTAACTATTAATGGTGTATATCCTTATTTCACTAATAAAGATAATAATGAAGCTTTTGCTAAATTAGCACTTACTACTTCTAATACTCTTAGTGCTGTTAAATTTAAAGCTGAAGGACCTAATAAACATACTTTTAAAATTCCTGCAAAATATACTCTAACTAAAGTTGAACTTCTTAATACTTTGTCTGGTAAATATGAAAATTATGGTATAGATAAATTTACTAAGACAACTGAGAATATTGAAGTTCAAGGTAAACAAGTTAGTTATGCCGTTTATACTCGTAACGATGCTGGATTTAATGGAGAAAGTACATTTAATATTACATTTAGTAAATAATAGAAAGGAATTAATGATATGGCAAGAGAAAGAGGCACATTTAATTTTAGTGCGAGTCTTGAAGTAAAAAAACAAGCACCTATTGACGCAAGACAAACATATATTACCTATGAAGAATTAACTCAACAATCTACATGGGTTGATACTGATGGTAAAGTTTGGTTGTTTAAAGGTCTTGTTGTTCCTGTTAATTATAGTGGGCAAAATGCTTTGTTCATGCTTATTAATCCTGATGCTTATACTTCTACTTCTTCTTGGGTTCGTGTTGATGGTGCTGGAGCTGAATCTCCTATCTATACAATTTCTGATTTAAGTACTTTACATGAAAATTCTGATAGAAATGAAATTATAGATATTTTTGGAGAATATAGTAATTTTGTAGATGCTTATAATAACAATAAATTGCTATTATGTGTTGTAGACAATTATTATACCGTTGGCTCTGTAAATCATGAAGGATCTATAGTTGGAGAAGGTAAATTTATTATAACTATTAATAGTAATTCTACCGGTAATCCTATAATTACAAAATATGTTATTAAACATAATAATAATGATTGGCTTGAATCTTTAGGTGTTGAATCTATTACACCACAAAAGTTAGCTGTTGCTGAAGATTTACAGAATTTAGATAATATATATTTTCTTGGAGATATTCTAACTCTTACAGAAGAATCTGTTTCTACTATCGCTACTATTCTTACACCGCATTCTGATTTTAAACAAGCTGTTCAAGATAAAAAAGTATTTATTGCTAAAACTTCATTAGGACAAGTTTATGTAAATGTTAGTGCTATTACTGAAGGTACTAAATATTTAGTTACTTCTATTGTAAATGGAGAAGACGGCCAAGTTTATAGTTTAAATTTCACGGCTAATGCTGATGGCAGTAATTGGAGTAATATTACTTTACTTACTAAATATTCTTTAGCAACAAGTGATGATTTAAAAAGATATGTTACAAGAGTTGCCGCTACTACTAATAAAGGTATTGAAATTGGTGGAACTAAACAAACTCCTACTGTTGGTATTAAACTTAATCCTACTCAAGGTAATGTTACTCTTAGCTTAGGGGCTAATGGTCTTAAAGCTGAAGATACGACTGCTCTAAGAGATGTTACAGGTCAAAACTTTATTAAAAAAAGTGGTACTAATGTAGAAGGTCATCTTAATCTTACTTATAATACTGAAACTAAGAAGATTAATCTTGAAGGTTTTGACTCTTCTGTTATAGCAAGTATTGATGCTACTGCATTTATTAAAGACGGTATGATTAATACTGTTGAACTTGTAACAAATCCAGAATCTCATATCCCGGGTACTTATCTTGTTATTACTTTTAATACTGATGCTGGTAAAGATGCTATTTATCTTGATGTAAGTAGTCTTATAGATGTTTATGAAGGACACAACGGTATTAAAGTTACAGGAAAAGATATTCATTTAATTATAGATCCAACATCTGAACCTTATCTTTCTTTAAGTGATAACGGTATAAAACTTGAAGGTATAAATTCAAAAATTACAGAAGTTGTTGAACAAGCTATAATTGAAGCATTTGCATGGCATGAAGTATAAAGTATAATATACATACAAATCATAAAAAGTATTATAATACAAATCATAAAAAGTATTATAATACTTTTTCTAATTAATATAATAGTATGGCTAAAAGATTTAATGTTTATGGAACTTTTTCTAATTTTTTAAGCGAGAGAAATCTTGTAGCTGACGAATTAGCTGTAGTTAATACTGCAGCTAATGATTTCCCTAAAGGATCATTATTTTGTAAAGGACGTCTTATAAGTAAACCTCAAATACCTTTTGCTGGAGTTATAGAAAATGTTTATCAAGAAGTAGTTGTACAAACTACTACTATTACTAATACTAATTTATATTTTTTACAGGATAAAAATTGTTTTGGTATTGGAAATACTACTTATGCTACAAATAATACTGATAAATTAAGTTTTAAATTTCATGGTCAATATTTATTTAGTAGAAATCAAGTTACTAATGCTACAGCTTATGGTTTAAAATATGTTCAAGATACTGGAAGTAATCAATATAAACTAATTCCTAATGAAGATTTTGAATATTATATTTATAATAGACCGGGATTAACTTATAGAATTGTTGGTAATCCAGATAATCATTTTTGTAAATTACATACTGATTATAATCTTAAAACTGGAGATTATTTGTTAAAAGATGGTACAATTCTTCCTTTAGAATATTACAATACTGCTTTTAATTCTATGATATTAGGTATAGTTGTTAATCCTGAATATAGAAGTTTTTTACCTTTTCCTATTATTGGTTATAATGGAATATATATACAAATTGAAAATTTTGATCAAACTATTGTTAATGATTTAGCAAAAAGTTCTATAAATGAGCAAAACGGTATGAATATATTTATATCCATTTCAAGATATATGAATATTGATAGAATTATGCCGGTTTCTCGTTTTAGAGCAACATTTCCTTCAATATATAATGGATATAATCAATCATTATGTAAAATGTATATTCCTACCGTTTTTGAATATGGTAAAATGGTTAATAATTTAAAATTTGTAGAATCTATTAATAATCTTGATTCTTCTGCTATAAACGTTATATCGTCTGGACAATCTTTTTCTACGTTTGCCAATCTTGAAATTGCAAGTGATAATAAAGATTATATTAATATAATTAAAAATGGAAGTATTTATGATACAGTTTTAATTAATGCTGTATCAAACTTTTTCTTTTTAGGAAACTATTAAAATAAACAATTATAATTTTGTTATTTAATATAAAGATATTATATTTAGATATATGTTGATTTAAATATTGTTGATAGCAATAATAAACAATATGTTAATTAAAATAATATTATGGATATTACAAATGTAGTTTTTAGTGATATACTTAATCACTTTAATTTTTCTTATATTTTTTCTATTGTTATACTAACTTACATTATAATTAAATTTATTGATTATATTAATAAAGATAAAAAAGTTTCTACTTGGAGTAAACGTATTGTTCTTATAATATCTATTATATTTATTACTGTTGCTTATATATTTTCTGGTTATAAAGATTATATAACTTTGCTTAATTCTGCTATTTTTTCTCCTGTTTTTTATAGTTGGTTACTTAAACCTATACTTGATAAACTTGGAGTCGGTTATAAACATATTGATAAACTTTAAATTAATTATACAATTATGAATACAAAAGAAATTGCTGCAAAACTTAATTGTGCTATGCAAGCTGTTCCTCTTGCAAAAGAACAAAAAGATGCATTAGTTAATATTATTCTTCAATTAGCTGAACAATCTTCTCAAGAAATTCCTACTTATGAAGCTGCTACAGAAGAAAAACTTGGTCTTGTTAAACAAGCAGCTACTATTGATGAAGTTTCAGGAGATACAGTTGAAGATGTTAAAACCACAGTTAATACTTTACTTGCTAATCTCAAAGCTGCTGGTATCTTAGCTTAATCTAATATTATTATGGGTAGACCTAATAGAGGTACAGGTAGTGCTGGACCTAAGAAACCAAATCCTCCTATTAATAGACCTCAATATGGTAATGGAGGTAAAAAGAAATAATTGTTGATGAAAAGACTATTTATAGTTCTGATAAAGTACATACCTATCATACAAATGGTAGGTATGTTGTTTAATAATATATTATATTGTTTTAGCAATATAATATATTATTAGTTATCTATTAGATTTTATAATAGGTAATTCTATAACTACTACTTTTCTTTTATATGTTTGTAGTTATGTTTTTGGTTTTTGTAAATGGCATCGTTTTATAATTACTGCTAATATTATTAATCTTTTAATAGCTAATTTAGATGCTTATTATCGAATACCTATTTCTGATATTCAATTACTTATTGTTTATCATTTTGTTGCTGCGCTATTTATTTGTATATCTACATATATTCATATTAAAAATAATCGTGATGAACGTAAAGTTAAAAGTGCTAAGAAAAGTACTTGAAGAAGCAATTGATAATATTGATGCTGGTAATAGTAATCATAGTGATGATGAATTAGACGATATTATATCAAGTCTTACTAAGTTAAACAGAGGTATTAAACGTATAAGTAAATGTGAAGCCTGCGAACGTATTTTACATTGTAGTCCAAGTAGTTTTGATAATTATATCAAATTAGGTTTAATTCCTCGTGGTCATAAAGAGTATGGTTTTAAAGAACTTAGTTGGAGTGAGAAAGATTTTGATAAAGCTACTTTAGCTCGTATTAAGAAATACAGAGATAAACAAGGTTTATAATATGTTGTGAATATAGTTATAAGATAATTAATTGAAAAACGCATAGTTACAATCAAACATGTAATTATGCGTTTTTTTTGCACGAGAAGTTTGTTATTTGTAAACGTAATCGATTACAAACTTATTTATTAACTAATTTAATTATTAATCTTATGGTTCTTGTAGATAAAGAAAATGTAATTAGATTATATTCTGAATGGTTCCGTAATATTAATAAGAATGAGTTAGATAATAAAATTATTGAATCTGCTATTACTTTTTATTTTAAAGATGAAGATTCTGGTAGTACTAAAACTTGGAATTACTTTAAAACAGCTAATTGAGTTTATATTAGATTTGTTGTTGCGGCAATATGTATTTCTAAACATGTTGCCGCTTTTGTTGTTTATATACCTAATGTAAAAAATTTATTACTTTTCTTTGTTCTTTTTCAACTAATATTATATTTGCTCGCAGTTATAATATTGAAATGTATAATCATATAAATAGTGAATGTATGGCAAGTATTAATCAACTTATTTCTGAAATTGCTCATTCTGTAAAACAAGCAGATAGTATTCCTGTAAGACGTGCTATTAAACTTGGTATTATTCATGCTCGTAATGAACTTATACGTCATAGTTATGCTAATCATAATTATACAGATAAAGTTCTACAACAAAGATTTAAAATTAGTCTTGTTGATGTTCCTGATGGAGATATTTATCAAAGTGGAGATCTTCCTCTTCCTAAAATTAAGAGAACAAAAGTTAAAGTTCCTCGTCCTGTTAGACTAACTAATAATCTTCCTTTTCATTCTGTTCGTACTGCTGGAGTTAAAAATCCTATCATTATTCCTTTTGTTAAAGAATCTGTTTCTAAATATTACGGTAGTCTTCCGGGTTTATGTCCAAGTGTTACATACGATTATATAAATGAATATATTTATATAAATTGTATTAATGATTCTGAATTTAATAATTTAGGAGCTATTGTTATAGAATCTGTATTTGAATATCCTCATATTATTGAAGTAGAAACTAATGATAAATCTTTTGATATTGATTCTATAAACGATGACGATGAATTTCTTCTACCAGAAGATATGATTGGTTCTATTAAGAAACTTATACTTGAAACGTGGAATGTTAATGTTATACGAGATACTGCTGAAATTCCTTCTGTTAATTTAGCATAATGATAAAAATATTATGATACCTGATGTAAAATTTAAAAATTATTATCTTCAATTTATTTATAGTGCTAAAACAGATATTGTTAAGTATAAAAATGAATTAGAAGAAATTGTAATTAATAAAGAAGAACTTTATAATTATCTTGATAATAATAAACAATTACTTATTGAATCGTATAATATTAATTTAGATGATTATAAAACTGAATGGATAAATAAAGAATATAATACTTCTGAATTACTTTATAATAAAGTTATTAAATTATTCTCTGTTGCTAATGAAGATGATAATAAATTTATTATTGTTCAACTTATTAAATATTGTAATACTCTAAGACAAGAATATAAATATAATAAATTTATAGAACTTGCTAATAAACGTAGTACTATTCTTTCAAGTAAATATAGAGCTATTATTAATTCGTATTATTCTAAAGTTCATAAATGTATTCTTGAAGGTAAAGGTTATAAGTTTGGTTACGGTATTGGTACTTATTATATTAAATATAAGAAATTTAGTAATAGACATCGTAGTACTGTAACTGTTCTTGATTATTCTGCTACTGCTGCTCGTAAAAAAGAATTACTTGCTCAAGGAATTAAACTTTATGATGAAAATGAAGCAGCTTGGTATAAGTTTAGAAATATTCCTTATGATGGTGTAGATTATAGAGTCTTTAAAAATAAAGAAGGTGAATATCTTATTCGTTTTAAAGATTCTAAAATGATTAAAGATAAATTTCTTCAATATGAACATACTGAATATCTTGCTAATAAGTATAGAGGTATGAGTTATAAACAAATAGCAGATACTGTTTGTAATACTATTGAAGATATTTATAATTTACAATTAGATATACGATATAAACTTAATATATTGTTATACAAGTATCCAGAGAAATGTTTAAACTTTATGAGATATGATTAAACAAGATACAACTAATATAGAAAGAATTATTGCTAAGATAGATAATGATTTTAATCCCGATAATAGTGATTGGATTCCAAGAGTTGGAGTTTGGACTTTAGAAGTTATGGGACAACTTAATATATTAAATACTGAAAGAGCTAAAGTTCAACTCCCCGTAAAGGAAAGAATAGCAATTAGTGCTTGCCCAATAGCTAATGCTAATATTAAAGTTTATGATAATAAAGGTTGTGAAGTGAAAGAAGCTAATAGTGAACGATGCTGTAATGGTTGCTTCTCTACGGGGGAACCTGCGAGTGAAACGAGCAGTTCTAATGCAGTAAATACAACAGATATTTATCATAATGATAATCCTGCAAAAGTTCCAGATTATCTTCTTGCTGAAACTCTTAATGATAAAGAGTGGCCCGGTAGATATAGAGTAAATGAGTATAATTATGTTGGTAAAACAACTAATAGTAATCATAATTTCGTTATAATAGACGGTAATAAAATTGAACTTGATTTTGATACTGATTGTATTACTATTGAATATGATACTATCAAAACTGAACGTAGTAAAGTTTATGGTTGTGAATTTCCTGTTATTCCAGATAATGCAATTCTTGTAGAAGCTATTGGTTTTTATTGCATGTATAAAATGTTATGCCGTGGATATAAACACCCTGTGTTTAATCTTAGTGCTTCTCAATATGGTACTAATCCTTATTATACATGGTTACAACTTAAAGAAGAAGCTAAACGTTCTGTTATTAATCGTGGACAAGATATTGATGGTGCTCATAAACAATGGCGTAACGCATTCTTTAATTTCACCTTTAATCCAAAAGGGTAATAAATAAACGAGAATAGCTAAAATTAGCTTTATGTTGAATTTTATGTTAGCAAGTGATTAATTATATTAGATTAAATCAAGATTAAATATAGAGCTAAAAACAGCTATCAAAATATATAATATTTTATAATTAATATAAAAGTTATTATGAATGTAATTCCTAAACTTAATCTTAATAAACACCCTAAAGATTGTGATAATCTTTCTTTAGTTGATGCTCGTAATATTAAGATTAGTCATGATGAAAGTTGTATTACTAATGAAAATTCTATAATAACAAACGCTTTAATACAAACTACTATATATAATATTTATCATAGTAATTTTCTTATTAGAGGTGTTATTCCTATTAATACTGGTATAGTTTTATTTGTTCAGGACTATAATAAAGTTGAAGCTAATGTTAATAAATTAGATATATTCGTATATAATGAAAAGACTATTGATAAAGATGAAAATATTTATTTAGCATATAGCGGATTATCTTATCATGGTGGTAAATTTACTGGTACTTTTACTTATAATGTAGAAAATGATTTAATTATTGCTTTTAGCGAATATGACTGTGACAATAATGAATTAGTTCCTTTAAGAACTATTAATTTAGGTAATCCAGATAAAGCTGGTAGTGAAAATAATGGAGACCTAAAACAAGTAGAAAGTAAATTAAGTATTGTTCCTGAAGTTAAACTTCCTGCTATAAGTAATGTTGAATATGTTAAAGGTAATGCTTATAAAGGTTGGTATTATCTTTTTATTCGTTATAAAATAAATAAAACAGATTATACTCAATGGTATCCTATTGGCTATCCTATTTATATAGATACTTTAAATGAAAATCAAGTTATTAGATATTGTTTTAATAGAAGTTTAAATATAAGAGAAGCAATAAGTCAACCAGATAAGCCCGGAACAAATGCTAAATATTATACTAATGTTACATTTCCTGATGAACCGTGGGACGGTTTTGGAGTAGGTTGTTCTGATTATTTTAGCGATACTACTGATATTAGTAATGAAACTTTTAAAATTTCTATTAAAAATTTAGATAATAATTATAATATATTTCAAATAGGTAGTATTTGTGCAAGTAAAAGTTATACTAAATGTTATAAAACGTTTGATATTAATATTAAAGGTATTACTAATTATTATATTTTTGATATAAAAAATTGTGAAGAATATAGTACTCAAGAACTAATTTCTACTTATTATAATTATTATAATGTTAAAAATATTATTAACTATAAAAATAGATTATATATTGCCAATTATAAAGAAAATATTAAAGATGTTGCTGATTATACTAAAAATATTAAAATAGATTTACGAAAACAAAATTTTATACTTAACGATGAAGTTGTAGATAATGGTATTTACATGGATTTAAATAATAGACTACAATTTTATATTCAAAATTTTTCTGAAATACAATTAAGTACTTTTTTAAATATAGATTCAAATCAAGATGTCGTAATAAGTTTTGAAACTGCTCAATTAGGTGATATTCATTATGATAATGAAAGTAATTTAATAGGAAATTATAATGAAATAGTAGATTATATAAAAGACAGAGAATTAACAAAAAAAGATATTAAAAGTCGAAATACTATATCTATTACACGTAAAGCTGGTAAATGTATTATTTGTGGCGTAATAGATGATTGGGATACTGGAGGTATTAAATCCGATGCTACTCGTAGTACTAATGGTTATTTTACTATTCTTACTTGGGACGAACCAAATGAAAGTGGTATGAGTACTTATCAATATTTAATTCCTTCTAATTTAGATACAACTTTTAGAGGTATATATAATATAAAAATAGTTGATTCTGATATTGAAATAAAAATTTCTCGTATTGAATCTGCAATATTACAAGGTGGAGAATTTATTAATACTCAAAATAGTTTTAATAAAAGAAAACTTAATAGTACCCTTATTCCCGGAGAAGTTTATAATTTCTTTATACATTTTGTTGATAAATATGGTAACTTTACTAACGGATATAAAATTAATAATAATAATATAATTGTAGCTAAAAATAATTTAGATAATACAAGTATTAATCTTAGTGATATTATACCAGTTCCTATAATATATCAAGATGCTGAAGGTGATGGGCAAGAAAGTAAAGCATTTATAGCTGTTACCGTTAATAAAAGTATTAAAGATACTATTACAGATATTAATAATAATAGATTTACTCAAGTTTATACAATGTATAATGAAAGTAAATTAACTCTTTATAATCCACGACCTGTAAAAGAAAATACTAAAGTTAAATTATTAGATAATTATAATAGTTTTGAAAATACTAATTTAAAATGGTTTGAAGTATTAGACACTAATGTTAATAATTTTAATATTTTTATTAATGATAAAAATGATAGATTATTTAAATGCCCTACTTCTAATTTATATGATAGTAATTATGTTTTATATAGTGCTAAATTAACTAATGTTATAATTCCAAATGGATATGTTGGATATTTTATTTCTTATGAAAAACCTGAATATATTAGAAGAGTTACTGGTCTATTGACTCGAATAGATTTTAGAAATATTGATGCTGGAAATGGATATACAAATAATAATGAAAGTTATACTAAAATAATTAGAAATTCTGGTAATACTTCTAAGTCTAATAATATGCTGTTTTTTAGTAGTTATTTTGATATTGAAGATACTTTAAGTTTAGATTATAATATACTTAGAATTGAAAACGATTTATTTGATTATGATGATATTAAAAACGATTTATTTGATTATGATGATATTAAAAACGATTTTGTTACTGATTTAGTTAGACAAGGTAAAAATCCTTACGATAACATTCCTAATTTTTATAATTTTCAACAACGTAATCATGTATTTAATTATATGCACGATTTAAATAAAGTTGAAATACTAAAAGAAAAAAGTATTAATACTTTATATGCAATGCCTAATTATAAATTAAGTGTAGGAAATTCTATACAAGATAATAGAGTTGGTGTTGGTACTTGTTTAACTATAGACGATGATTATAATCTATTTAATATATATAAAGCTGATAATTCTATTTATAACAAAATTAATTTATATAAAGTTAGTTTATTAAAATCTAATACTAATATTTATACTTCTAATTCTAAAACTTTAATTAAACTTACCGATATTAGATATAATTTTGATGATGGTTATGATTATATAGATAAAGGTTTAGATGGTCATTATACTTATAGAGGTACTATTATATATAATGAATCTGGGTTTAATTTTAATGAAACCGATAAAATAGTAAAACGTATTGCTGATAATTATCCTTATTATCCTTTTAAAGATTTAGATTCTAAAACTAAATATAATACTTATAATCTTGATATTCCTTTTATGTGTTATTTACAACATATTGAAGTAAGTAATATTTTTAATGAAAGTAAATCTTTTAAAAATGCTCCAGCTACTCAATTTTTTGTTATGAAACAAAGAAGTGAAAATAGTGGTGAAGACGATAGTAAATATTGGCCTGGTTGTATTGTTACTCCTGCTAATTCTATTGACTTATTTGAAAATAGACAAGGTAGTGCTGATCAATTTAATCCTAAAACTTATACTAATTATAGAGAAGATATTATAGATATTGATTTTTATGGTAAAACTATTCGTAGAAGTAATGTTATTCAAGATGAATCAAGAGAAAACGCTTGGAGAAAATTTGGATTAGAAGCATATAAAAATATTACTGAAAATAAAGGTATTATTACTAATTTAGTTGGAATTGGTAATTTAGTTTTAGTTCATACTGAACATAGTCTTTTTATGTTTGACTTAAATAATGAACTTAAAACTATTGATCAAAATATTCAACTTCATAAACCAGACGCTTTTGATGTTGCTTATAAAGAAGTATTTACTTCTGAATTAGGTTATGGAGGTCTTCAAGATAAGCGAAGCGCTATTGTTGACCAATTTGGCTATATATTTTATAATAATGATGATAATAATATTTATAGATTTGATAATAATCAATTAGCTATTATTAGTAATGACATTGTAGAATGGCTTATTAAAGCTAAACCTAATAATGTAAGATTTGCTAATGATATTAGAAATAATCGTTTGCTTATTAAATTTGATTATGATATATTTAGAAAAAATGAAGATGGTAGTACTTTCACTCACAAACGTAATTTAGTTCTTAGTTATAATTATAAAACTCAAAATTTTATTTCTACTCATAGTTATTATTTTAGAGATGCTTATAATAGTAAAAATAGAGTTTATTTTATTAATGGTTTTCAAAGTGGTAATTTAGTATATGATACTATTTATAATTTTACTGAAGCATTTAATAATTATTGTACTTATGCTAATATTTATGGTTATGCTAATGCTGTTGAAGGATTTAATAATAGTTGTAAACTGTCTTTTATTATTAATGAAGGATATGACATTGTTAAGTTTTTAGAATATATTACTTATAAATTATATAAAGTAGATGAATCTGTAAGAGGCGATGTTCCATTCCCCGTAAAGAAATTAGATACTCCTTATGCTGGTCAAATACTTAGAGTTTATAATGACAATGTTAACACTAATGATATAAATATTACTGTTGATAACGAAAGCATTGATCCTAATGAACATAAAAATATTTTTAGTAATTATAAAAAACCTTATTGGGATTTAGGTAATTGGAATTTTAGTTATCTTCGTGATATGATTGGTAATGAAGGAGATCAATCTGCTGCTGTTATGAGTAGACTTTATGGTAATTATTTTATTATTGAATTTGAATTTTTAATGCAAGATAGACGTATTGATTTTGAATCTCTTAGTTATAAAATAAGTAAGTTATGAAAAATAAAGTTGTTAAACGTGATAAAGCATTTTTAGGTAGTATTATAGGAGCTGTTGGTGGTGTTATAGGTTCTGCTATTGGTGCTGCTAAAAGAAGAAGAGCAGAAGAAAAAGTATTTAAAATGCAGCAAGAAGAACAATATAGACAAGATAGTTTAGCGGCTGCACAAGCTATGACTCAAAGTTATGCTAATCAAGATTATGTTGATGAATATAAAAAGAAAGTTGTTTTAAAAAATGGTGGAAAAATGAAAACTAAACAAGGTAATTATACAGATAGAATTAAAAATCAAAAGAAGTATGCTTGCGGTGGTAGAAAGAAAGCTAATTTTGGTTCTACTATTGCAAATCAATTTACTGGTAATAATCTTAATGATACTGTTGGAGGAATTGCTTCTGGTGTTGGATCTGTTGCTAATAGTTTAATTGGCGGTCCAAGTACTCCTAAAATGATTAAAAAAGCTGATGGTTTTGATTATGAACAAAAAACTTCTATTACTCCTAATAGTTATTCTTCTACTCAACCTGTTACTCAAAATGTTAATCAACAAGTTCCTAATAATAACCAATACTCCGATAGACTCGCTCAAATGAAATTGGGAGGCTGCAAAGGCAAGAAAAAGCGTAAATAATAGCTGTTATCAGCTCTACATTGATTTTAATATGCTTTCTTGTATAATTAATCAAGTTCAATATAAGACAACGTTATAAGTCTTTATATAACGTCAAAATATACAATATAACAGATTATGAGTAATAAAAGACTTAGACCTAATATAGTTCGTGGTGGTGTTGCTATACCTATTCCTAATAAAAAGAATTATTACTATATGAAAGGTAGAAAACATGAACAAGGTGGTATTGATATTGGCAAGAATCCTCGTACTGGTTTAGAAGTTGAAGATGGAGAAGTTATGCATATATCTCCTACTGAAGTTAAAGTGTTTAGTTCTGTTCCTTTTCTTAATGGTGAATCTCCTGCTGAAAAAGTTATGAAAGGAAATAATCCTAATAAAGTTTTTAATGCTCAAGAAAGATATAAAGATGTTAATAATATTAACGATGATGGTACTAAGAATAATCGAAATAGAAAAAATAAAAGTAGATATGGTACTAAGAAAAATGATTTTGAAAAAATTAGAGAAATACAAAGTTTAGCAAATAATGTTTCTACTTTAGAAAATCCTATTATTAGTCCAGATTATACTCCTTATTATGATACTACTGAAGTTGGTAAATTAATTAATCATTCTGAAAATCCTGATAGTATAGGTTTTGATAAAGTTACTCGAAGATGGTATGCTCCTAAAGGTAAAGGTCTTGACGAAGATAATTTTGGAATGGGAGTAGACAGATATACAGGAGGTAATATTAATGATAAAATTAAAAAAGATTCTAAAGGAAGAGAATATATTACTGAAGAAGATGAAAGAGATTTAAGATTTAAAAGAATTAAAAGTGCTAACCAAAGTGCGAAACGAAGAATAGATTTTATTCGTAAATATTATAATGATGAAGGAAATGTTACTGAAACTAAAGAAGCATTGGTTACTAATTTGATTTATAATAGAGGAAGTGGTAAAACTGCAAGAGTATATTTTAATCCTGAAGATGAAAAATATGTTCCTATGCAAAGAGCTATTCTTAGAGGTACTGATGATGAAGTTAGAGAAGAAATTAATAAAATATATAGAGAAGCTGGTTTAGCTAATAGAGATAGTTTAGTTAATAATTTTTATGAAAAAAGAAATAGAAAACGTATGGGTGGTTTAAGTCATTCTAAAGATTATGGTTCTAAATCTAAACCTTATCCTAATGTAGATAAAAAAGATTTTGCTGGTAAAAATAGAAGTTATCCTATTCCTACTAAGTCTGATGCTATTGATGCTTTAAGACTTGCAGGACTTCATGGACGTGATGATATTAAAACTAAAGTTTATAATAAATATCCAGAACTTCGTAAACGTGCTAAAAACGGTGGAGTTTATACAGTTACAAGCAATGGTAAGACAAGTCTAAGAATGATTCCCTCTACGGGGGAACGAATAAAGTTCAAAGATGGTGGTACTGAAGATATTGAAAAAACTGTTACTCTTAATCCAGAAATTTATAGTTTAGGTCTTGAAGATGATTTAATCAATAAAATTAATAAAACTAAAAATGATTCAAGTATTGATATAACTAAATATTTTAAATACAATCCTAATACTCAAACAGAAATTAAATATAATCTTACTGATAAATATAATAGATTTGATAAACTTAACGGTGTAGATTTAACTGCTAAGTTAGATTATAATAGATATATTAATAATAAAGAAAAATATAATAAACTGCCTAAAAGTGAACGTCTTAAATATACTAAATTAGGAATTAATTCTACAAAAGTTGAATATTCTCCAGATGGACGATTATATAGTTTAGCTACAGGGGCTGTTCCTATATCTATTCCAAAAATAGGTGTTGCTGTTCCTATATCTATTCCAAAAATAGGTGTTGCTGTTAATCCTATTAATTTAAATGAAATTAAACCTGTAGATATTAATAAAAATAAAGTATATTATAATTATAATGATATTCTTAAGAAAGATAGATATAATTCTTTAATTAGTGATGGTATTGGTATTACTTCAAATATTGTTGGTAGTATTATAGGATATAATGCTAATAAGAAAGCGTTGGAGAAAATGAAATATACTAAAGCTCCTGTTAATTTAATTCCTTCTAAACTTAAAACAAGTATTAATATTAATCCTCAACTTGACGCTGTTAGAGATCAACAAGAAGCATATGAACGACAAATTGATGCTAATACTGCAAGTTCAAGAGTTGCTTTAGGTAGAAAACAACTTGGTAGATTAAATACTATTAAATTACTTAATAATATTTATTCTAATAAAGAAAATACTGAAACTGAATTAATTAATAAAGATAGACTTAATCAACAGACTGTTGCTAATCAAAATATTACTAATTATAATACTTGGAAAGAAAAGAAAAATACTTTTGAAAATGCCATTATTGAAAAACAATCTGAAAATACTATAGGATTGATTAATAGCATTAATGCTGGAGTACAAAACGCTATTGGTAATTTTGAAAAAAGATTAGCTGCTGAAAATAATATTAGAGCTATTGCTGCTGCAAATCCTAATGTTAATCCTATTATATTAAAAGCTCTTGGTGTAAGAGGTATAACAAATGATATGATAGAATCATGGTTGAGAGCATACGGAAATAAAAACAGTTAAAAACATAGTTAATATGAAAGGTTTTAATTATATTAATACAGAATATGTTCCAACAGTAGATTTAAATACTTTAGGAAATACTTTTAATACTCTTGAACAAGGCCATAAAGAAGCTATTAAAACTGCTTCTAATCTTCAAGCTGAAATGGCTAAATTTGAACTTAACGAAGCAGAAAATGAATGGAGACAACAAAAGATTTCTGAAATACAACAACTTGTTGATAATAATACTGTATTTGGTAATTCTGCTGCAGCTTTAGATGATATTATTATTAAAGCAGGAAATTTAGCTTCTGACGCTGGAATGATTGGTAGACTTCAAGCTCAAAAAGATTATACTGATTTTAAAAATAGAGTTATAAATGATAAAACTCTTCCAGAAGATTATAAAGAATATTTTTTGGAAAAAAATCCTTATTATTATAAAGATATTGTTGATGAAAAAACTGGAAAAGTTATTAGTGGAACAAAATGGCATCCTACTACTTCTCCTACTGCTATTGTAGATTTATCTTCTTTGATTTCTAAAGGTTTACAATGGGCTGCAAGAGAATCTGGTAGTTATAATCAAGTTCGCTGGCTTGATAAAAATGGCAATCCTACTACTAATCCAAATGAAGTATTTGATGGAGAATATTATGATGATACTACTCATACTTTTGAAAAACTTGATAGAAGTAAAATAGAAGCTGGTATTAGAGCAGCTATTGAATCTACTCCGGGTGCTAAAGAAAGCCTTCAACAAGATTATGATATTGCTCTTTGGAAACATAAAAAAGCTATAAATGCTACTAAAGGAAAATATAATATTGTGAGTGATGTTACTGACGATAATGGTATAACTCTTTCTCCTCAACAATATTTAAATAAAAGAATATCTCCTGCTTTATATGCTGCTGAATATTATAATACTACTCGTAAAACCACTTATGGAAATGGATTAAAAACTTATAAGGCCGCTGAACAAGCAGCAGAAACTGCTAAAAAGAATGCTGAACTTGACGATGAGTATATAAAATCATTAAATAGAACAAGTGATACTAAACCAATAACTCTTAATTATAATATGACTTCTGAATTAATGAGTAAAAAACAAAATATTCAGAATGATTTATATAATCTATTTAAAACTGCTGTTGGTAGAGACGTTAATGTCGATATGACTAATGCAAGTACAGATGGTTGGAAAAATACTCTTGAAAGAGCATATTTAATTTTTAAAAATAATGGTGCTACAGAACAACAACTTGTAGATTTTAGAGTTAAAAGTAGTGAGCTTATTAGAGAATATGATGAAACTACAATGAATTATGATAATCTAACTAAAGATTTAAAAGGAGATGATAAATATTTAGTAGATTATGTTAATAGAATGAAAAATGGAGGTAGTTTTAATAAAGATAATCCATATGATCAAGAATTATTAAAAAATATTGAGCATAAATATGGAGATAAAGGTCAATATTATGATGTTAGTTTTGGTAATACTGAACAATATAATCAGCTTATTCAAATATTAAATGCAGATAATAATTTAACAGATATAGGTTTTAATACTGGTAGAAAAGAAGTTAATGGTAAAAGTGTTAATTATATTAGGTTACCAAAAGAATATTATCAAAATATGTTACTTTTAGCAAATGCTACAAATGCTGCAACAAAAGGAGATTTAAGTGAAATTAGTATTCAAATATTAGATTCTGAATATAATCCTATAATTAAAGAACCTCCGTATGTAATGGCTGGTAATGTAAAAGCAATTAATGCTAACAATATGTCTCCTAAATCGTTAATTGATTTATCTACTAATTTTATTAAACAACAAGAAAAAATAAGTACTAAACTCGATAATTATGATGAAATTACTATAGGTCATCAATCTCTTCCGGGTGAAACAAATTATCAACAATTACTTTTACATCAACTTAATACTGGTCAAATTAGTAACGAAGAATATCGTCTTAGATTTGATATAGATCATAAAGAACTAATAAGAAAAACTATAGCTCATGGATTTGGAAATACTAAAATGTTTACTGTAGAAGACAACGATGGGTATGGTACTTTTAAAGAAATTACAAATACTAAAGATAGAGAAGATGAAGGTAATAAAATAATATCAGCTGTTGGAAATGGTAGAGCTGTATTTAATTCTGCACATAATCCTTTTTTTGGTACTGGCACTAATATAACAATTTATCCTACATTAGATAGTAATGGTAAACCAACAGGTATTCCAAAAACTTATTTTATTCCCGGATTAGTTAATGATGAAGCTCAAGAAGCATTTGAAAATAATCCGTATACTAAGGCTTCAGATCATATTGCTAAAATGGACGTTTACGCAATGACATCTAATCTTAGTAAAAGTTCTGAAACTCCTACATTAGGTGCTCAACAATTAATAGCTAATGGTGGTAATATATTTACTTATAAAAATGGAAATACAGCTATTAATATTAATATAGAAGCAGCTGTAGATATTTATTCAGCTATGAATGAATATATTGATATTCAAAATAATTTCGTACAAGGAAATTTACAATTAGATAATGAAAATGCTATTGAAAGATTAAATGGACGTATTTTTGAAATTGCAAAAACTATAACAACTTCTATTGGAAGACCTGATTTATTAGAACGTTATTATGCTGTTTTAAGTAAAGATTTAGGAAGTAAATTAAACATATAAGATATGAGTAAAGTTATTGATTTTATAAATAATGGAGAATTAGTAAGAAATCCTAAATATAATCCTAAAACTAAAAAGGGGGCCAAAGAGTCCCCTTATCTTGTTTCTAATACAATGAGTGATGATTTTGCTGAAGGCGTTAATAGAATGGCTAATAAACTTCGATATACTTCACAATATAGTCCTCGTGAAATAGAAAAGTTTGAAGAACGAGATATTACTGTTAATAATATTGATTCTGAAGAAAGTTTAAAACGTCAACGTGCAGAAAATCAATCTGCTTTTGAACAACTTGGTAATATGATAATACAAGGAGTTTCTAATGAAGCCGTTCTTGGTTTTTTTCTTTCTCTTAGTAATATTGTAGATGCTGTAGGACAAGTTTTTACTGATGAAAATGATTATACTAATCCAGTAAGCAAATATATTGAAGGTATTCAAAATACTATTAGAGATGAATTTGAAGTTTATCAAAAAGATCCAAATACTACTTTTGCATTTGGTGATTTTGGTTGGTGGACTAATAACGGAGTAATTGCTTTTAGTACTTTATCTATGTTGTTACCTACTCTTGGTATTACTAAAACTATTGGAGCATTAGGGAAAATTAATAAAATAGGAAGAGCATATAATGCTTCTACAAGAGGTTTAGCTAAACTTATTCATAAAGCTATGAAAGGTGTTGGTATTAAAGCTCCTTCAGTTGCTCGTCTTGATAATTCTGTTAAATATATTAATAATTTAACTACTAATGCTGTTCTTTCTCGTACTATGGAAAATTATATGGAAGCAAGAAGTGTTTGGACAGAAACTTATGAATATACTAAACAAGAACTTGAAAAATATACTGACCAACAATGGAAAGATTTTTATGCAAGAAATCCTGAATTAAATGGTAAAACTATTGACCAAATAGCAAAATATATTGCTGGAGAATCTGCTGATAAAACTTTTGTTAATGATTATGCTATGCTTGGTCAAGATATTTTGCAATTTAGAGGTATTGGTCAATTATTTGGTAAAGTTGGTAAAAAATTACCTACTTCAAGAATTAGACGTTCTAATAAACAAGCAATTGAAAATCTTCGTAAAAAAGCTAATGCAAATACACGTCAACCAAGTGCCAGTACAGATATTCCTAAAGGAAGTTTTTGGAAAGATAGAACAGATGAATTTAAAGAAGCTCTTAAACACCCTTTAAGTACTATTGGCATTTTGCGACTTAGTGAAGGTTTTGAAGAAGGATATCAAGGTATTCAAATTAAAAAAGGTGAAGAAGTTGCTAAAATGTATTTAGATCCTAATTATATTCCTCGTACAATTGAAAGTTATATTACTGATGATAAAATATGGGAACAAGCATTTTGGGGTGCTGTTGGAGGTACGGTTTTTCAAGGAGCTGGTAAAGGACTTTCTGCTCTTCAACGACAAATTAAAGCTAAAAAATTAAAAGGCAAAGAATCTGATGCTAATATTCTTAATACTCTTACTGCTGAAGAAAAAATAATGAATAAAGAAATTCAAGACCGTGCTGCTTTAAATAAAGATGTTGTCGATAAACTTACTATGTTAAATGATTATATTTCTCCAGATGACTATGTTGAAGATCCTATTACTGGAGAAAGACTTCAAGATGAAGGAGTTGATGTTCATAGAAAACTTACTCCAGAAGAAGCTGAAATTAAAAAACAACAAGTTATTGATGATTATTTTACTAATTTAGCTATTAATGCTTATGAAGCAGGTACTTATGATTTATTAAAAGAATATATTACAAGTCCTGAATTTAAAGAATATTTTAGAGAAGCTGGT
>ERZ857827.687-NODE-687-length-44248-cov-6.550879_pt1 | contig 44248 bp, 44 predicted proteins | sample MGYA00519761_ERZ857827 | MGnify/ENA primary metagenome ERZ857827 (study PRJEB31778, sample SAMEA3449370) | human gut metagenome | biome: human gut; feature: human-associated habitat; material: faeces | place: United Kingdom | collected 2010/2012 ... | reverse complement strand
CGCCGGGAATCCTGTACGGCGTGAATTTATTAGTCCTTTCTGTACAGCAGCCGACAAAGGTATCACCGGCACCAGCACGAAAAAGCGCGAGCAATTCAACGACATGGTGCAGGACGCGCTGGCCGGGAAGATTGACCTGATTATCACGAAATCGGTCAGCCGCTTCGCCCGCAATACGGTCGATACATTGACCACCATCCGCTTGCTCAAGGAGCACGGCGTGGAGGTATACTTCGAGGAACAGAATATCTACTCGCTGGATTCCAAGGGCGAGCTGCTGCTCACGATCATGTCCTCGCTGGCCCAGGAGGAAAGCCGAAACATTTCAGAAAACGTGACCTGGGGCATGAGAAAACGCTTTGCAGACGGCAAGGTGGCGCTGCCTTACAAACAGTTTCTCGGCTATAAAAAGGGCGCGGACGGTATTCCGGAAATCGTGCCCGAGGAAGCTGCTATCGTCAAGCTGATCTATCGCCTGTTCATGGAGGGAAAATCACCTGCGTACATCGCGCGATTTCTTTCCTCCTGCAATATTCCTTCGCCTGCCGAGAGGCCGCAATGGCGGCCCGAAACGGTGAAAAGCATTCTGTCCAACGAGAAATACAAGGGCGACGCCATCCTGCAAAAGACCTTCTGCACGGATTTCCTGACCAAGAAAATGAAGGTGAACGAGGGCGAGGTTCCTCAGTATTACGTTGAAAATAGTCATCCCGCTATCATTTCGCCGGAAATGTTCGAGGCCGTGCAGGCAGAGCTTGTCAAGCGTAAACGCTCCAATCATCGGAATTATACACCGCATTGCTTTTCCGGGCGCGTCTTTTGCGATGAATGCGGCGCGCTGTATGGCAGCAAGGTGTGGCATTCCAAGACCGTGTGGCAATGCAATGCCCGCCATAAAGGAAAAACCGCCTGTCAAACACCCGCCTTGCGCGACGAAACGCTGCAGGATGCATTCGTCATGGCGATTAACCGGACGCTGCACAAGAAGGACGAAATCATCCGGATTTGCGAGGCGACCATGGAAAAACGGTGCGATATTCAACCGCTCAAGGAAGAACAGAAAAAGCTCCAAGCCGAGCTGGAGGTCACTCGCGGCCTGATGGAACGCCTGATTACGCTCAATGCGACAACGGTAATGGATCAGGATGAGTACAACCGGCAGTTTGCGGAATACGAGGCCCGTTACAACGAAATTCGCCAGCGCATTGCCGATGTGGAATCCGAACAGAAGCAGCGCGTTGGAAAACGCGGCAAGCTGGCAGAGTATCTGGAGACGCTGAAAAATCAAGGGATCATTTCCAGCTTTAACGAAACGCTGTGGTATGGCACGGTGGAGCAGGTGCGCGTACTAAAGGACGGAAAACTGCGCTTCATTTTTAAAGATGGCTCAATGGTTGACTGCTAAAAATGGACATACCCGCAAGCCCATTTTCTGGGGCCTGCGGGCACTTTTTGTTTAAACTTTCCTGTGTAATGGTGCAACCCCGACATGGCGTACCTACTGTCGGATAGGACATAAGCCACCGAGATGCAATAATCCGGTGGTTTTTTGTATGCTTTCTTGTGCTGTTTGCCGCTTTATGCTAAAATGATGCCGAATAACTGGCATTTGGAGGAGAACAAATGGATGAGCAGGTAAGGAAGTATGTTGAGCAGTAGCCGAGTGCCATTGTGAATATGTATCATGCCCTCAGGACGCTGATTCTGGATAGCGCGCCCGCCGCGCCACAGGAAAAGCTGTGGGCGAAGCTGCCAAGCTATTATGTGGGGGAAGCCTTTGTCCGGCTGATTCCGTTTAAGGATCATATCAATATTGAGGCCAGCGCTGCGGCGGCGCACAGGCAGGAGCTGGCGGGCTACAAAATGACTCCCAAGGGCATGCTGCAAATCTTCCTGGGCCAGGGTATTCCCGGCGACGCGCTTAGGCGGATATTTGAGGAAACATTGCACTAAGGGAGAAAAAGAAAATGGAAGCCAAGTGGTTTAACGTATACGGATTGATTTTTGTGGCGGTGATCCTAATTCCTAATGTGATCTTTGCGATGAAGTGCAAGGATGGATTTGTCAACAAATGGAATAACAAGCTGGTGGAAACCGTGGAGCAGATCGGACGCTTTGCCTGCTTTATCCTGATGATTTTTCAAATCCCGGGCACATTCTTTGGCTGGTATTCGCAGCAAGCGTTTTATCTCTATCTGATTGCGGACACGCTGCTGGCGGCGGCTTATTGCCTGATCTGGCTGATTTGCTTTCACAAAAGCAGCATGTTCCGTGCGCTGGCGCTTTCCATTATCCCTTCGGTTTTGTTCCTGCTGAGCGGCATTCTCATTCGCTCAATTTCGCTGATCGCTGCGGCCGCGCTGTTTGCGCCCAGCCATATTCTGATTTCGTATAAGAACGTAAAGTAAAGTTGGGAGGAAAAAAGAATGGAACTGCAAAGCCTGCTGGACGCCTTTGTCGCTCAATCCAGGGCCATTCTGGGCGATTGCCTGACGGGCGTGTATCTGCACGGCTCGGCGGCCATGGGCTGCTTTCAGCCGCAAAAGAGCGATGTTGATCTGCTGATCGTGGTGGAAAACGCGCTGCCGGATGAACTGAAGCTGCAATACATGGCGATGGTGACAGCCATGAACGACTATGCCCCGCAAAAGGGCATTGAAATGAGCGTGCTCCGCCGAGATGTGTGCAAGCCGTTTGTCTATCCCACGCCGTATGAGCTGCATTTTTCCGTGATGCATCTGGAGCGATATCAGGAGAACCCGGCGGAGTATGTACGCGCCATGCACGGTGAGGATAAAGACCTCGCGGCGCATTGCATGATGCTGCGCCATCGCGGCGTAAGGCTTTACGGCCCCGAAATTGAGCAGGTTTTCGGGCCGGTAAGCGATGAAGTGTTTGAGAACAGCATCTATCAGGATATCCGTACCGCGCAGGAGGATATCCTGAAAGCCCCGGTCTATGTCATCCTGAATCTTTGCCGCGCGGTGGCCTATATAGAGGAAGGGCTGCTCCTGTCCAAGCGCGAGGGCGTCGAGTGGGCGCTGAATGATTGGCAGCTTGCGCCTTATCAGGGCATGATCCGCGCCGCGCTGAAGGCGTATCAGGAGGGGGAGAGTATGCCGCTGGATCATGAGGCGGCGCAAAACTTTGCGAGAATCATGCTGAGCCGATTTACTACGCGCCCGTTCAGCCCGTTTGAAAAGCAGTGGATGGCGCTGTTTGCCGCCGATATTCCCAGGGAGGTCGTTCAGCGCTACGTCCACGATACGGGCAACTACATCTGGCATGTGTTTTCTTTTGAATTGAAGCCCCGCGACAGCTTCGCGGAGAAAGAGGAAGCAAAGCGCCTGTTTGACGCGCAGGATAAGCGCGGCGCCTCCTATTATGAGCCCTGGCCGAAAAACGGCGAGCATGAGCCGCAGTATGACTCGCCTTCCGCCGACGACCTGGAGGAGCTTACGGAATGCTATGTGATCGCAGTGGATAAAAGCTGGACCTATATTTTAACGCATGAGGATGGCATACTCGGCCCGTACTTTTACAGGCTGCCAAAGAAAGCGTAAACTGCACTATAAAAAAACACCCCGCAGCGGAGTTTTCCGCTTCGGGGTGCTTACGTTCAGGCTTATTCCTCTGCGCTCAGGTTTTCGGTGGCGAACAGGTTGATCGCGCCCAGAATTTCTTCCTCGGTATAGTTTTCGGCGATTGTGCCCACATTCCAGTAAGCGTAGTTGCCCTCGAACCAGCTCATCAGGTCGGCCAGATCTTCGGCATAGCGGAACTCCAGATGGAAGGTTTCAGCCATGGTGTCGCTGCCGAAAGCAAAATAGGTGAACTGACCGGCGTTTTCATCCTCGGTCTTATAGAAGATGAAGCCGTTCTCGTTGTTCTCTACCTCCACGGGCGCGTAGGTGTGGCGGAAGATCTCGTTGCCCTCGGCGTCCACGCCGGAGATTACGTTGCCTTCGATGGTCATCTTGGCCACGCCGCCGATGTAGTAGCAGTCAAAACGCATGCTTTCGGGATCGGCGCTGTACTTGGCAATGGCTTCCTCGCCGTACACATCGCCCGTGCACACATACAGCAGGTATTCGCGGTCAAAAGTACAGCTCGCGCAGTACATGCTCACAGCGTCCCGGCCTCGCCCAGCATGAACCAGCGGCTGCCCAGCAGATTGGCGCGCAGCGCGGATAAATCCACCGCCAGCGGGGCCACATGGCGCTGCATCCAGCGCGTGGCCGCGGCACAGTCGATCTGCAAACACAGCCCCTCATAATAGCCCAGGGGGAAAAGAGAGGTGGACTGCGCACCGTGCAGCCCGTCAAAGCAGCTGACAGACAGCCTGCCAGGCGTCAGCACAGCCTGTTCGCGCAGGGAAAAGACGCTTTCAAAGCGCCCCGATGTGCAGAAATTAATCTCCAGCTGATCGTGCTGATCACGCAGCTCCTCAAAGCCATGCGTTTACAGGCGTACCAGCAGCGCGTTCACGCCGTCAAACAGGGGATAACGCGCAATGCTGCCGCCGCCATCCAGACAGGGCAGGGTGGCAAAGGCTTCTCCGCGAAAACCGTCTAATAGCTGACTTTCATCCATGCGCGCTGCCCTCAAACGCCCGTTACGATGCGGGCAAAGAAGCCGTCGCTGGTAAAGATGGCACTCAGTGCGCTTTGGCCCAGATAGCGGGTTAACAGATCCACCGGGATAATCGTGCGGATGACCGGTACCAGCAAAAACAGCACATATAACGTAATCACGCCGCGAAGCAGGCCGTACACGCCGCCCATCAGCCCGTCAAAGTGCTTGAGTACGGGAAAATAGAACACATGCCCAATCAGCCCTACCGCAGCGTGCAGCAAGATAAAGCTGATAAAATAACACACGACAAAGCTAAAGGACTGTAGCACCACGGCGACGATGGTGTAGGATACATAATCGTTCACCGTGGTCATGCCTGCGGAGGCAAAGGCTGCGCTGGACAGGTTGCTTTGCAGGATGGCGGCAATGCTGTCGGGCAGGGATACGCTTTTGAGCACCGTCTGAATGAGCGCCGCGCTCATGCCGCTTACCTGCGTGGTGGCCAGCGAATAGTCGCCCACCAGCGAGCCTGCGTCCGTATAGGTGGCCAGCATTTCGGTAACGCCGCGGTTGGCGCTAAGGAGCGAGGCCAGCTGTGGTCCGGCAAAAAAGGCGACCACCACCGAGATCAGGCAGGCGGCCAAGCCCAGAAGCGAAGATACAGAGCCCCGGTAAAAGCCGAAGGCGACGCTGATAAACAGCACGGCCAGGATGGCAAGATCCATGATATTCATAGCGTTTTAAGGCACGGACACGGCCCATACGCTGGTGCCGCATACCAGCAGCGCCACGCCGTTTGAGGTCATGCCCAGATAGTCGGTCACCGTGCCGTCCACCGGCAGGCGCAGGGCGGTAAAGCGCTGCGCGCTGATATCGGCGCGGTAAAGGCTGTTGCCGGAGAAGGCGTACAGGCGCTTGCCGTGAATGGCCGCGCCCACGCAGGAATCCGGCAGGGAGTAGCGGGTATCGGTTTTGCCGTGCAGCAGACGCAGCTCGCTGAAGCTGCCCGCCGTGTCCGTTTGCAAAACAGGCGCGAATAGCAGATACGGATCGCCGCTGGTGGGGGTGTTGCCTACCAGCTGCCAGCCGTATACCAGCACGGTGTTGTCAGTGTTTTGCGTGCCGCGATAATCATACAGGCGGAGCTGGCGCGTATTGATTACGTTCAGATAGCTGCCCGAATAGACGACGGCGTAGGTAATCGGCTCGCCTAAGGAGACGTCACCCGTGTTCATCTGACCCACGCGATAGGTATGCATGGTGGTTTCGGGCACCGCGCCGTATACGTCCAGCGCCGTCGTCCACAGGTATTCGCTGTCGCCAAAGAAGCCGCAGTCCAGCAGCATCAGGTCGGCGTAGTTGTTTACCTCTGTATCCACCAGGCCGCCGTCCATATCCTTGATGGTCAGCGTGGGGCTGACGCCGTCGCCCGTTACGATAGCTACATACTTATCGCACACGCGGGCGAACTGAATGGTCTCGCTCAGCCGGTCGTTATAGGTGGAGCGGCCGTTGCGATCCAGAATCTGCAATTGATTGGTGGTCCATACCACAACGTGGCGGTTGCCAGCGTGGAAGCGCGCGCCCGAGCCTACCTGCACGCTCCACAATTCGCTGCCTGCTGTGGATAGGCAAAACAGCGTGCTGTCGTCATAATACAGCACACGGTCGCCAAACACAGTGACATCCTGGCTGACCACGCAGCGCAGCTTTCTGCCCGATATTTTGCCGCCGCCCCCGCTGAGCAGCCCCAGCAGGTAGGCGATGAGCACCAGCAGCACGGCGATGGCCGCGATCAGCAGGTACGGGCTGATTTTTTTCCGTTTGGTTCCAAGGTCGTAATTGGGCATGGGTACCTCCTGCCGGCGGGTAGAAAGCCAGCATATACAAACCTATTATAATCGAATACGCGCCGCGCGTCAAATCCTTATCTTGCCACGGGCGGTTATTTGATTTCAAAGAGCTTGAGCAGATCCTCATCCGACAGCTTGGTGGGCATGCTTTCGCCGGGGGTAATCAGCAGATCAAACAGCTTGCGCTTGGCCTGGCTCATGCTGACCACCTGCTCCTCGATGGAATCGTGCACCAGCAGGCGCACGACCTCGACCTCCTTGGTCTGGCCGATGCGGTGCGCGCGGTCGACAGCCTGCTCCTCGGCGGCGGGATTCCACCAGGGATCATAGTGGATGACCATGTCCGCGCCTGTCAGATTCAGGCCCGTGCCGCCTGCCTTGAGCGAGAGCAGGAACACGCTGCCGTGGCCGGAATTGAAGGTATCGCACAGCTTCACGCGCTCGTCCGCCGGGGTATCGCCGTCCAGGTACAGGCTCTTTACGCCTTCCTGCGACAGGCGCGTCTCAATCAGCCGCAGCATGCGCGTAAACTGGCTGAACACCAGTGCGCGGCGGCCGTTTTGCAGGGCGGGCAGCAGCACGTCTACCAGCATTTCCAGCTTGCCCGAGGTGCCCGTATAATCGGGCAGGCACAAAACAGGATGGCAGCAGATCTGCCGCAGCTCCGTAATGGCGGACAGCACCTCGGCACGGCCCTTGGCCATGCCGCGGGTGTTGAGAATTTGCTTGACGTAATCGCGCCGGCGCAGCAGACCCGCCTGATAGACGCGGCGCTGCTCGGGCGACATTTCGGCCATCAGGGTTACTTCCAGCTTATCAGGCAGCTCGGTCAGCACGTCCTTCTTCAGGCGGCGCATCAGGAAGGGACGGATGCGGCGCATCAGCTCATCGCTGTTTTCGCCTTCGCCGTAACGGCGCATAAAGGCGCTGGCACGGGGCAGATAGCCGGGCAGGATGAAATCGAAAATGCTCCACAATTCGCCCGCGTGGTTTTCCATGGGCGTGCCGGTCAGGGCAATGCGCGTTTCGGCGGACAGCTGCTTGACGGCGTGCGCGCCCACGCTGGCGGAATTTTTAATCTGCTGTGCCTCGTCCAGGATGGCAAAGCGGAAGGATACGCCCGACAGCAGTGGCGCGTCGCGGCGAATCAGCGGATAGCTGGTCACCAGAACGTCGGGCGCATCGGGGGTGGAAAGGAGCTTGATCTGCTCCGCGCGGGAAGCCTGTGCGCCCGAAAGCAGCATCACTTCCAGCTCTGGGGCAAAACGGTTCAGCTCGCTCAGCCAGTTATAGGTAAGCGAGGTGGGGGCGATGATGACCGAAGGTTTGCGCTCCTTTTCGGTGCGGGCAAAGTAGAGCAGCGCCGCGATGGTCTGTACTGTTTTGCCAAGACCCATGTCGTCGGCCAGGATGCCGCCCATGTGCAGCGAACGCAGGGCGCACAGCCATTCAAAGCCGCGCTGCTGATAGGGGCGCAGGCAGTCAAGCGGCGGCTCGGGCTTGGGCACATCCAGGCTGGCCGCGCGCTGCGCTTCCTCATCCAGCGTAACAGGCAGGCCGCTGCTGCGAATCAGCGCTTCCAGATAGGCTGCGCGGTACATGCCCAGATCGCGGGTGTCGGCATAATCCACCACCTCGCACACGGCCTCGGCCAGGGGCTGCCAGTCGTCGGTATCCTCCAAGGAAATGAAGGAGCCATCCTTAAACCGGAAATAGCTGGCCCGGTCGCGCAGCGCGCGCATCAGGGGCAGCAGCTCTTCAATTTCCTCGCCGCCGTCGGTCATGCTCAGCTGCAGCTGGCCGCTGGCGCCACGCAGGAAGCCTGCCAGCTGCGCCCGGCGCGGGGTGAACTTGCGGAAATCCTTGCTGAAAAACACCTCGGCATGGCGCGTCAATTCGTTTACACCATTTGTGACAAAGTTATATACATCCTCCGCGCCCGACAGATACACGCGGCCCTTGGACACGCGGAAGCCCGCGCCAGCCAGAAGCTCGGTGATTTCCTGCTCGTGCTGGGCGTCGCGCAGCAGCAGGAGCGAGGCGTGCTCGTTGGGCGGCGCGAAGGGATCGATGATCTGCTCGCCGTACAGAAATTCGGTGCGGGCGGTTACATCCGTGCCGTCGCGATCCAGATAGACGCGCGCCTTGAAGGGTTCGCGCACCAGCTGGCGTTCCAGCTCGGGCGAAAAGCGCAGCTCACCTACGCGGCTGAGCCACAGCGTCAATTCGCTCATCACCTTCTGCGTTTGATCAGGATCAAACACAAACAGCGTGCGTCCGCCTGTGCGCTCGGCCGCGCAGATGCGCGCCACTGCCCGCTGCACGCGCGGCACGCTCTGCACCGCGCCATCAATAACCGCATAGGCGCAGTCCTCGGTCAGCGCGCGGAAATCGCCCTCAAACATGGCGAAAATGGCCAGGCGATGCTGCGGCGCGCCCGCCTTGGCGCGGTCGCTCAGGGTAAAGCTGAGCGGCAGGGCTTCCTCGCTGATGCCATCCTGTGCGATGGCGGTATCCTCGTATTGCAGGCGGAAGCGCATGCGGCGAAGAATCTCCCACACGCGCGCAGCGGTGGGCTGGGGCAGGGGCAGCAGACGCGCGTCCTGCACGCCGATTTCAACGCCCGCGCCCTTGAGGGTGGCGCAGTGCAGCTGCAGCAGGGAGATCAGCTCCCGCTCGGCCTCGCCAAAGCGCATCCAGGCGGGGAAAAAGGTAAAGCCCTTGCCGAAGGAGAGCGGTTCGCTGCTTTTGAGCGAAGCCAGAAACTCGGTAATGGAGCGGATGACGTATAGCCTGTCCTGGCCAATGCGCAGGCCAATGCGCATGTCCAGCCCGTTCATGCGGATTTCAGGCTCCAGCCGGGCCATCACGCACTCGGGCAGTGCGCCCTCCATCACTGAAAACAGCGTCGCGGCGCGGGCCTTGGCGCGCATCTCCTGCATGGCACGCAGTGCACCGGATTCGTTTGCGTCAATCAGGGCGGCCAGGGTATGGCGGCAAAAGGGGGATTTTTCGCAGGGGCACTCCATGCGCCCATTGGGATAAATCTTGATAAAACCGTGCGCCCCGGCCACCGAGTAGGTTAAAAAATCGGCGCTGCGCTGGTTTTCGCGCACTGCGCCGCGGCGGTATAGCGCACGCCCGGCGTCAAATTCCTCGTCGCCCATCCGTTCCTTGAGCTTATCCATGTTCATGCAGACAATATCCTCCAAAATCAATGCGCCCAGATTGCGGCGCATCTTATTAAAATACGCCGTGAAAAGCGTTTTTCCTGCCTGTGAAAAGATTGTTTTACATGAAAATGGCGGGTTCAATTGGTTGAATGGAATATTTTTTGCAGTAATTGGATGATAACCCTTGACGAATCGGCAAAATATCGGTAAAATAACAACATGCGATTGCCATATCGTATGCTATTTGGAGAGGAGTATACTTTTTCAATGGATTTTTCAGGTAAAATAGTTTTGTCCTTTATAGAAGAGGACAATGTTCAGCGCGCGTATTTTCGCATCCGCCCCCTGTTGACGGGCGAGGGCGCGCTGACCAAGCAGGATATCGACGCCCTGCCGGACGATGGTTACCTGCGCATCGTGCCGGATAAAAACGAGCAGCATACTTTTAAGGATCGCATGCGCAGCCTGGGTTATTTGTGCGTGCTGGATCTGAAAAACATTCCACCCGAAACGATTAAAATCCGCAATAATAAAAACTACGCCCCCGCCCGCGGCGAAAACAACCAGTTTATCGTTTATTCCGACGCGGTACAGGCTGTGCCGCCGCAATTGGTATATGAAGTGATTTCTGCTGAACAGGGGGATAAGGAGCGCATCGCCCAGTCCTCCACGGCGCTGTGCTATCTGCGCAGCGGCGGCCGCATTTATGGCCCCGTCAGCCGCGCTACCGCCCTCGATCAGGAAGGCGCGTGCCAGCTTGCGCCCGACAGCGACGGCATTTACGCCGTCACCTTCCCTGATGGGACGGAGCGGCTGTATTACTGGCCGCACAGAGAAGAAAAGCCCGCGCAGCGCCCCAGCCTTTTGCAGGCTGAAAGCAGCGAGGAGATTACCCCGCCCGCGCAGGAAGCCAATCCTCGCCTGAATGGTATGCCGCTTTATCAGACCGTGGCGCGCCGCCCAAGCGCGCAGCAGCGCGCGCATAATCCGCTGATTGAAGCGGTGGATCAGCAAATGCGCGCTGGGCGCATTGAGGCTCCGGGTGCGGTGCTGTCCGCCGGGGTAGCCACCCATCAGGTGGAAAATCCCATGGAGGCTTTTAAGCGCTCGCTCAGCGCCCTGTGGCCGCTGCCTGAGATGCAGCGTCAGGCTGTGGCGCATATGCTGAGCCTGACGGGCGTGCAGAATATCCTGAATCAGCAGCTGGCAGGCCGCGGAACGGACGCTGTTACCGCCGCCATGAACAGCCAGATTCAGGATCTGGAAGCCGAGCGTCTGGCGCTGATCATGCAGGTGGACGCGGCGAAAAAGAACCTCTCCGCCCTGCGCCGTGAGGCGATGGAGCAGGCTGGCCGTGAGGAAAACGAGGCCTTGCAGCGCGCGCACCATGAAACCGAAAATGCGCGCGCCGACCTGGAGAAAATCAATGCTGAACGCGCTCGCCTGCTGGCTGAACGCGACGAGGCGATTGCCGATATTCAAAAGGCAGGCAAGCCCTGCCTGGCCGCCGAGATGGGCGGCTATGCAGATCTGAACACGCTGTGTGAGCGCGTGCAAAAGGCTATGGCTGCGCAGGGCTTTGCCTGTGCGCAGGACGACGCCGTGCACCTGCTGACCCTGCTGTGCCTGTGCGGCGGACAGCTGGCGCTGGAGGGCCCTGCCCCGGCTGACGCGTTGTCCCTGTGCCGTGCGCTGGCTGCTGCCGTGGGTGCGCCGTGCGCTTTTGAGGATCAAAATGGCACCAAGCGCGCGCTATCCGTACAGGCGGGCGGCGATACGATGATGTTTGCCATTTCTGCCGCGCCCGACGCGCAGGAGCAGCCTTATATTCGCTTGCTTACCACTGCATGCGGCGCGGGTTACGCTGCTTCTCCCTATCCAGTGGTGTATTTTAACGCTTCGGATAGCTGGAAGGTTGAAAAGCTGCCTGCCTTCCCGCCTGTGCGTGCGGAATCGCTGCGCGAAGCCGTGCTGCGCGATGCGGCCGAGCCGCCCAAAGCCGCGTTGAAGCTGATGGAGGATATGGATCGTCAGCTGGCACAAAGCGGCGCGCCCTTGCCGCAGGCTGTGCGCGGGCAGATCTACGCTTACCTGTCCGCCGCATCCGTGCATATGCAGGGCGGCGTGGCCAAGGCCATGGATTATGCCGCGTGCGCGTACATTCTGCCGCATATGCGGGCCAATCAGGTGCCTGCCGCGCAGATGAAGCCGCTGCTGACGGGCCTGCCGCAGGCTCAGGCGATGCTGGAGCGCTAAGAACAATGGAAAAACTGTATATTACCAGCCTGCAAAACCCGCTGGTGAAGGCTTGGCGCGCGCTCAAGGATGCCAAAGCCCGCGCGGAGCAGGGATTGTTTCTGGCCGAGGGCGATCATCTGACCGGCGAGGCCCTGACGGCTCACGCCGCCGCGGCGCTGCTGATTGCCGAGCAGGAGCAGGCGCGCTATCAGCGCCATCTGGACGCGGCTCAGGGGCAGAACCTGTCTGTTTATGTGTTGTCTGATCGCGCGATGGGGGCGGTATGCGATGCGAAAACCCCGCAGGGGGTGGCGGCGTTGTGCCGCCTGCCGCAGCTGCATCAGCCGCTTCCGGCGGATAAGCTGAAAATCGCCGCGCTGGACGGCGTGCAGGATCCCGGCAATGTGGGTACCATGCTGCGCACGCTGGATGCGGCAGGCTTTGACGCGCTGCTGCTGGGCACGGGCACGGCTGATCCTTTTTCTCCCAAGGCGCTGCGGGCCACCATGGGCGCGGTTTTCCGCGTGCCGGTGTACGCCTGCGATTTGCCGCAGCAGTTGGGCGCGATTGCGGATACGCATGATCTGTATGCCGGCGCGCTGGACGGCAAGCCCTTCTTTGAACGCGTTCGCACGCATCCCGGCGTGTGCGTGATCATCGGCAATGAGGGCGCGGGCATTTCGAATGCGGTTTATGCCGTGCCCGGCATCCAGCGGGTCAAGCTGCCCATGGCGGGCGGCGCGGAATCGCTCAACGCCTCTGTGGCCGGGGCCATTATGGTATACGATATTGTACGCTTGGGTAAATAAACAACAAAGCGACGGAGTCGGCTGTGTGTCGATTCCGCCGCTTTGTTTATTTGGATAATTAACGGATTTTCACCTTGAACGTGACGCAACCATGATCTACAACGCCGCCGAATTCATTGTTGGCGAACAGGCGGGTTTCGAAGGGATAGCATAGGGTCAGATAGCCTTTGGCGTCCGTACAGCGCAGGATAGCGGCCTTGACCGGACCCGTTTCGTAGGCTGCGCGCTCGAATGTCAGGCCGATCAGCACGCTGTTGCCCTCCACTTTCATGGCGTCGCTGGCCCCCATCAGCACTTCGCCCTGCGGCGTGCCGATATGGACTTCCGTACCGTAATACACCAGCAGCTTTTTGTCTGGGTTGTCCATCACGTCCTCAGGCAGGCCGAAGCCCTTGTCTGTCCACAGCCAGTGCATATAGTGGTTGTCTTCCTCGTTGGCGTTGGGATCGTCGCTCAGCCCGCCGTCCACATCGAAATTGAATTCCGGGTGCATTTCGTAATCGGGGTTATCGCACACAGCCTGAATGGCGAAAAACGCCTGGTCGGCCAGCCAGGCCGCATCCTGTACGCGAACAGTTACGTTGTTTTTGGGCTGATCGTCGGTTTGCTCGATCTGCTTTTGCATCGAGGTTTTGATTCGCGCGTACAGATCCGGGTTAAACTCCTGAATGTAGAGCCAGCGGTTGTTCATCCACCAGTCCAGGCCATGCGCGGATACCATGGCCACGGCAGCGCCGCAAAACAGAACCAGCGCAGCGGCCAGGATCAGCGTGCGCGCGGTCAGCTTGCGCGGGGCGCGGCGGGCTTCAACACAGTGGTTCAGCGTGCTCTGCATACAGGCCGAAAAGCTGGCGGGGGTATCGCCAAGGGCGCGGTCGATATTGCTTTGATTCAGATTCATGCAAACATCTCCTCTCGTTATAAAATGGATTTCAGCTGCTGACGCGCGCGGGACAGGCGGGTTTTTACCGTGCTTTCAGGTATGCGCAGAATGCTTGCGATTTCCCTGATGCCGTAGCCGTCCCGATAGTGCAGGATAACGGTCACGCGATACTTTTCATCCAGCGCGCGCAGCGCTTCCCACAATACGGGGTCGGATCCCTGCGGCGCTGCGGCCTCGGGAAAATCTGCCGTGGGCGCTTCGCGCTTTTGACGGCGCAGCGTTTCCTTGCAGCTGTTGATCAATATGCGCGTAAGCCAGGTGCGGAAATACCGCTCCTCGCGCAGGGTGTTTCGTTTTTCCCAGGCGCGCAGCAACGCGTTTTGCAGTGCGTCCTCGCAATCGGCCTCGCAGCGCAGATACGAGCGGGCAATGCAGTACATCGACCGCTCCATGGCCTGCGCGGAGGCGATAAAAAACTGTCTGTCCATTCAGCGGCTCCTTTCCATGCAAACCGGTTCGAACCAATTCGGCAATTAGATGCGCGGACAGGCAAGAAGGTTTCACATCAAATTATATATGCCATCTTTGTTTCGTCAACCTTGACAAACGCCACGCGGGATAGTAAGCTAAATTGGTATGAGATTTTGCCAATGAGAAAGGAACCGCCATGAGCAAATACGATATTCTGTTTTTCGATATCGACGGTACCCTGGTGCGAGACGATCATTTCACTTTGTCCCCGCGCACGCGCGATGCGCTGCTGGCCGCGCGGGAGGCGGGGGTTAAGCTGGCGGTGGCTTCGGGCCGCTGCCTGCATATTCTGCCGGAGGAAGTGATGGCGCTGGGCATGGATTACGCTGTTACCTCCAATGGCGCGGCGGTATATGATCTAAAGGCCGGCAAACAAATCTACTATAACGGCGTAAAGGCTGAAAAAGCCGCCATCGTGTGCCGTATTGTGCATCCTATCGACAGCTTTATCGAGTTCTTTGCTGACGGCGGCATCCTGCTGGCCAAGGACGCTTACGCGCAGATTGAAACGCACAGCATGCCTGTGTGGCACAGGCATTACTTTGCCAAGGGCAATACCCCGGTGGTGGAGAGCATTGAGCAGTACATTGCCGATGGCGTGCCGGGGCTGGAAAAGATCAACCTGGTGCATTACGGCAAGGAAACCATCAATCTGATCTGGCAAAAGCTGAACGATGTTGGCGGCTTCAATCTGACCAGCTCCATTGGCCGCAGTCTGGAAGTGGTGGGCGACAACTGTACCAAGGGCGACGCCATTCGCTTCCTGTGCCAGCGCGAGGGCATTGAGCTGGCGCGCACAGCGGGCTTTGGCGATAGCAATAACGATGAAGATATGCTGCGCACGGTGGGGTGCGGCGTGGCCATGGGCAATGCCAAGGAGTGCGTAAAGCAGGTGGCCGACGCGATCACCGATACCAACGAAGAGGACGGCGTGGCGACCTTTATTGAAAAGCACGTATTGTAAGCAACGACTGGGGGAATAGCGATGCAGATTCCTTTTCTGGCGCAAGCGCTGACAGCGCAGTACGGCGAGGCGGTCGCCGCGCAGATTGAGCAGGGAATGGGCGAGCAGCGCATTACCACGTTGCGCGCCAATTTGCTGAAAACCACGCCCGAGAACGTGGCGAGCGTGCTTTCAGCGGCAGGTATTGCGTATACCCGCTGGGCGGCGGAGGACGCGGCCTTCCTGCTGGAGGGAGCGGATGAGCGCGCTGTGCAGGCATTGCCCCTGTATGAGCGCGGCGAAATCTATCTGCAAAGTCTATCCTCCATGCTGCCGCCGCTGGCGCTGGCCCCGCAGGAGGGCGCGGACATTCTGGATATGGCCGCGGCTCCCGGCGGGAAAACCGCGCAGATGGCCGCCATGACCGGCAATCGTGCGAATATCACAGCCTGCGAAATCAATCAGATCCGTGCGGAAAAGCTGAAATACAATCTGGAAAAGCAGGGCGCGACGCGCGTAAACATCATGGTGCGCGACGCGCGCAAGCTGGAGGATTTTTTTCGGTTTGATCAAATTCTGCTGGACGCGCCATGCAGTGGCAGCGGCACGATCCTGCTGAACGAGCCAGCCAGCTATCGCGCGTTTTCCGAAAAGCTGGTGCGCAATTCCGCCGCCACGCAGCTGGCACTGCTGAAGAAAGCGCTGACCATTCTGAAAAGGGGCGGCACGATGGTGTATTCTACCTGCTCCATCCTGAATACTGAAAATGAAAACGTTGTCCGCGCGGCGCTCAAGGGCGCGCACGCGCATGTGGAGCCGATTATCCTGCCTGGCATGGAGACGCTGCCGCTATTGCCCTGCACGCTGGAGGGCGCGCTGTGCGTGCGGCCTACGGCGCAGTACGAGGGCTTTTTCGTGGCGCGCATCCGCAAGGACGGCTGAGCGACTCTACGGAGCGTTGATTGCGCGTCTGCTGCCTATCCGCTATAATGGGATGGAAAGGAGGCGCAAACAAACATGGATCAAATCAAAACAGGGGCGCTGATTCGTGCCCAGCGCCTGCGGCAGGGAATGACCCAGCTGCAACTGGCCGAGCAGATCGGCGTAAGCGATAAAACCGTTTCCAAGTGGGAGCGTGGCTGCGGCGCGCCGGATATTGAGCTGCTGCCCGCGCTCAGCACCGCCCTGGGAGTGGATACCACCGCGCTGCTCAGTGGCGCGCTTGCGGAAAACGATCGCAGCAACGGTAATCTGCGCAAAACGCGCTTTTTCGTTTGCCCGGCCTGCGGCAATCTGATCCTGGCCACAGACGAGGCAGATATCTGCTGCTGCGGACAGCGGCTGAAGCCTTTGAAGGCGCAAAAGCCGGATGCGGAGCATACGCTGACGATCGAAAAGAACGACGGCGAATGGTATATTACCGCCGCGCATCCCATGCAGCGTGAGCACGCGATTGCCTTTGTCGCCCTGCTCAACGGCGATACGTTGACGATCAAACGCTTGTATCCCGAGTGGAACCTGGAGGCGCGCCTGCCCTATCTGGCGCATGGCACGTTCCTGTGGTACTGCACGCGCGACGGGCTGTTCTATCAGCATATTTAAAAAAGTCCTGGATTTTTAAAGAAAAATCCAGGGCTATCTTTTTAGCTTTTTACGGCTTGCAGCGCTTGCAAGGCGCGTATCCGCGCTGAATGATTTCCTCGCGCGTGCCTTCGTAAACCTGCCGGTTCTTTTCTTTCATTTGTTTCACGCTGCCGCAGGTGGGCTTGTGAAACTTTTTGGTGTTGCGGTTCAGCACATATTGCTGCGTTGCAGCGGGCGTTTGGGAGAGAGTTTTCCCATCGCAGCCGTAGCAGATTGCGTTTGCTTCAATCTTGTCCGCGCCGATGATATACAGCCCGGATTCCGTTTCCACGCGCAGCGGCGCATCGCGCGTCTCTGTGCCGATATCTAACAGCGCGGCCATGCGCTGGGCAGATTCAATGTGGGTGGGATGGTCGCACAGCACCAGCACGCGGTCAACGCCCGGCAGGCCGCTTGCCTCTGCCAGACGGCGAACGGCCGCCTCGCCGCCGCTGCCGATCAGCAGCGTTTGATCATCCTGACGCAGCAGCAGAAAGCTACCGTCCGCGTCAGGGTATACCCGCGCCGTGTCGGCCAGCGCACAGGCAAACAGCAGCAGCAGCGCCGCAATCAGCGCGGCAAATCGTCTTGCGTGCTTCATAGGCTCAGCTCCTTTGCATGAACGTCCCGTTGGGCAATAGCTGCAATTCCAAATCACAGGGCAGGTGGCTGCTCAGGCACAGCCGCACGTTGGGACCGTCGCTTTCCTGATAGAATAGCGCAGCCTGCTCATGTGTTTTGTCGCCGCGCATCTTGCGCTCAATCAGGCGCTGGCGAAGCAGAATTTCGTCCGCCGTGATGAACACAGCATAGTCGCGCGGCAGATCGCGCCATATGGGCTGATCCAGCAGCAGATAATTGCCCTCGACCAGCAGGATGGGCGCGGTCACGGGGATGGCCTCCTCCACCACATCGTGCAGCATGCGGTCGTAGGCAGGCCAGCGCAGATTGCCCGCGCGCAGCGCCAGCAGGGTATCTCGCAGGCGCTGCACGTCAAAGGTATCCGGCGCGCCCTTGACGCGGCGCATTTCAATCTCCTTGCCATTGCGCACAACGGTGTGGGAAAGAATGTAATCCTGATGATAGTGAAAGCCATCCATGCCCAGCGCCTGCACGGCAGGCATGCCGGGCAGCTGCGCAGCCAGGTGGGATAGAAAATCCACCAGCGTGCTTTTGCCCGTAGCGGGCGGCGCGGCGATGAAGGCGATGATGCGGCGCGCGCGGCTTTCATGCAGCTGCTGCAAACGGCGCAGCAGGGGAATGAAGATTTCTTCTACATTTTGATCGTCATAGTGCGCGGATACCGGGTATCCATTGATAACGGCATGATATTGCAAGTTGTCAGCCTCCGTACGTGCGTATAACTCATTATAGCATGATTTGCGCGCAAAAGCAATGATTCTCGCATTTCGAGAGCCATTCCCGGTGCAATCGGTAGCTTTTTACCTCGCAGCATGGTAGAATAAACCCGTACTTCAGCATAGGAGGAACGAAAAATGGAGCGTAAATCCATCGGCATGCTGATTGGGCTTGGCTGCGGCTTTGCGGGGCTGCTGACGGCGATGATCTGCAATTTCGCGGTGATGCGCGCGCTGCCTGGGCTGGTGGTAGGTTTGCTTTTGTGCCTGGCAGGCGCGGCGCTGCTGGGCGCGTTTGCCGCCGCCGCCCTGCGCGCGGATGCGGAGGAGAAATACGATGCGGGCGCGCTGCGCGAGTACCGCGTCCGCGTGATTGCCAGCGTCAAGTGCATCGGCATGGCGCTGCTGGCCATGATCGCGCTGATCCTGCCGCTGGCGGCATGCCTGCCGGGCATATCGGCGGGGTATGTGGACGTATGGGTGCAGCCGGAGGAATGGCTCAGGGGGGCGGCGCTTTGCGGGGCGCTGCTGGGCACGGCGGCGTGTCTGGGGTTGTATTTACTCAATCGTCGTTTGGCGGCAGAGGGGCTGTATTCTGCCGCGCGCAGGCATGCGCATGCCTGGGTTGCGGGTATACTGACGGCAGCTATGTGCCTGACGCTGCTGATAGATGCGGTGACGGTCAATAGCAGCTGGATGGACAATCCCGACGCCTGGGCAAACTTTACGGATTTTGCAGCGTTTCAGCAGTGGTGCGAGGAGCAGGCTGCAAACGGAAAAAATGAGCAAAGCGATGAAAATGCCGGCGCGCAGATAGCGGCATACTACTATGATGAGAACGGAAATGAGGTGCCCATACAGGACGTTTTCCGGGCAACGGTATATGACCCGAAATCAGATTATAAGCGCGCGCTGGGCGAAATCAATACCGCGGGACTGTTAGGATGGACGGTATATTCTGCGGGGGACACCGTTATTTTCCGCGGCAGCACGGAGGAGCTGCAGGCGCCCATCAGGGCGGCCTATCAGACCAAATTGCAGATCATCCGCCTGCTTTTGTGCCTCGAGCCGTTGCTGGCGCTGGCAGCCTGGATCCTGATCGCGGCAAATTATCCTTCTCATGCTCGCAATGGCAAAAAATAATCCAAAATAGGGCTTGCCGTATTCGCGCTTTTTCTTTATAATATATAAGGTTAACCAAGATTACGGAGTGCGGAGGAGAATTATGAGCAAGGTACATGTATTCGACCATCCCCTGATCCAGCACAAGCTGAGCATTATGCGCGATAAGAACACCGGCACCAAGGCGTTCCGTGAGCTGCTGGATGAAATCGCCATGCTGATGGTGTACGAGGTTGCCCGCGATCTGCCCACCGAACCGGTTGAAATCGAAACGCCCATTTGCAAAACGACTGTACAGATGCTCGCCGGCAAGCCCATCGGCATCATTCCCATCCTGCGCGCGGGTCTGGGCATGGTTGATGGCATTACCAACCTGATCCCCAACGCCAAGATTGGCCATATTGGCCTGTATCGTGATCCGCAGACCCTGGAGCCGGTGGAATACTACTGCAAGCTGCCTGCCGACGCCGAGCAGCGTGAGCTGTTTGTGGTGGATCCCATGCTGGCCACGGGCGGCAGCGCGTCCGCCGCGATTCGCTTCATCAAGCAGCGCGGCTGCCATAACATCCGCCTGGTTAACCTGATCGCCGCGCCCGAGGGCGTTGCGCGCATTCAGAAGGATCATCCTGACGTCAATATCTATGTGGCCGCGATGGATGAAAAGCTCAACGAGCATGGCTACATCGTTCCCGGTCTGGGCGATGCGGGCGACCGCCTGTTTGGCACCAAATAATCACCCCATGCGCTGGAACGAAAAAAGCGTTTGCAATCAAGCCGCGGTATATGGTTTTACCGCGGCTTATTGCTTTGCGCCCCTGCCGCAGGATGGCGCGCCGGAGGGCTGCCGCACGCTGATTCTGCTGGTGCGCGCCTATCGCCCTGGCGGCAGGCTGGTGGATCATTTTTATCCGGCCAGCAACGCGGCCTATCATCAGGCACATGCGCTGGTGCAGCTTTTATCGCAGGATATGCAGGCATGGCCGTTGAGTAATCTGCGGTTGAAGCCTATCTGCAATCGCCTGCCGCAGTTTGGACGCGGCATCAATACGCTGAACTATTTGAAGGGCATTGGCTCGAGATTTTGCCTGGAATTGATCGGCGTTTCAGATGATTTGATAGAGAAAACAAAAATAATAAACCAGAATAATAAAATTAAAGACTGGAATTTAAAGTGTGCATCCTGCAATCAGTGTAGAAACGCTTGCCCTACGGGCGCGATTACAGCCGAAGGCTTTGTGCGTGAGCGCTGCCTGCGCAACTATATGCTGTCTGGCAAGAGCGTGCCGCAGGAGTTTCGCGCACATTACGGCGTGCCGGGCGAGGCCATGGGGGTGATTGGCTGCGATATCTGCCAACGCGTTTGCCCCTATAACGCATTACCGGAGCGCGAACGCCAGGATACCGACGAGTTTACGCTGGCCGAGCTGCTGGCATGTGCGCCGGATACGATGGAGCGCTTTGCGACGTTGTACGGGCGCAACTATGCCATCCGCAACCGCGTGATCGCGCAGGCCTTGCTGGCAGCCGCAAACAGCGGTGATACGGCTTTTTTGCCGCAGATTATGGCGCTGGAAAACAGCCCTTCGCCCGCTGTGGCGGAGCATGCCCGCTGGGCTGCAACAAAATTGAAAGATTTACAGAATCTTTATTAAAAAAATATTACAAAACATAGTGCATTTGTTGCGAACTTGTGTTATAATCATTTTGTCGAACGGCAAAATGGTTATTTTTGTTTGGAGGAAGCACGCAATGCTCGAACGGGTTCAGGAACGCTCCTGGCTGCACGCGCTGGGTTTGCAGGATCGGACGCACCTGCGCGGAGCGCAAAAGGCGCTGGCGCAGTGGGCAATCGTGGATGATTATAACAATATTCTGGATTTGAGCTGCCAGGATACCCGGCTGCTGCGCTTCCTTTCGCAAAAATATAGTCTGCGCGCCTGCGGCATCGCGGATGATCCCGAGCATGCGCGCGCGCTGCGGTTGGAGCTGCCGGACGCGGAGATCTTCTGCGCCCGCAAGGAGGATATTCCCTGGCGCGATCAGGCGTTCGACGCTGTGTTTTATCAGATGAAAAAGAACGCGCCCGCCTTTGACGGCACTTTCCTGCGCGAGGCCGCGCGGGTGCTCAAGCCCGGCGGGCAATTGCTGATTGCCGTGCAGGGCGCGCCCGAGCCCCTGTGCAAGGTAGGGGAACTCCTGGGCCTGTGCGACGGCGATGACCACGTGTCGCCCGCGCAGCTGCTTAAAAGCATGGAGGACGCGGGCTTGGAGGATGTATCCTGGCGACTGGCACAGCCGATGGTCTGCCTGGCCATGGGCTGGCGGCGCCGCTGAGCGGAGGTTATATGGAAAGCGGAAAACGCATTGAAATGATCTATAACGGGAAGGCTGTTACCATCCTTAACCAGCGCAGCCGCCTGTGGACGCACCCCTACGATTACAGAACACCGCAGAAGGCAACGTTATCCAGCGCCGGCTGCGGTGTGTTTTCTATCTGCCATTGCGGCCAGTGGCTGACAGGCAAGGCTTTTTCGCCCGAGGAGCTGGCGGACTTTTCCATGCAGAACGGCGGCCGCGGCGACGACGGTACCGACCGTCCTGCGCTCTTGTCCGCCATGATGCAAAAGGGCCTGGCGGCGCAGTATGGCTTCAGTTATCAGGGCGATGGGCTGCGCAATGATCTGGAAACGCTGCGGGTGCATCTGCTGGAGCACCGCGGCGTAGCGCTGTGCAATCTGCGCGTGGGGCATATCGTATCGCTGCTGGATGCGCGCGAGGCGGACGGCGAGGTGCAGGCATTGGCGCTGGATTCCTACAGCGAATCGATGGAAGAAAAGATTCGTCCGCATGTGCGGGAAATTGTGCCGCAAAGCGCGGTGGATACGCTGGTGCGAAACGACGCGGGGCTGGTTGTGGGTCAGCGACGGCAGTATGCCATGTATTGGGTGGATACCGCCATTGTGCGCGATTTTAACCTGCTGCACGCGCTTTGACGCATTAAAGGGGTTTTATCATGACCAAACGCAGAGCCTTCAAAAGATGGATCGCGGGGCTTTCCGCGCTGGTAATGCTGCTGACGATCGGCCTTGCGCTGCCTGTGGGCGCGCGGGCTGAAAAGAATACCGTGCGCGTGTTGCTGACGCGCCTGAACCTGACCGACCGGCTGGAAATCGCCCTGGACGGCAGCTATACGCTGGACGGCATGAGCTTTCAGCGCGGCTCCAGGCTGGTGCTGTCCTGCGCGACAGGGCGCATCATGGTCTATTACGAGGGCATGGCGCTGGACAGCGGCAAGGAGCTTGTTCTTACCCGCCATCAGGCGGCGGAGGGCTTGGAAAACGGCCTGCGCCTGAATGGCGATTACGCGCTGTATCGCGGCGATTTGCATGTGAAGACGGATGGAAAAATGCTGACCGCTGTGCTGCATATCCCCATCGAGGAATACCTGCTGGGCGTGGTGCCCTATGAGATGAGCGACAGCTTTCCGCTGGAAGCGCTCAAGGCGCAGGCGGTCGCCGCGCGCACCTATGCGCTGTATAAGATGCGCGGAGCCAGCGGCGCGTATGATCTGGTGGATAATACCAACGATCAGGTATTCCGCGGCTATAACGCCAGCAACGAGCGCGCTATCCGCGCCGTGCAGGAGACGGCGGGCGTGGCCTGCTATAATAACGGTGCGCTGGCGATTTGCTATTACACGGCCAGCAATGGCGGCCAGGTGGAGCTGGTGCGCAATGTGTGGGGCAAGGGCGAGGGTGATTACATCACCATGCACGATGATCCCTACGATGTGGAAAATCCCGAAAGCGTGGTCAAATCTGCCGCTATTGCCAAAACAGCCAAGGATGGGATCGTCTATAATCAGCAGCTGACGGATTATCTGCTGGACGGCGTATCCGAGGCCGTGACGGCACTGGGGTACAGCGGCGACGCGGCAGATACGCGCATTGCTGGGGTGGCGGGCATCAGCCTGCATACGCCGCAGGGCGGGACGAGCGCCAAGGTAATGACGCAGATGCGCTTTGATCTGACGGTGCAGTGCCGCCAGAAGCCCACCGCCGCCATGCAGGATGAAGAGGTGAACCTTTTTGCCCTGCCGGAAACGACCCCCGAGGCCACCTCTGCGCCGCAGCCGACCCAGGCGCCATTTGTTACGCTGGAGCAAACGGTGCAGGTGGATGTGCCGGTGTTCAGCGCCATCGAGCCCTGGCTGGGTCTATCCATCAATGGCAGTAACAACGAGATCCTGACCGTGCGCGAGGAGAATGACCGGTATGTGATTGAATCCCGTCGCTACGGTCACGGCGTAGGCATGAGCCAGCGCGGCGCGCAGTGGATGGCCGGGCAGTACGGATGGACATACGATCAGATCCTGCGGTTCTATTATCCGGGGCTGGCGCTCAAAAAGACCGATACGCAGGTGACACTGCCGCCGACGGTATCCGCTGCCTTCCTGACTACGCCCGGCCCTGCGGCTACGCCCACGCCGCGCCCCACCCTGATGCCGGCTTCCGATCAGCTGAAGGCGGGCGAATGGCGCGTTAAGGTAACGCAGATATCTGCCAATTCTTCCCTGAATCTGCGCAGCGCTCCCAGCACGGCTTCCGATGTACTGCGCGTGCTCTATTATGGGCAGGAGCTGCTTGCTTCCCCCTGTGATGAGGAGGGGTGGATCAAGGTGCGCACCGACGTGACCGAAGGCTATGTGATGGAAAAGTTTGTGGAAAAAATAGAATAAGCAGAAAAGCAAGCGGTGTGACCATAAAGGCCACGCCGCTTTTGAATGCTGAGCGTCTGCCGTGAAAGCAGGCGCTTTTTTATAATCCTTTAGTTGAAGGTGACGTACTGATCCTTGGCTTTTTCGGTGGGCTCGGCGCTCACCTGCATCAGCGCTACCACCTCATGATCCTGCGCCTTGTTGTATACCGTTTGCGCCTTGGCGGTGAGGGTATACCACTGCGTCTTGGAGGGCTTGAGATCACCCCGGCACAGGAAGCCCAGGCAAGTGATATCGTTGGCGCAGCAGGTCATGGCCAGACGGCCGAAGCGGAAGAACCCCTTCGGCACGCCGGGCTCGGCAAACACCTGCCCCTTGAAGCGCACCACCTTATCATCGTAGCGGTTAGGGTGATCCAGCGCGTCCAGGTAGAAAGTGCCGTAATTCTCCTCGCTGATGTCGATCACGTCCGCCTTCATATCATAGGGCAGATCCTCGTCGGATACGCCGTCATCCGAGTGGCCATCGTTGTATTCAAACAGGATGGTCGTGGTGCTGTTCATGGCGCGCAGCTGCCGCCGCCAGGCGCTGACGTTCATATCGTTTTCGCAGCGATTGAACAGGATCAGGTCGGCGTTCTGCATGGGATCGGTCATCAGCTGGCGCATATTGTTCATGTAGGAGTCGAAGGTCGTCGCATCCACCATGTCAATCACCTGCACAAGCTCCCACTTGGGGGGCAGCTGCATGGTATCCAGCTTTGCAAAGGTGAAGGTGTTGTTGTATTCGATGATGACGCGCTCGGGCTTATACTGCTTGTTCAAATCCACAAACAGGGAGGGCGTCATGTCCTCCACGCTGTCCACCATGTGCAGCGTCACCTTTTGCTTGGCCAGCTTTTCCGCGTCGTATTCCTCCTCGCCGTCCTCGCAGACGACCAGCAGCGTTTTCTGCCCGCGGGAGAAGCTCTCGTCGTCGATCATGTTGTGGATCAGCGTGGTTTTGCCGCTGTCCAGAAAACCGGCGACAATATAAATGGGGATAATCTGATTGACAGGCATGAGAATGCTCCTTTACACGCCGAAGAGTTCGCGCAGCGCCTTTTCGTCGATATGGGTGCCGATTACGCACAGGCGGCCGGTATAATCGGCGCTGCCGTAGCGGATATCGGTTTCGCCGGGCACATAGTCAAAGTGCAGCCAGCGGCCATCCTCGGCCTGCACAATGCCCTTGGCACGCAGGATAGCGCCGTAATCTTCTTCCTCCGACAGCTTGGCCAGCGCGGCACGCAGACCGTCCTCGGTGAAGCGCTTGGCGGTTTCTACGCCGATGTTCTCAAAGATTTCATCCGCGTCATGGCCATGATGATGGTGATGATGCTCATGATCGTGGCCGCAGCCGCAATGGCCGTGCTCATGGTCGTGATCGTGCTCGTCGTGGGCATGCTCATCATGGTCATGGTCGTGATCCTCGTCATGATCGTGATCGTGGTGATGATGATGCTCGTGCTCGTCGTCATCATCGTCATCGTCTTCGTCATGATGGTGGCCGCAGCAGCAATGGCCATCCTCATCGTGATGGTGATGATGGTGCTCATGCTCGTGTTCGTCCTCGTCGTCGTCCTCCACGTCTTCCATGGTCAGCAGGGCGGCGAGATGCTCGATGGTATCCAGGATGGTTTCAGCGCTCAGATCGCCCCAGGGCGTGGTGATGATGCGCGCGGCAGGGTTCTGCTCGGCCACCAGCTGACGGCTCTTTTCTACGCGCTCGGGATCCTGCAGCTGGGTGCGGCTGAAGATGATGGTTTCGGCGCTCTTGATCTGATCCAGGAAGAACTCGCCGAAGTTCTTCATATAGGTGCGGCAGCGGTTGGCGTCCACCACGGTGGCGCAGCCGGTGATTTCGATTTCGGGATGATGCTCGCGGGCTTCCTCCACAGCGCGGCGGATATCGCTCAGCTTGCCAACGCCCGTGGGCTCTACCAGCAGACGATCAGGATGGTAGGTATTGATCAGATCGTCAATGGCCTTCTGGAAATCGCCCGCCAGGGTGCAGCAGATGCAGCCGCTGTTCAGCTCGGTCACAGTAATGCCCGCATCCTTCATGAAGCCGCCGTCCACGCCGACCTCGCCGTATTCATTTTCAAGCAGAATCACCTTTTCGCCCTTCATCGCGCCGGAGATCAGCTTTTTGATCAGCGTGGTTTTGCCAGCGCCCAGAAAACCGGAAATAATGTTAACCTTGACCATAATGATTGCTCCTTTTTAATGTTGGTCGTTTGCGTATATGATATCCTGTACCGCGCCTTCACCCTCGATAAAGGGATTGAGCGTGAAAGGGGTATCGCTTTGAAGAATATCCATCACCCGCTGGGCCTTGTCGCCTGTGACGGGAACGGGCTGATAGTTGTTGATCTGCTCGTCGCCCGTTTCGTAATAGGGATGGATGGTAAACTGGGTGGAATAGAGCTGGTTTTGATCAAACTGCAATTCCACCGACATCAGAGCGGTGGGAATCTGCTTGGCCGTTTTCTTATCCGACAGCGGGTTCTTGTTGCCGCCGAAAACGAAATTGCCCAGGCTGTAGAAGATCAGGCGGTTCTTGTACACCTCGATGCCCTGCAGCACATGCGGATGCGTGCCCACCACCAGATCGGCGCCGCTGTCGATGGCGTGGCGCGCAAAGCGGGTCTGATCCTTATCGTTGTGCTTGTCCTGGTATTCTTCCCCATGGTGCAGGCAGACAATCACAAAATCCACGCCGTCCTCGGCCTTCATGCGCGGGATTTCCTTTTCGATCCACTGATAATACATTTCCATATAGTACCGGCGGAAGGAAAGCACGGCGAACTTGACGCCGTTGCGCTCGAAGGTGAAGGTATCGGTATTGTAAGCCCACTGAATGCCCGCCTCGGTCAGGTTCTTCTGACAGTCCTTCAGGCCGCCCTGACCATAGTCCAGCGCATGGTTGTTGCTCAGGCTCACGCCCTCTATGCTGTTTTGAGTCAGCATGTTTACAAAGTCGGCTGGGCCGCGGAAATTGGTGTACAGGCTGGCGTTTTTATAGCTTTTCTTGTCCGTCAGCACGCATTCCAGGTTGATCAGCGTGTAATCGTCCTGCTCAAAGAAATCCTTGGCGTACTTGAAGGGATAGGCGTAATCGTTGCCCATCGCACGGATCATGCCCACCAGAGAGTCCTTTTCGCTGTGAAGCGGTTCATCCGAGCCTAAAATGCAGTCGCCCACCAGCGTCATGCGTACGGTGGTCAAATCCTTTTGCTCCTCCGCCAGGCCGCTTAGCGGCAGGCAGATGAGCAGGGCAAGCAAAAGTGCGGTCAGCTTGCGCATCCTGATCCTCCTGTTTTCCCATTGACCTGGGGCTTTTCCTCAGGCCGGACAATATTTTATCACCCTTTGTCAAGATTATCAACAGCGAAAGGTCAAATAATGTCAAAAACATAGCGGGCTTTTTTAAGCCTGTGCGGGAATTTGTGAAATGGAAAAACATTGACAATTTTTCACAAGTTGAGTACAATGAACGTGGATTTCAAGCCCTTGCTCCGTCGGATTGATCCTGAAAACGCGGGAGTGGAACTTTGACATGTGGAATAACAAAAGGGAGTGGCGCGCGCCGACTCCCTTTTTACGGATGAAACAGCAGCAATGAAATAATTGGAGGGAAAAACCATGCTGAGAAAACCGGATTTTATCACTGCGCGGGCATACCTGGCTGATCGGATGACGCCGGTGGAAACCGAGCGCGTCAGCTTGTCGGAGGCGGCGGGGCGCATCCTGGCGGAGGATCTGATTGCGGCGGATAACATTCCGCCCTTTGACCGTTCGCCCTTTGACGGCTATGCCTTCCGCGCGGCGGATACGGCGCAGGCCAGCCCCGAGCATCCGGTGACGCTGACCATCCTGGAGGAGGTGCCCGCGGGCGCGGTGCCTGCCAAGCGCGTGACGCCCGGCACGGCGACCAAGATCCTGACGGGCGCGCCCATTCCTGAGGGGGCGGACTGCGTAAGCATGTTTGAGCGCACGGAGTTTACCCGCGAGACGGTCACGTTGTTTGCCCCTGGCAGCGCGGGGGAGAACATCATCCTGGCGGGCGAGGATGTGAAAAAAGGCACGCTGCTGGTGCGCAAGGGCGCGCGTATTGACGCGGGTGTGGCCGGCACGCTGGCCGCGCAGGGCGTAAGCCAGCCCCTGGTTTACCGCAGGGTGCGGGTGGGCATTATCTCCACCGGCAATGAGGTGATTGCGCTGGATAAAACGCTGCGTCCCGGCAAGATTTACGATTCCAACCGCTACATGTTAGAGGCGGCTGTGATGCAGTTGGGCATGGTACCTGTGCATCTAGGGCTGATTGGGGACGACGCGGACGGCATCGCGCGCCTGATTGAAAAAGGCTTGCCCGACTGCGATGTGATCCTGCTTACGGGCGGCGTATCCGTGGGCGATTATGATCTGACCCCGGCGGCCATCGAACAGGCGGGCTGCGAAATGCTGATTCGCGGCGCGTCCCTTAAACCCGGCATGGCCTGCGCCATTGGCATGAAGGACGGCAAGCTCGTGTGCGGCCTTTCGGGCAATCCTGCCAGTGCGCTGACCAATTATTATGCCATCACGCTGCCCGCGCTGAAAAAGCTGGCGGGATACAGCGAGCCCATTCCCAGGGAGATCGAAATCACGTTGGCCGACAGCTTTGGCAGAAAGAGCAAGCGCACGCGCCTGCTGCGCGGCAAGCTGGATCTGTCCGACGGCACGGTACGCATGCGGCTTCAGCCGGAGCAGGGCAACGTGGTGCTGTCCAGCGCCATCGGCTGCGACGCAATGGCCATTGTGCCGGAAGGCAGCGGCCCGGTTCCCGCCGGAACAAAACTGAAAGGATTCCTGCTGTAAAAAAGGAAAATGCCGGGCGTGCGGCGAACAGAACGGTCTGCCGCCGCTTTCATTGCATGCCTGGCAGGGACGGAACTATGCGCGATCAATACGACAGAGAAATCAACTATATGCGCCTGTCCGTGACGGATCGGTGCAATTTGCGCTGCCGCTACTGCATGCCCGAGGAAGGCGTTTGCAAAAAGACGCATGAGGAGATGCTGACCGAGGACGAGATGATCACCGCCGTGGAGGCGGGCGCATCGCTGGGCATTACCAAGCTGCGCATCACGGGCGGCGAGCCGCTGGTCAAGCGCAATATCATCACGCTTTGCGCGCGTGCGGCCAAGGTGGATGGTATCCGCGAGGTGGCTATCACCACCAACGGCGTTCTTTTGCCTAGGCTGGCCAAGGGGCTGCGCGCGGTGGGCGTGAGCCGCGTGAACCTGAGCCTGGATACGCTGAAGCCGGACAAATACGCGCGGATTACGCGCATCGGCACGCTGAGCAGCGCGCTGGCCGGGCTGGATGCGGCGCTGAACGCGGGCTTTGACAAGGTGAAGATCAACGCGGTGCTCATCGGCGGCTTTAATGATGACGAAATCGAAACGCTGGCGGCGCTTACGCTGCGCTATCCGGTAGACGTGCGCTTTATTGAGCTGATGCCGATGCTGGATCATCCGGAATTTGGCCCGGAAGCCTTTATCCCCTGCGCAGCGGTGCTGGAGAAGCTGCCCCAGGCCGTGCCTGTGCCGCAGGATGGCGGCGTCGCCAGGCTGTATCGTTTGCCGGGGGCGCAGGGCAATATCGGCCTGATCAGCCCGGTGAGCGCGCATTTTTGCGCGGCGTGCAACCGCATACGACTGACGGCGGACGGCAAGCTCAAACCCTGCCTGCACGCATCTGAGGAGGTTTCGCTCAAGGGCCTGAATGCTGCGCAGATGCGCGAGACGATGCAGCGCGTGATCTATCAAAAGCCCTTCCGCCATGCGGAGCTGTCTGCGACGCTGCATAGTCAGGCGGGACGCAACATGAACCAGATCGGAGGATAAAAGGCATGGCGATCCTTGAAAAGGCTGGCCTGGACGCGGCACGCCCAGGCGTGCCCAATCAAAGCGACTTTACACACTTTAACGCGCAGGGCCGCGCTCGAATGGTAAACGTCGGCGATAAAGCGCCTTCCCATCGCACGGCGACGGCGGGCGCGCGCGTGCTGGTCAGCCGTGAAACCTTTGCGCTGATCCAAAGCGGCGGCATGAAAAAGGGCGATGTGCTCACCGTGGCGCAGATTGCGGGCGTAATGGGGGCCAAGCGCACGCCGGAGCTGATTCCCATGTGCCATCCCATCATGATGACGGGGATTGATCTGGCGCTTTCGCTGGATGAAGCGCGCTGCGCGGTGGATATCCGCGCGACGGTATCCTGCGACGGCAGGACGGGCGTGGAGATGGAGGCGCTGACAGCGGCCTCCACCGCAGCATTGACGGTTTATGATATGTGCAAGGCCGTGCAGAAGGATATGGTGATTACAGATGTTCGCCTGATTGAAAAAACTGGCGGCGTTCACGGCGATTTTCATAGAGAGGAAGCAGAAGCATGAGCTATACGGCGGCGATTTTGACCATAAGCGATAAGGGCGCACGCGGTGAGCGCGAGGATAAGAGCGGACCGGTTCTGTGCGAGCTGGCGGCGGAGCATGGGTATCAGGTGGTTTATACCGCGATCATTCCCGATGAAAAGGATCAGATTCAGGCGGAGCTGATTAAATGCAGCGATGAACTGCATGTAAACCTGGTGCTTACCACGGGCGGCACGGGCTTTTCCCCGCGCGATGTTACGCCCGAGGCAACGCTGGCAGTGGTGGAACGCGAAACGCGCGGCATTCCTGAGGCCATGCGCATGGAAAGCATGAAGATTACCCCGCGCGGCTGCCTGTCCCGCAGCGCGGCGGGCATCCGCGGGCGGACGCTGATCATCAACCTGCCTGGCAGCCCCAAGGCGGCCAGGGAGAACGTGCTGGCCGTGATCGACGCGATTCAGCATGGCATGGAAATGCTCATGTCTGAGGGCTCGGCGGATTGCGCGCAGACGCAGGATAAGTCCGCGCAGAAAAAGCAGCGCCCTTCCATTGACGCTTGGCTAAACGAGGCGAAAAAGGATCCGAATGCCGATCAGATCGGCATGTATCTTACGCATAACGGCGTTGTGCGCAGGACGGCGAAGGCTCAGGTTCGCGCGGGCGAGGCCGATGCAAAGCCGGTGACGGGCATGCATTTTACCTACAATGCGGCCAAGATGGAAGCCGCCGTGGCCGAGGCCAAGCATATGCCGGGCATTTATTATGTAAAGGCCTGGCTGAATGAGGGCGAGCTGGCGGTTGGCGATGATATCATGCTGGTGCTTGTCGGCGGCGATATCCGTCCCCATGTTGTGGATGCGCTGCAGGCCCTTGTAGGCAAGCTGAAAACGGAATGCGTGACGGAGCTGGAGCGTGCGTAAATTCAGCGGATTGCGATGAACTGACAGAAGCATGAACCCCCTTTGGAGCTTTGCGGCTTTGGAGGGGGTTTTTGACATTGCTTTTTAGAGAATTCTATTGACAAGTAACCGATCGATAACTATAATAATGCAAGTTATCAATCGGTCACTTTTGAGAAGGAGGATGCTTATGGGCGGGGAAACGAAGGAAAGAATCCTGGAAACGGCGCTTGAGCTGTTTGCGCAGAGCGGGTATTTGGGCACATCCATGAGCGATATCGCCGCGCGACTGGGCATTACTAAGGCCGCCCTGTACAAGCACTATGCTGGAAAGCAGGAAATTCTGGATCGGATTGTACAGCGGATGAACGAGCTGGACGCTGCCCGTGCCGCAGCCTACGAAATGCCGGGGGCGGCGCCGGAGGGCTTTGCCCAGGCTTACCTGAATACGCCCCTGGACAGGATTCGCGCCTACAGCACGGCGCAGTTTGATCACTGGACCAGGGAGCCGTTTTCAGCCAACTTTCGCAAGATGCTCACGCTGGAGCAGTATCGCGACGCCAGACTCGCGCAGCTGTATCAGGAGAATCTGGCAAGCGGCCCGGTGAAATATATGGCCGCTATTTTCAGACCCCTGACGGATAGCGACGAGACCGCCATGCAGCTGGCGCTGGATTTCTATGGGCCGATGTACCTGCTTTACAGCGTCTATGACGGCGCGGCGGATCAGTTGGCTGTCGCGCCCATATTGGAAGCGCATATCGACCGTTTTATTGCCAAGCTTGAAGGCGAATACAGAAAGAAGGACGAATGATGAAGCTCTATTTTGAAAATGCCGTGACAACGGTTACTACGCTGATGATCCTTGCCCTGCTGGGTTATATCAGCTGGTCGGCGGCCCATCGCGCCGCTATCCAGCATTGGGGCTGCCGCAGCCTGTTCCTGCTGGCGTTTGGCCTGGCGGTTTGCTGCTGCGCGGCGGCGCGGGACGGTCTGGACAAGACCATTCAGCAGGCCATTGACGGCAGCTGCGCGCCGGGACTGTTCCAACTGGTGAGCGTGCCTACCATTGTCGGCTGCATCGGCGCGCTGGTGATTGTGATTGCCGCCATCGCCACGCCCATTGCCAAAACGCAGCGGGCGCGCGAGGTATGGTTCTGTGTGATGTCCGGCGGTGCGGTGCTCAAGATTGCCACCGTGGAAATTGCGAGGATCATTCACTGAGGGGGAAGCACGATGCCGCAGATGAACAAGGGAGGAAAATTCATTTTCGGCCAGTCGATCATTCAGGGGCAAAAGACCAGGCGTTTGCGCGCGGGCGTGTACCTGTTTGCCATCATGGAGTGGGTTTCGGCCATCGGTTACCGGATGTTTCCGCTGAGCGACAGCGGCTATGCAGGAGCCTTTCAGGATGTGATGCATATGGTCGTCAACGCGCTGGTGGTGCTGCTGTCCATTGTATCGCTGAGCGTGATCGTCTCCGCCGGGTTGAAGGATAAAAGCTGCCGTTTCTACGGCGTGTGCGCGGCGATTGCGCTTGGCATGATGATTATTGGCGCGATGGGAATGAAAATCGTGCCTGCGCAGTATTTTGGCGTGGTGGAGCGCTTCAGCGTCTTTGCCGCTACGGGCTTCAATGCCGCGCTGGGCATTCACCTGTTTTGCATCAAGGATGAAGGAGTAAAGTGATGAGCTATGAAGCAGTGATTCTTGGCGGCGTGGGCATCGTCGGCAGTGTGCCGGCAATGCCCATCTGCCGCAGCATTTTCACCGTTCAGGCGGGCGATTCTGCGGGATTGGAGCGTGCGCAATGAAACCGACTGTGATCGACCCGAAAACGACTACCCGCGCGGAGGCTTATGCCCTTTGGATGGACGCGCCCAACCCCATGGTAACCTTTTTCAAAACGCTGGATGTTGCGCCGCTGATTCGCTTTAGCCGCAGGCGCGGGATGAAATTCAATATGCTGCTGTGCTTCTGCATCGGCAAGGCCGCCAGCGAAATCAAGGAGTTTTATATGCTTCCTGTGGGAAGGGAGCTGCTCAAATACGATACGATTGCCGTCAATACCATTGTGAAGAACAAGAACGGCGAGGTCAGTTCCTGCGATGTGCCGTTTTCGGACAGTCTTGCGCAGTTCAACGCCGACTATCTGCGTCTGACGCGGCATGTGGCCGAGCGCTGTGAAAACCATGATCTGCCCGACAGTATGGTCATCGGCACCTCCGCCATTGTGGATACCGAGCTGGACGGCGCGGTGGGCATGAACAGCGGCATTTTTAACAACCCCTTTATCATCTGGGGCAGGTACCATTCAGGGCTTTTCAAAACGACGCTTAAGCTGTCGTTTCAGTTTCATCACACGCAGATGGACGGCGCGCACGCGGGGCGCTTTTTGCAGCACGTGCAAGAGAATATCAAGCATATTCAATGAATAATGAGGAGAAATAGTGAACTTAAATCGTCCGTCAGCTTCTTGAAGAAACAGGAATTTATTGAAAAGGCAGAATTATTTAATTCCTACAGAGTTGGAGCAGTTCACAGGATGCGAAGAACAAACTTGGATACGTTAGCTGTAGAACTCCAAAAGGTAAAAGGCTGTTTCGATGAAATATTTGACCTTTATAACGACATTCAAGATGATTTCCGCGTGATATTCCACAGCCTTCAATAAAGATACTTTTGTTGAGTACCTAACAGACAAAGAATACGACGAATATTCTGGATAGAAAAAGAGCTATCCGACTTCATTCGAAATCAGATAGCTCTTTTCTTGTGAATAATGAAATTCTGTTGCCAAATCGTTGCCACGAGGGGCATCAAGACTCAAAAAGTCCAGTGTTTACGGGCTTTTTTGAACCTATGCAATCATTCCCACTCGGCAAGGTTATCTGAATACTAAACAAATATGATTAGTATTTCGTCTTTCTAATCCGGTTTTTTCCTCCTAGTGGAGGACGTTTTCGATTATAGCACAGTTTTCAGTATCGTGCCAGTATCACGAAGCAATTTATCAGGACGTTTATGCGGACATCTATCGGGACATGGAGGTCACGATCCAGCAGCCGGATTTGTTGGAGCCTTCACGCCTGATCTTCCCCTTTTCTTTGAGAGAAGCGATGAGGCGGCGAACCTGTCGTTCACCTAAGCCAAGCTGCTGTGCCATGCGGGGAATGGTTATGCGTGGATCTGACTTCATCAGTGCAAGAAGGCGTTCCTCTGATGAAGAATGGATAAAGGAACTGTGCAGCTCTACATAGATATTTTTCAAAGCTTCCAGAATCATTTCGAGCATGGATTCAACTGGCGGATATATGCAGCGCTCAATATATACAGCACATCATGAAAGAACATATATTTCTTGAATAACATTACGGTGCAGCTAGAAGTGTGATATAATGTTTGTGGGATTATTGCATTGCGCATCCCGGAGTCATAGCCAATCTGCCATCTTGCCAACAAGACTGGACAGCAGCGACAGTCCTGTCAGCTATCCGGTGCAGACTTATTCGGCCTGCCAGCAGATACCCGGCTTCATTGCAGCCCCATGTTATCGGTCCTGCATAATCGGCAGAAATGAGGCTCCCCGGCTGTGCTTCCTCGACTTTCCAAAGAAAACATGGTATTATATATATAGCACTCCCTGCCGGTGGATAGGGTTATCTGCTCCGAAGAATGGTTTCGATACAAGTGTTTCATTCATAGAATCTCTTCAGATTTCTGTGAGCAGGCGAAAAAAGGCATGTAAGCTGAACCGTCATGGAAGCCGGGAAATTCCGGCGGGCATCTATGCAGTTTTGGCTGAAAGGGGATGAAGGCATGGCGGATTATGAACAAATGCTGAACAGCTTAATCTCAATAGGGTCCGAGCTCCAGCGATTTGAAAAAGTGTTTCTTCATGCAATAAACAAATTGGACGCTGACGAGCAAAACAAATACATCAGTCAGTTTAACTGGTTTAGCAGGCGTGTTGACAAGGCTCTTGTGGCGGCTGGCTTAACCATTGTAAACCTTGAAGGGAAAAAATATGATCCCGGCATGGCTGTTACGCCGGTCAACATTGACGAATTCGATCCCGCAGATCAACTATATGTCACGCAAATGATCGAACCTGTGATTATGAGCAATGGCAGCATCCTGAGAACAGGAACCGTGCTTTTGGGGAGGATAGAATGAAGTACTATATTGGCATTGATCTGGGTACTACCAATAGTGCGATTTGTTCCTATGATGGAACCCATACACGGATATGGAAGAGCCCTGAGCAAAATGATGTAACGCCTTCTGCAATCTATGTTGACCGTCGAGGCAATCGCTATTACGGAAGCAAGGCGTATAGTCAGGCTCCGTACAACCCGACCAACTCGGCCACGCTGTTTAAGCGCTTCATGGGAACCAGCACAAAGATCAACCTTGAAGCAGCTCATCTTTCCCTGACTCCCGAAGAGTGCAGTGCAGAAATCCTGAAGGTTCTATATGGATATCTCCCTGAGGAAATCAGGAACGATCCTGAAACAGCAACTGTGATTACAGTGCCTGCCGCGTTCAATCAAATGAAGAAGGATGCCACTATGCAAGCCGCCAGAATGGCGGGTATCGGCAAGGTGGCGCTCATGCAGGAGCCCGTTGCTGCGGTGATGAGTGTCATGCGCGGCGCACATTCTGAAGGTATTTTCCTGATCTATGATCTCGGAGGCGGCACATTTGATGTTTCTATTGCTGAAAACATCAAGGGAAAGGTAAACCTGCTGGCACATGGCGGAATCGAGATGTGCGGCGGTCGTGATATGGATCGCATGATCTTTAATCAGGTGGTTATTCCCTGGTTGTTGGACAATTTTTCTTTGCCGGAAGACTTCATTGTAAATCGGAAATACAAAACATTCTGCAGAGTAGCCCAATGGGCCGCAGAACAAGCCAAAATCGAGCTTTCTGCGAATGGAAGCAGCACAATTGCCTTGAGCGAGAGCGAGGCCCGCACCAGCGATGAAGATGGAAACGAGCTCTATCTGGATATCGACTTGTCACGTGAAATGATGGATGGGCTTATTGGCGACCTTGTAGAGGATACCGTTAAGGCCACGAGAGAAACGCTTGAGAAAGCCGGATTGTCGGCGAACGACTTGGAGCGAATCGTGTTTGTAGGAGGCCCCACCAACTACAAACCACTTCGGGACCGGGTCTGTGAAGAGCTTGCGCTTCCTGCCGACATCGATGTCAACCCGATGACTGCCGTAGCTGAAGGCGCGAGCATTTTCGCAGAATCAATTGATTGGTCAACGGCAAATCATTCACGAAAGGCAGCAAACGCTGTTGCCAGGACGAACGTCGATATTGCCTTCAAATATACTGCGCGCGTTTCCGGAGACTCAGCCAGAGTCATGTGTATGACAGAGCATCAATATGATGGCTATACCCTTATTATCACGAGTCGTGACAGCGGCTGGAGCTCCGGCTCAATTCCCCTCAGGAACCAAGCACAGACCACGCTTCCTCTGATCAAGAATGGCGAGAATACATTTGATGTAAAGGTTCTTGACAATTATGGCCGAGAGGTTCCCATCGGCGTTCAGAGAATCGTCATCACGAAAACCCTGGCAACAATCGGTGCTATTCCAGCTTCGCATTCAATTGGTGTTGAAATGCTTGATCGACTGGGTGGCATACCTGTTTATACGATCCTCATACACGAAGGCGATTCTCTGCCCAAACGTGACACGGTTACTTTCAGGGCTGGACAAACGCTGAAAGCAGGTTCAAACAGCACGATCAACATCAAGCTGTGGGAGGGAAACATCGAAAGCCCTATTACCGACAATCGGTTTATCGGTGTTCTGAAGATTGCCGGAACTGATTTTTCTTCTGGCGTAATTCCAACCGGTGCAGATATCGAATGTGAATACGAGATGTCTGACTCCGGAACGATTACACTTGATGTTTCTGTCCCGTGCATCGGAGCTTCCTTTACAAACCGGAATTTTTACTCCCGCCAGGAAGGCCAGATTGATCTGAATGATGTTGATGATATTGCAGAGCATGGCCAGCAGGTTCTTGATCGGATTGAACGTATGGAGGAACGCTTGGACGATCCGCAGCTTGAAGAAGCCAGACGGAAAGCGGAGAATGCTGCCACCATTGATCAGAAACCTCTGCATGACCCGGAAGATGTCCAAAAAGTCAATAACGATCTGCTTGACGCAAAGAAGATCATGAATCAGGTCCGTATAAAGAACCTGAAGACGATCAGACAGATGGATTTGGACAGTTGCAGGAGATTCTTTGATGAAGTGGTCAGGCAATACGCCAAAGACAATGAAGCACAATCCTTTGACAACCTGGTTCGCTCTGCTCAAAGATCCATCGACAGAAATGACGCTGACTTTGACAACATCCTGGAAAATCTCAAGACAAAGAATACCATCATCCTGCTTCGTCAGGACTGGTTTGTCGTTGACTGGTACAAACGCGCCACCGCCTCCGGTGCGAATTATTTGGACGTGAACCGTTTCCACGATCTGAAGCGGCTTGGGGATCAGGCAATGGCGAATGACGATATGGATAAACTGCGTCAGGTTCTGTTTGAACTGCTGTCCATCAAAATCGATCCCGATCATAGCGACAGCATGTTCGATGTTGCAAATATCATCAGGAGGTAATGGCATTGAGGATGCTGCCGAGAGGGTACGAACTATTGCCGGAATGCCATGTCAAAAGACAGATTGCGACAGGCAAAGAATGGTGTATCTATCAAACTTCAATGAAGACCTATGCTCTGGTGGCATCTTCATCGGCTGTTTCTGCCTGGCAGCAGGAAGGCTGCGGGGATATATTCAAAGCACTTTCGGAGCAAGATACCTATGCTTTTGTTTCCTCCTCCCCTGACTATCTAATTGCATCTCTTAATGACGGCCCTTTTCCGGAAAACTCAGCTCAGATCGAAGCGTTTTCCACGACCTTTGGAGCATTCAGAAAAAAGAATCCAACTGCCCGTCTTGCAAATGCTGTGTATGTCGAAGAGTATTCTCTCCTCCTTCCTGATCACAGTCATGCTGAAGAACAGAGCGATGCCCTGCTCTTTGGCCGGTGGCTTACAGGCGGAGTATCCATAGCTGGTACGGATGTCGAAAGAATGAGCAGCTTCATGACGTGGATGCCTCGGGATGCACTCATCCGCTGTGTGGATGCCGCAGGCCTTCAGGCAGAAACCATGCCGTTGACCAGGATGGCACAGAAGGAAAACCTGTGCGGGAGGATCGACGGAATTCCTGATGACAGTTTCCATCTTGAAGGACGGCCTGAGCTGGAACAATTCATCAACGACAATATTGTCGATATCCTGCGCCACGAAAGTGAATACGCGCGGATGGGTATCCAATTCCCGGGAGCTACACTCCTGTATGGTCCTCCCGGATGCGGAAAGACCTATGCGGTTGATCGGCTTGCCGAGTATCTTGGTTGGCCTCGATATGATATTGAAGCAGGAACCATTGCAAGCCCGTATATTCACGACACCAGTAAAAAGATTGCCGAGGTCTTTACCCTTGCCATATCCAATGCGCCGGCGATTCTTGTCATTGATGAAATGGAAGCCTTTCTTGCCAGCAGAGCAACGGCAGCCACAACCGGTACCCATCGTGTTGAAGAGGTCGCCGAGTTTTTGAGGCGAATACCGGAAGCAATAGAACACCGTGTGCTGATCTTTGGCATGACCAATATGATTGAAAGCATTGATCCGGCTATACTTCGCCGTGGACGGTTTGATCATATGATAGAGGTCAAGATGGCGTCTGCACAGGAGATCGAATCACTGCTCCTCGTAAGGCTTAAAACCCTTCCTGTTGCGAATGATGTTCAGGTACCCGACATAGCCAAACATCTGGAAGGGAGGCCTCTTTCGGATGTTGCATATGTTCTGAAAGAAGCTGGGCGTTTTGCTGTCAAGGCTGGAAAAGAAACCATTGATCGCGTGTGTATGGAGTCTGCATTGAATACATTGCCCAAAGCAACAAAAGCTACCGGTCGAAAGATTGGTTTCTGATGGAAAGGCGGCTTACCGATGATGATCCAAACGAATCCTTTCTTTGTTCTCAATGTTGGCTGTACTGCGAATCGTCGTGAGAGTGCGATTGCCGCAGAAGAAATGGATTTTGTTGCAGGGACAGAAGCCTGTGCTGAAGCTCAGAGAGCGTTAACAAATCCCATCAAACGGCTTGCTGCTGAGATTGACTGGTTTCCGGAAACCTCGGCTGAAATGATAAGCCTGATCCGTTCGTGCATCGAGCACAATGAGATGATTCCAACATCCATGTTGGCTGGCATCTCAAAACTCAACGGAATGCTTTACAACCTGAGTGTTTCCAATGAAAAGAGTGTTATTAAAGTTTGCGCAACTGTAAAAGCAATCAGCGCTCAATATGAATCTGTCACTGCTGAAAATATCATTGACCTGTTGAATGTCATTCACAGCAAGGCGGGCATAGGGACACTAACCGTAGCAGATGTTGAACATGAGCTCGTCAGAAAAAGGGATTCCATACGTCAGGCAGTAACAGGATACTTACAGGCTCTTGGAAAAGAATCTTATGTTGAATGTGTAACGCAGCTGGCCAAGGACTCGGTGGATGGCGAGATAGATGTTGTCATCACTGATGTTTTTGATCAATATGAGCTCTGGACGAAAGCACGCATAGAGGACAAGCAGAGCTTAATTGATGCAAAAATTGATTCACTGAAGCAGAATACCGATTCTGACGCTCATATAAACGACCTGGTTTCAGATCTGCTTCAAGTTGTTTATGAATGGAATCAATTGACCTATCCTGTCCAGGCAATCGTCAGTCAGACCGGCGTCGACAGGCTCAGAATTGGTGCAACGGCATTAAAGCTTCGGGGATTGGTTCTGTATCTTCACAATGAAAAAGGAAAAACCGATGCGGCTGCCACACTTGCGCGTGGATTGCAAAAGATGTTCACCAATCTGCCCAATGTCATAACGCTTCTGGATAAGGACGTCAGAGTATTGGGTGAACTTCAGGAGAAGAACAGAAAGCTTGAGCAGCAGGAAAGGGAGAATCGGCAAGCAGATCGTGTATATGCAGTTGATATTCAGGGAAACCGGTTTGTTGTTCCTCCCCTGTGCACCTGTTGTCTCAAGCCTACAGACAGCAAGGAGAAAATCAGCTATTCCAGTCAGATGCAAAGAGGGCGCACAACCACGACACGGACGATCAGCGTTGATATGCCGATCTGCAATGAGTGTCTGAGGCATAGATCGATGTTTATCGAGAGCCTTGTATGGATGGGACTTTGGAGCCTTCTTCTTGGTGCTCTTGTAATGATTGTTGCTTTGGTTGGCTTCGGAGTTGATGATTTCACGGCTGCCTGCATTGGCTGTGGTGTGGCAGTTGTGCTGTTTTTCCTGATCGCGGCGATGAAAAAGACAAAACCCCTTTCGGAGAGGCACTCCACCCGTTTGCAGAGTGTCAGTATATTTTCTCTATTGTTCTCTGAGGGCGACCGTCGTGGTTCTTCGCGCGAAGATGGTTCGTCTTCGACAACCTATACTTTTACAAATTGGAAATATGCCATGCTGTTCCAGGAGGCAAATGCAGGCATTGCAAGTCCTGTCCGGATCATTCCGAAGACCAACAGCGCCAAACAAACCTCTGTTCTTCAGATTATTGAGCATAAGTTCACAACAGCCCTTAAAATCGTAGGTTTGTTTGCTCTGTGTGCATTTCTGATTTCATTGGCAAACTCTTCCGGAACATTCAACAATCTCCATCTTGATACCCTGCTGAAGAATGCAGGCGTTCATATATCTGCGCCCGCAGAGCCAACACCAAAACCAACAGCCAAACCAACAACGGCTCCGCCTGCAAATGTGCCCGCTGCTGCAAAGTATACGACTCTTTCTTATGTTGGTTCTTATGTATATATCGACATCACATCAATTGAACCCTCTATTGGCATTGGTACTGTCAAGGGAACAAATACCGATATTGTATGTGAGTGCAAGTCGCCTTCCGGAGAAAGCCTGTGGGTGATTATGCCTATCGGTGATTACACGAAGTACTTTGATTCGACCGCAAAGCTGACCAATTCTGCTACCGCCTCCTATAAAACAATTCATTATTCAAATGCTTCGCGCGTCTATGGCCATGTTCGCAATGCGGATTCAATGTGCGCCGGTTTATCTGAAGATATTTCCACAACAAAAATCATCGAATTTGATTCAATTGATCAACAAGTTGGAAGAGGCTCAAACAGTGCAACTGATGCAATTGTTACCGCAGCGCCGGCAAAAGTTGCAGTATCAAACGGCAAGATGTTCATTACACCGAGCTATAAGTGCGTATGCCCGTTCACAATTGTTGCCAGTTCTTCGACTGATTACTATGTATACTTGAAGTATCAGAAGGCGCCTGCGTCTACAACTGAAAACAGGACAACAAAAACTGGATCAAGACTGCCGTATGAAAGCGATGTTGCATTTTATGTCAAGGCCGGTCAGCAGGTGGAAATTGATGTGCCGATCGGTGTCTATAAGCTTTACTATGCGACAGGCTCTGATTTTTATGGAACAAAGCTTCTGTTTGGTGAAGACACTCACTATTATGCTTCAGATGATTTATTGACGTTTTATTCCGATACGCAGTATTACAATGGACATACAATCACTCTGAAGGCTACATATAACGGTAACTTTGACACGGATCCCATACCTGAAACCCAATTCCCAATACGCTGAAGCAGACCCAATACCAACAAACTGGAGCTATTATTCAATTGTCAGGAGGTCGTGCTTACCCATACTTATATGTGGATGGTATTTACCTGAAACGGAATTGGGGCGGCGAATAGCCGGTTCTTTTGATCAATCCGAATAGTCGCAAGCAGGGCAGATGTAAGACATTCTGCATATTCGCGAGCAATGCATTCGTTTTACTTTTGCATGCTGCTTGTTGGTGGCCAGGCCCCCAATCCCCTGTAATGCAGAGCAAGCTCCGCGGTTGTAAAGAGTATCTGCGCTATTCACCATTCGGGTCCACACACGAAAAAGCAAGAAGCCCTATGGCCGTTGTGCTGAGTTTGCATCAGCGGCCATAGGGCAATCGCATTCTTGAACGAATTGCGCAATGTAGCATTTCCGTTCATGGAGATTACCATGTCATCAATCAGCTGCCGTTCTCACTGAACCGCTCAGCTGTATACCAGCTCCGCGAGAATAATCTCCTCGATCTGCGCGGTGATTGTATTCATTATCCCAGCCCACATGAGCGGATCGGTGTCTTTCAGCGCTTCCGTCAGCCCTGCTTCCTTTGTCATCTGTGGCAGCATGACGTCCATCATCTGCGCAGCAGCCCGGTCCACCTCGTGCAACTGCTGCATTAGTTGACCGCTCAGAAGCAGCCTTGTATACAGTCCCGGACGATGCTCCTTCAGGTAGTTGCACCGCATCAGGCCATACTTGCCAGGCAGCATCAGATCTTCATCGCTCAGTCCCATATCAGGAATCAGGTAATCTCCGCAGCGGTTGTATTTCAGTTCAGTCATCATCTACATCTCCTTTGCTCTTATTGGTTGTTTGTGTCTGCTTCTTGCTAAGCACGAAACTCAGGCAAGCACTCGCCGATAAATCATCGCGTTCACAGCAGGCACAGGAGCGTGTCACGCTCCTGTCTGAGCGGTGAACGCGAAGGTTCACCAACGGAAGTCCCGCTGTATCCCAGCGCTGTCCAAATACTGCTGACGGGCTTCCTCGCGGTCTGTTTCGTCCCCTGCAGTCTTGTACTTCGTGTAGATATCGTGTCTTTGCAGCGCCTCCATCTTCCTCTCAAGCTCAGCTTTGATGCGTGCGCCGGGCTCATTGCTGCCAATCACATGGTACAGGTAGAGGTCGCAGAACAGGTCTTCTGGTATTTTGATGGTCTTCATATAGCTCCTTTCCGTGTCGCTCGTGACGCTCGTGTCGCTATTTCTGATATTGGGCCAATATGTAAAATAGCGTCACGAGCGTCACATAGCATCACGCAGTCGGATCTGTGAGCGTCAGCGTCACCAGCCTGCCATCGTGCGTGCGTTTGCTTTCAAAGGCGATGCCGTATTCGTTGAACAGCCTCTCGGCGTTGACGTTCAGATAACGGGTGAGCACGTGGGAGAGCATCGCTGTATCAGGCAATCGCGCCTGAAGCTCGGAAGGCCGTCCGCTCCAGACAGGGGAGAGGGGCGTGACGAGCTTTGCCACGGCTTCCAGCACGGGATCTGGCGGTGTCCTCCAAACCTCGGTTTCAGCCTTCACCAGCTTCCAGATGCAGCGTTCATGGTCAAAGTTCAGCGTGAGTTCCTGATCCTGCTGGTCGCGTCCAACAACGCTGAGCTTGGCGGTGCTGTCTGTCCGCTTCTTCTTTTGCAGGATGAACGCGCCGTCCGCAGCGCCGAGCAGGCCGTTCGTGCCGGAGATCATGTCGAAGCTGTCCTCGGATTCCATCTTGCGCGTATGATGGACGACCAGCAGGCACACGTTGTGCTTGTCGCTGAATGCCTTGAGCTTCGCCACAATCTCATAGTCGTTGGCGTAGTTGTACTTGTCTCCGCCAAGCTCCCGCACCTTTTGCAGTGTATCCACGATGATGAGCTTTGTGTTCGGATGCTCTTTGATGAACATCTCGAGCTGATCGCTCAATCCGCCGCCCAGCGTGCGGGACTGCGTTGCGAAGTGGAGCGCATCGGTTCCCTCCATGCCGAACATCTTGAACAGACGCTTCTGAATGCGCGCGTAATCGTCCTCCAGAGCAAGGTAGAGCACCTCGCCCGGATGGACGTCATACTGCCAGAGGGGCGTGCCTGTAGCGATGTGATAGCTGAGCTGCGCCATGAAGAACGATTTGCCAATCTTGGGCGCACCGACGAACAGGTACCGGTAGGTGATGTCAATGCTCTCGTGTCCCACGCGCTCGGCAATCGCCACAGCGGAGAAGCCCATCTCGATGAGCAGCGAGACATGGGAATGCCCTTACGGTATAATTACGACAAACCGGAAAAGCCCCGTAGAATCAAGGGTTT
>ERZ857827.668-NODE-668-length-45042-cov-5.797386_pt1 | contig 45042 bp, 41 predicted proteins | sample MGYA00519761_ERZ857827 | MGnify/ENA primary metagenome ERZ857827 (study PRJEB31778, sample SAMEA3449370) | human gut metagenome | biome: human gut; feature: human-associated habitat; material: faeces | place: United Kingdom | collected 2010/2012 ... | reverse complement strand
ATAACCTCCTGTGCGTCCATGTATGTGTCATTTACACTTAAAATTATGCACTCCAGCGCGCCGAGCCATACTCACGTCCTTTGCGGAACTTCTTCGCGTCCTTGCTTTTGAGATACACGGCAAGCCGGAGCAGCAGCCCTGCAAGCAGACCGACGAGCAGATCGGCAGAATGGAAACTCGGCAGCGACGAAGCAAAAGCGGAGGCAAAGCCATCGCCCAGGTGCAGCAGCTTTTCGGAAAGATTTGTGCCTTCCGCCATGCGCCACGCCTGCCCCAACTTGGTGGCGTATAAGCCGATCATGCAGTAAGGCAGATTCAGCACCAGCTTCTTTTTCGCTGCTTCGGAAAGCGTGAAAGTGTGTTTCTTACGCTTGCTCATCGGCTCGGCTCCCTGTTTCGGATTTTCCCGATGGTCTTTGCCGCCTGTTCCTTCGCTTTTTCCAGCCGTTGGAGAACGGAAGGACGTTCGGACTGCGTTCGGGCTTTTGTGCTGGCCAGCTCCTTGAGCGCAGCGGTTAAAGCGTCCGAATCGCGGGCCTTGAAGAACACCAGAACGCGCGGCTTGTCGCCGTCCACTTTGCGGATTGCATAATCTACGCCGTATCTGCGGGTGATCCGCTGAAATTCCTTCAAGTCCTGCCCGGAAAGCTCGATGTTGCTTACGCCCTGATTCTGCCCGACCAACTGCCTGACCGTCTGCCTGCCGTGATGTTTCACACCGGGCGCAGACGGATTTTGACGATGCGCCAGCAGTTTGAGTGCTGCGGACTTGAGGGTGCGGAGGCTGAACTTGGTGCCGTTAATCATCAGGGTTACGCTTTTCTGCTCGATTTCTTCCTGCATGAAACCCTCCTTTTTCGTTTAATGGGTATGAAAAAAGCGGCCAGCTTTAACTGACCGCCAGTGTGTGGATAAGGATTATTTCTGAATGAGTTTCAGCACGTCGTCTTCGGAAAGCTCGGTCGCCTGCGCAATCTGCTTGATGGAAAGCCCCATCTTGGACAGGCGCAGTGCCGTTTCGCGCTTTTCGCTCTGGATGCCTTTAACAACGCCATCATCAATCAGCCCTTGAATAGCTTCACACATATTGACTACCTCCGAATGATCGTCAATCTGTATATTATAATTTTGATTTAACTCATACGCTTTACGACTACTCGACATTCCTTGTCACAGAACGCAATGCCGTATATCCAGATTTCTTTGACACGATAACGATTCAAAACAGCGATATAGTTTTTATCTTCAATTTGCTTGAGCGCCGTCGCACAAGCGGTATCCAAACGCTTTTCATCTTTGACATCTTTGACCTCGACGACGAATCCGATTTTTCGATCCTTGCGCTCGACAAGAATATCGCTGCGTCCCTTTCCAGTCTCCATGTTGCTTGAAACGCGCCAATTTGCGCAGGTGTTGAGCAGCGCAAGCAGAAAACCGTGATAGAAGGATTCCTGTGCATCATAAAAACTGACTGTATCTAGCAGCTGCTCGTTCAGATAATCCGTAATCGTTTCCGTATCACCGGATTCAAAAGCTGTATAAAGAGCGGAAAGTTGTTCCGTTTCTGCGGCAGCTTTTTCTTTGAACCATTCCAACACCTGCTGCGTGTAAATTTGACGAATCTCACGATTGGGAATCTTGAGCCTATATCGGTTGCTGCTCGGATCGAAAGTTCCTGTCAGGTAGCCGGTCATATAGAGCAGACTCCAGATGTTCTCAACGTTGGCATCCACTTCATTATGTGTCAGATTCTCATTGAGCGTTTTTACGATGGTTTCTCCGGCAATCAGACGCTCAATTTCCATCTGCGTTGTGCCGTCTGCGGCTTTGCCGATCAGCTTTCGTACCATGTCGTTACCGCTGGTGTTGATCCAATAGGCTTTGGGCTGTGCACTTTCCGACGCGCGCAGCGCATAGCAGTAATTGATAACATCCCACGGACAGTAAACATCCTGATTGCCAAAACGATAGCCGTCATACCATTCGCGGGTTTCGTTCAGATGGCTCTCAAGCCCGTAGTATTCCAGCATCTCTCGAACTTCGTGATCTGTAAATCCAAAGTATTCATCGAAATTCGCATCGGCAATGGAGTGTACGGTCATATTGTTCAAGCCGGTGAAGATGCTCTCCTTGGATACACGCAGGCAGCCGGTCAGCACGGCAAAAAACAGGCTGTCATTGGTTTTCAGTGCCGCTCCAAACATAGCGCGGATCAAGTCGATCATGCGCTCATAGTAACCATGCTGATAGGCTTTGTCTAGCGGAACGTCGTATTCGTCAATGAGCAGAATAACCTTTTGACTATAATGCTTTTCCAGAAGGATGCTTAGCATTTTCAGACTTTCCGTGATGTCTGAAAAGCGATCGGTTTCCGAAAGAATCCTCAAATATGAGTTCTTTTCTTCAGCGGTAATTGCGGAGCTTTCCCGCAGAAAATCCAGACGAAACGCTTCATTACGAATCAGACATCTTAAACGGTCATAAGCATCCTCAAATGTCAGACCATCCACACCTTTGAGCGACAAAAAGAGGACGGGATATTTTCCCATGTATGTCTGACAAAGCGTCTCATTTTGTGCAATGGACAAACCGTCGAAAACATGCTTGTCCCCGCCAATCTCGAAGAAAGATTTGAGCATACTCATATTGAGCGTTTTTCCGAAGCGCCGCGGACGGGTAAACAGGTTGACCTTGCCCCAGCTAGCCAGCAGATCAGCAATCAGATTTGTCTTATCCACATAATAAAAATCCTGTTTGCGGATTTCTTCAAAGCTCTCGATGCCCACCGGCAGCTTTTTAGTCATCATGCGGCAGTACCCTCCTGTTCATTGCGTCTTTTCTTTGCTCAGTATATCATGTTTTAAGCACTGCTTCAAGGTTTCCCTAAATCACGATATGGAAATAGAAGAATTCAACCGCGCACCCAATCCTTCACGCACCGATTGAAATCGGAAATCCGCTCCAAAATCCACTCGGCGGCATACGGCAAAGCAAAGATGCAGAAGCTCCCTGCAAACATGGCTGCGGCATCCCTGAGCGTGACCTTGCCGAACAGCAGACAGCAGCAGGCGATGAAGAAAATCAGCGCCGCCAGCTTATTGGTGATGAACTGCGAAATGCCCAGCGCAAAGATGCCGAGCCATTCCATCAGCGTCAGCAGGGCGATCAGGGGCAGGCCAACCAGTTTCATCAGGAACGTCATGTTCTGCACCTCCGTATCGTTATCGGTGTTTCTTCCTGAGCAGCCGCATCAGACCGAGCAGGACGGAAGCCGCCATCATCAGCAGACCGACAATCATTGTCGGCGTAATCGGGAAGTCAACGCCGGTCTGAATGACGGGCGTGTTGGTGATGCGTGCGAGCTTCTGCGGCGGGATGTAGGATTCGTCAATGGTGAACGTGATTGCCTCGTCGGTTCTGGCATAGCCGTCCAGCGGGCGGGTTTCGCGGATCAGATAGCTGCCCGGAACGAGATTATTAGCGCATACAATGCCGTTTTCATCGGAAACCAGCTCTCGAATGAACGTCCCCTTGTCGTCATACAGACCGAAGCGAACGCCGGAAAGCGGTTTGCGGCGGTGATCCGTTTTCTCGAACTCGTAATGGTTCGGGATGTTGACCAGCGTAACCGTCTGGTCGTTCTTCCAGTTATAACCGACGTGGAAGGGATAGTCGTTCATCAGGTTAAAGCCTTCCGGCGCTTCATCCTCGCGAAGAATCCAATCGCCGACTGTGAAGCCTGTGATTTCAAACTCGCCCTTTTCGTCGCTGACGGCGTGGGCGGAGACCGTTCCGCTCTGCGCGTCGATGAGAGAGAACGCAACGCCTGCCAGCGGGTTTCCTGCCGTATCGACCTTCTTGAAGGTCAGCTTCATGCGCTCGTTGGGAATGATGGCAATCGGCTCGGTCGGATTGACGAACGTGCCGTCAAGGGTCAGCGTCACTTGTGCGCCGCTGGGCAGGTAGCCCGGAAGCGGTTTGCTTTCAACGACAGTATAGCTGCCATACGGGATTTTTTCAAACATGGCGATGCCGTCTGCATCGGTCAGCGCTGTAGCGACGACTGCGCCGCGCTCGTCTTTCAGCGAGAATGCAACGCCTGCCAGCGGCTCGTTATGCTCGCCGACCTTTTTCAGCGTGAAGCGCGTGGAATCGTCGCGCAGAACGGTATCCCCGGAAACCTGCCCGTTCTCATCTACGGTAAAGGAGCAGGTCGTTTCGTTCAGCGCGTACCCTTCGGGCGCAAGCACCTCTTTGAAGGTGTAGCGTCCCGGCGTAACGGGAATATCGGGAATTTCGCCGTTTTCATCGGTAACAGCGCGGTAAATGACTTCTCCCTGCTCATTCTTGACCTCGATCTCTGCGCCCGGAACGGTTTCCGCGCCGGTGATATCGGTTTTGGTCAGCGTGACTTTGGTGTAAATCAGCTCGTTACGCACCGTTCCATCCAGTGAAACGCGGATGACAGGCGCATCGTCCGCCTGATTTTCGGGGGAAATCCGTACATCGAAGCGGTTCGGGTTGAGCTTCCAGCCCTTCGGCCCGTCCAGCTCCAGGATGGTATATGCGCCGTGCGGCAGATTGCCGGAGAAGGTCAGATTGCCGTGCATATCGGTCATACCGACGGCGATAAGCATATCGGCGGACAGCATACCGTCCGTATAATGGATATCATCGGCATTGTATAGCCCGAACACAAAGCCCAGCCCATAGGTTGTGGTCAGCGCTTGACGGATGTATCCGTTCGCGTCCGTATAGGGTTTGAGGATTTCTTTTTCCTTTTCAAGCTGAATTTCGGTAGACAGATATTTGTTATGCGCTTTGACGGTGACGGTCACCAACGGCGTGTGTCCGTCTGCATAACGCAGTTCAGCGTCATAAATCTCACCGCTGAGCGCGTATCCTTCGGGCGCGGCAATTTCCATCAGCTTGTACTTACCCAGCGGCAGCTCCTTCGACCAATCTGTGCCCGTTCCGCTGGTCGTGATGGTGTCCACAAGCTCATCTTTTTGATACCAAACTGTACCGTCACCGCCGACGATTTCTTCCGCGGCGCGTACTTCAAAGACCGCTCCTGCAAGGCGGCGTTCTTCAAAGACAGGAGACTGATATTCAAAGCCCATTTCGGTTTGAGTTTCAAAGCCGACGAGCTGCAAGCCCTTCTTTTCAAGGCGGATCTGTCCCATGACGGCTTTATTGGGAATCTCGATATCCAGCTCATACACCTGGTCGGCGGTGTCGCCCGTCTTGCCAACGAATACGGGCAGGCTTTCCGTCCGAATCAGGTATCCTTTCGGCGACGCGATTTCCTCAATCGTGTACAGACCCCAGCCGACTTCTTCGGGCAGCGTCACGCAGCCGGATTCATCGGTGGTAAACGTGTCGAGCGTCTGCTTTTTCGGGTAGTAGACGGTCTGCGTCACGGTGTTGCCGTCTGCGTCCTTGAGCTTGAAGGACGCGCCCGCCAGCATGATAACTTTGCCGGTTCTCGCATCCATTTTGATGAGCCGCAGGCGGTAGAGAATCGGGCGGTCGTTGAGCGTCAGGATGGGCGGCTGAATGGGATTTTCCTCGCCGGTGATTTCAAAGAGGATCGGCTTTTTGATTTCAAACCCGTCTTTGCCGACCGTCTGCTCCAGCACATACACGCCATACGGGAGCAGTTTGGTTTTGGCATAGCCGCTTTTGTCGGTGATGAGATGGTCGCGCTCAAATTCGCGCGCGTTTTCATACGAACCGGCTTTCCGAAGGTAGACGTGGAATTCCGCGCCTTCCTCCGGAGTTTCGGTGTGCTGGTTGTCGGTTTTGTTGTCGCCCAGCACCTTGACGATAGCCTGCGTGCCGAGCTTGATCTCGTTCAGCTTGAGCGCGTCGTAAGTGACGACGGCTTCCCTGGACTGTGCGGCGGCGCTGGCGGTATCGACCAGCATACGCTCGTCACTGGGCTGATAGCCGACAGGCGGCGCAATCTCGACGATCTCATACAGCCCAGGCCACAGCTCGTCGGTGGTCGCTGCTGCATCCTCGCCGGAGGTCTGGATGGCGTCGATGACCGTCGCGCCCCTGAGCCAGATCACGTTTCCCTGACGGTCAAGGATATCCGCGCCCGCCAGCACACGGAACGTTGCGCCGGTCAGTTCGCCGTCGCCGCGAACGGAGGGCGTGTCGGTCTGCGCGTATTCGTCCTTGTCGCGCTTTTTGATGCGGATGCGCGTCATAACGGGCTGATTGGTTGCGGACAGGTCGGTGGTTTCATCCGATTTCACGGTCGCGTCCAGCGTGATTTCTTCAAAAACATAGCCCGCTGTTTCGCCGTGTTCGCGGACGAGATAGCGTCCCTTGCGCAGCGGCTCGGATACGGCGACGCCGTTTTCATTGGTCGTCATGCTGCCGACCAGAGCATTTCCATAAGCGTCATTTTCGTAGATGTCGAAGGTCACGCCCGCAACGGGATTTCCGTTTTTGCGATCCGTCTTGGTCAGGCGCAGCCAGCCCTTTGTCGGCTCGTTCATCGCTGCGATTTCGTAGGTCTTGCCGCCCTCAAAGCAGTCGATTTCCGTTCGGAACGGCGCATCGACATAGTGCGCGGGCACGGCGGTTTCTTCGATGCGGTATCTGCCATAATCCAGCCAGCCGGTTTCCGCAGCACCCTGCTCGTTGGTGGTGAGCAGGATGGTTTCGCCAACGCCCGCGCCGTTGGCAGCCGGCGGCGCAGACAGGCGCGTAATGATGAACTGCACGCCTGCCAGCGGTTCATGCGTCAGGCTGTCCGTCTTGACGATGCGGATTTTGCCCTGAATCATCTGGTTTTCGGCGCTCAAACGGGTGGTTTCATCCGAATACACGGTTGCGGTCAGCTCGATGGGATAGCCCGAAAAGCCCTGCGGCAGTTCGTGTTCGCGGACGAGATACTTGCCCTTGCGCAGCGCACTGGAAGTTGCAACACCGTTTTCATCGGTGGTCATCGTCCCTGCCAGACCAGAACCGTATTTGTCGTTGTAGTAGATATCAAACTGAATCCCTGCAAGTGGAACGCGGCTTCCGGCTGCGGTTTTGTCGATGCGGATGTAGCCGGGATTGGCTTCGTTTATTGCCGCAATTTCGTAGGTCTTGCCGTTTTCCATGCAGTCAATCTCGGCAGAGAACAGCTTATCCGCGTAATGTTCAGGGGCTTGTACTTCTGAGATGCGGTAGCGTCCCCATTCGAGCCAGCCGGTTTCTGCACAGCCATCCGCGCCGGTGGTCAGCGTGGCGACGACTGAGCCGACCGACGCGCCGTTTGAACCGGCAGGCGCGGAAAGCCGGGTGACGGTAAACACCACGCCTGCCAGCGGCTCATGCGTCAGGCTGTCCGTTTTGACGATGCGGATTTTACCCTGAATCGGCGTATTGGCAAAGGAAATCCGGGAGGTTGCGCCAGCCGTAACCGTGACGGCCTGACTGCTTTGCACGGAAACCTGATATCCCTGCGGTGCGTTCTTTTCGCGCACGGTATATGTACCCGCCTGCACATTGGAGAAGGTCGCCGAGCCGTCCGCGCCGGTCGTCTGGGATTGGAGGACAGCACCCGCGCTGTTCAGCAATTCAAAGACTGCACCCGAAAGCGCCGCGCCGGAGCTGGCGCTGGTTTTGGCGACGACGATTGCGCCATACGGCTGTTCAAACTCAATGCGCACGGCTTTGAATTTCGCAGGCAAGCCGTACTGTGGAATGACGACCTTCTGAATGTCCGCGTCCGGGATGCCGATTAAAAAAGCCGCTTCTTCATCCTGGGAAGAAACGGACTCTGCGGTGATCGAGAAGGTACTTTGTGTGGAAGTGATAGAAATCGTGTCGCCGCTGTACAGGTAGTAATATTCGCCGTCCGAACCGGCGCTGTTGCCGGTCAGACTGCCGACGCTGCGGCTGATGCGGATGAGATCGGCATCCGTCGTCAGCGTGACCGTGCCGACATAGCTGCTGCCCTGCATGGTCATGGATTTGTTGCTGATGCCGATATCGCCGGTGATGCCGGAACGCCGAATCGCGCAAGAAGCCAGCCAGCGCGCATATTCCAGATAATCCGCAGGCGCTTGACCGGATGCGCGGTAGAACTCATCCATGCGCCAGTAGTCGCGGACATACCAGTCACCCTCAAGCTGCTTGACGACTTCGCGGATGGCGAACTGCCCGGCGACGCGCGACCACACGTCGCTGTCCTCGTAACCGGTATCTACGATCATGTACGGGTAAGTGTGCCGCAACACCCAGCCGATGGCGTGCATGGTGCGGCTGCTGTAAATATCACCGGAATAGCCCGGCTTGATCGCGTAGCCGTCCAGATCGACGACCTCAAACGGGCCGGTCGGGTTATCCTTTGCGCCGGGGCTGTTCATGGTATGCTCCAGACAGTAGACGGTCTGACCTTCCAGATAGTGCGGCGTGGCGTAAATCGTGCCGTAGCCGTCGAGCTTGGCGATCTGCTTGTACTCGCTGTCATGCCCGGAACTGCCCTGAAGACCTTGCTGACCGGGATAGAAGGTCTTGACGCTGGCGTTATAATCCCGCAGATTGAAATCCGAGGACGCATACAGGGCAATCGGCTCAAACGGATAGGCATAGTCGGTGACGGTTAATTCGTGTGCATCGGTGGGCGACAGAGCGTCCATCGGAACAAAGAGCGTATCGGTGTCCGTCCAGATCAGTTTGCCGTCTGCATCGTCCGCGCCGTACAGATAGCGTATCTCGCACCAGTCGCGCCCCAAAGCGTCCTGCTGAACGGATTCCACATAAACGACGGCATCGCGGGTGAACACGCCCTGCCAATCGTCGCCGTTATCATCTTCCGTCATGGCTTCGTCGATGGAAAGATAAACGCGGGTTTCGGTGGTGACGGCGGCGTAATCCCCGGTTTGCAGAAACGGCACTTGCGGTTCGGGCGCAGGCGTTGCTTCCGGGGCTTCTTCGCTTATGGTCAGCTCGCCAAGGAGAACGAATGCATCCATATAGCCGATGTCGGAGGTGATGAAGCCGCAGGGACGCTGTTCTTTGAGCGCTTGGCGGTTTTCCTCGGAGAAGGAAATATCGGCTATATCCGATTTGGCGATGTAGCCGGAAAGGGGTTCGTCTGCATAGGTGAGCCACCAGACCTTGAACGCCGTTTCGGTTTCTTCGGTGATAAGCAAAACGCCGCCGTCCTCTTTCAAGGTGAACAGCGGCGCGGTCAGGGCGGCATCTTCGTATATGACGGATTCTGCGTAAGCAGCGGCATACGCATAGCCGTATTCCAAAATCGCTTCGGATACAGAAAACGCTTCCTCGTCGTCGGGAAGCGGGCTTTCTTCGGGGATGGGCGTTTCTTCGGCAGGAACTTCTTCAGCAGGCGGTTCGTCCGTCGAGTCTGTATCAGGCATTTCTTCCGGGACTTCGGGAGAAGGGGTTTCCTCGATATCCGAATCGGACGGTTCGGGCGTTTTCGATTTATCTTGATCGGGTATATTGGGGCTATCTTTGTCAGCGGGGATTTCCGCAATTTCCGATTGCCCGCCGGATTCCGGCGTTTCATTGGGTTCTTGCGAAACGGGCGGTTCAATTGGCTCGCCGGTTTCTTCGGTCGGGAAATCGGAAAGATTGGGTTCTTCGGCGATTCCCTGCTCGTCCTGCTCGGTGGCTTCCGCCTGAATGGGATTTTCAGCGATTTCTTCCGAAAGGACGGAAACCGGAAGATGGGTCAGCAGGAGCGCGGCTGTCAGCAGCCACGCGAGCCGTTGTTTTCGATGGGGTTTGCGCATATCACAACCTCCTTTGAAATGGAAAACCCGCTCATCCGAGAGGAGAGCGGGTAAAGAAAATCTAATTGGCAATCAATTTATCACAGAATTCTTGGAGCGCAGGCAGGTCTGCCGTAGCTGTCATCCATAGCTGATGAGGGTCGGTTCTATGATAATGATGTGCATACATATCTCTCATTCGGCAGATCGCACGCCACGGTATTTCAGGATGATCTTGAAGGAAAGAATCGGATAAGTGTTTGGATAATTCTCCAATTTCCAATACGCACATAGCAACGGCATGTTGATACAAACGGCCTTCCATAAAAGCACTTTCTGTGTTTGCCTGATGTGCGGCATCTATTGCATCGTTGCAGTAGCGGCGAATGTGTTGAAGGAGATCCAAATCACGCTGAGCCTCATTTGCTGCCGCCATATAAAAGCACCTCATCTTCCTCAATATTTTGTGAAAATTGGGCAGAAAGAGAATCGTTCAACATTCCGCTGGTAACGAGGTCAATCTTTTTATGAAAAGCATCTTCCAGATCGTTTTGCAGCTCGGCAATACGGAACAGGCCGAAATCATCGGGAATATCAGCAAAAAAATCCAGGTCACTTTGTTCTGTTGCTTCACCACGCGCATAAGAGCCAAAAAGCGCCAGCTTTTTAAGCCGATAGCGTTCTGCGATCGGTAGCGCAATGCTTCGAATTTCATCAAGCGTATAGATATGCTGTTTGGCAGCAGCTTCCTGTGCAGCAGCAAGAGAAGCAGGCGTTACAGGCGCAAGAATAATGTGTCCATCATGTTCATAAAAGAGGAGTTGATCGCCTGTTCCGATGCCGAACTTCTTACGAATAGAAACCGGAATAGTAAGCTGACCCTTACTGGTCATTCGTGCGAGTTCCATATCTCCATCTCCTTACATCTCATATTTTCCTTACTTTATTATATTATACGCCGAAGAAATCAAATGCGTCAATAGGCGATGTACAGCAGGAAAAACGCATTACAAGGCTTAGCCTGCTCCAGTAGGTTTGGTAAAATACGAATATGTCATAAATCCTCTCGAACCGCCATCACGACAAACCGTCCATCCGCGCCGCCGTAGGTGCGGTCGCAGGTAATGAGCGTCAGCAGGTGATCACCGCCGGTTACGGTCACATCGTTTTCGTGCAGGTTTGCGGACTTCACAAAATCCATGAAGCGCGCAAAATCATCCGCGGTTTCAAAGTCAGCTTTTTCCGGCGCAAAGTCATCGTAGCACATATTGAACGCAGCGAACACTTTGTAGGTATAAGCGCCGTTCAATGTGTCCAGATGAATTGTCCGATGCGCCTGATAGAACTCCGCTTTCTTGTAGGAAAGCAGCGGGCTGAACATCACGGTCGGCTTGGAGCGGATGTTGTGACCATAGATGGCGATGTTGCGGGATGGTCGGCTGAAGCTGGTATCGCCGGTGGCAAACAGCGTTCCCAGAGAGCTGGTCGAGCCGGTAAAGCTGTGCTTGAGATAATAGGCGGTATCGTAGGTGAACACGACTGGGTAATTGACGGGCGTGTTCGGGATGCTCAGCCATGCGGCAAAATCGCTGTTCTGCGCTTTGCAGGCTTCAAGGTCAATGCTCGATGTGCGGGCGGACACGGAAGGCGCAGGGATATCTTCGCTCAAAACATACCCGTCAAGTGAGCTAATGAGGTCGTTCAAAACGGAAGAATCCGCTTCGGACGGCGTGACGACAGGCGGTTCGGATGCCTGCGGCAGCTGCACAGCGGAACTCAGCACTTCGTACTCCGCCGATTCCTGATCGAGCTGCTTCTGCCAGCCGAGAATCGGCAGCAGGAACGCAAGCAAGCCAACAAAAAAGAGCAGCGCAAGAACTGCTCCAATCCACTTTTTCATGGTGTATTCTCCTTACAGGTTCATTTCTCCGCGGATGCGCTCGATCAACGCACGACCGTCGAGCGCGGTGAATTGGGAAAAGCGCTTGGAGCAGAAAAAACGCTCAAGCTCCACGAGGTCATACCAGGCTTTGGGATTGTGTTCACTTTTGACGTAGATGCGGTGAAGCAGACGTTTATAGTCGTGGACAGCCTGCTCAACGACGGCGTTTGCCAGAAGCTCAAAGCCCTTTTCGGAAATAAAGGGCTTGAAGGTGATGATCGGCAGCTTTGCTGCATCCGTTTTAGGCATCGCCAGCCACCCTGCGGCAAATGATGCTTCCGCAGCGGGAAACCTCGCAGCAGGCATCATCCGACCAGAACGCCGCTTCAAGTTGATCGTTCAGCCACTTGCCATTGCTTTCAACAGGCTGCGTCAGCGGGTCGCCGTGGTCTTCCGGCTGATAAGCAAGCACCTGCGGGTAAACATGGTGCGTGAGAAAAAGCGTTTCGGGCAGGCGGGTCACGATGGCATCCAATACATCCTGATTGTGCGCGGCAGGCGTGAGCAGAACGTCGGTGATGATGAAGGTGTTCTCGCAATCATAACCGTGCGCCGTAAGCTGATCGACCATTTCGCCGAGCGGCTGATCCAGATACAGGCAGTCGTCAATCAGCACGTCGGCATCTTCGTATGCCTGCGACAGAAGCAGGCAGCCCGAAAGCAGACCCAGCGGCACCATTTCGGTGACTACGCCGAAATTGTCCCATGCGCGGCGGGCGGCGGCGTCCCGCTTATCGCAGGCATACAGGCTCAGGGTGACGGGAACAATGCCGGTTTCAACCGGCGCGGCAGAGCAATCGGCTTCATCCAGCACAAAGGAGTCTGCGCGGAACTTGGGTTCGGCTTTGATGACGATAAAATCGAGATGGTTTTCCATGATAAATCCTCCGTTTTTTATGTGGTGAAAGAAAAAAGGGTATAAAAATGCGCCGCTCGCGATGGGCGGCGCAGAGAATAAAGGGGCAAGTATTATGTTCGGTGTGACTTGACCCAGGCAAGAAGTTCTTCGTAGCTTATTTTGCCGGAAGCAACTCCGAGACCTGCTTCTACGACATCTTCGTTTGTGCAATCCAAGCGGATGCCGTTGACCTCCAGAAAAGTCAGCATGATGTACATGCCGATTCGCTTATTGCCATCTACAAAGGCGTGATTTGAAATCAGAGAATATCCCAGCCGTGCTCCTTTTTCTTCCTTCGTCGGGTAGAGTTCTACGCCGCCGAAGGTTTGAAATATGCCTTCCAACGCGCTGTCCAGCAGCCCGATATCGCGCAATTCGACGCTCCCGCCTGTTTCTGCAATCATGAGCTGATGCAGCAGCAGCACCTTTTCTTCTGAAAATCGGATCATTTGGCAAGTTCCTCAAAAGCAGGCTTGAACTTTTTCAGGATTCTGGCAGCGATAACGTCGATCTTTTCATCATCCGTCATATCAAAATAAGGCGTAGACTCGATATCGACCAGCAGGTATTTGGGCTTGTTGTTTTTGAAAATGACCGCCTGTCCCTGGGCATCCGCAATGCGCGTGACTCTGGAAAAATTCTGGTTCGCCTCAGACGCGGAAACAATGGCATTGGTGTTAATCATCATAAGAATCCCTCCCTTTACGGCTATTATACCACGAAAAGTAGGTAATATTCAACCTATCTTTGAGAGGGGACATGTCCGATCAAAAAATGCGCCGCTCGTGATGGGCGGCGCATGGCATTATACAGGGTGTGCGCGATACTCGGCGGTAAACTGACTTTCCTGCGTAATCGGCGTGTTCATCAAGGTAGCAATCAGGTAGTTCTTGATGTTGCGGATATCGTTTTTCGTGCGGTCGAGGTTGTAATATACCGTCATCAGCGAATCGTAGGTGAGTTTTTTCAGCCGGTCTTGAATCGCCCATGCAGGCCATTCCCGCCCGCTGATCCGAATAGCGGCTTCCGGCGTAGTATGCAGCTCGACCATGATTTCCACGATTTCATCGAGCCGTTCCCGATTGTATTTCCACTGATTTTTCAGCAGGTCGTCATACTGAATTTGCCGCTTGACCAGATCGCGCACATCCTCGAAGTCCTGACGGGTCGTAAAGGGTTTTCGGGCTTCAAGGTCGTCCCAGCACCAGGGCATGTATTCGTCCTCGTCGGGGTCAATCGGCAGGATTTCGTCCAGCCAGCCTATGGGCGCGGCATCCGTGTTGCCTCCCGCATCGTCAGCCGATTCCTGCTGCTCCATCGAATCCATCCCATCCGGGCTTTCGGGAAGGTCAACGGGTTCGGGATGGATGGGATGGATGGACGGTAAGGGTTTTCTTACGCAGGGTTTGGTGACGATGGTTTTGGGAACGATGGTACTTCTTTGCACGGGCTTTACCGTTGGCGGTGAAACCGTGGACGGCTTGTCCGCAGCGGGTTTATCCAGTACAGGCTTTTCCGGTTTTGGTGCTTCCCGTATCGGCTTTTCGTAGATGGTGTAGGTTGCCGCGGCAAAGTGGCCGGCGGTGCTGCGCTCACGGCGGCGCATGACATAGCCCTGTGCTTCAAGCTCCTTGACGATGGCGGCAACAGCGTCCACGCCCTCTTTGCACTTGGCCGAAAGCCCCTTGATCGTGAAATTCCAGCCGTCGTGTTCGGAGAGCATCAGGGCAAGCAGCCCCTTGGCTTTCAGCGAAAGGTTCGTGTCGCGGAGTGCCGCGTTGGTGATAATCGTGAAGTCGCGCTCATGCGCGGTGCGGATGATAGCCATAGATAATCCTCCCTGTCAACTGTTAAAAAAAGGTTTTTGGAAACTTGACAGCTTTCAGCGCTCCGGCGCACGGGATTTCGTGCGCTTCATCCCTTCAAGTACTTTGCGCATACGGCGGTTTACGTCGTCGAGCGTGCTGTCCTCCGGGAAATAGGAGCGCCATTCCTTCGCCGTATCGAGCATGGAAAGAATCGAGGTTTCCATTTCTTTCGGCGTTGCGGATGGGGAGAAATATTGGGATATCTGTCTGCTTTGCAGCACGACCCTTTCGGTTTCCGGCTTTTTCTGCTCGGACATGATTGCCAGTACCATATCTTCGGTTAGTTTGCCGTCCTGCGAAAAGCGTTTCAGGCGTTGTGCCTGAGAAAGCGACGGCGTGGATTGTTCGCTGTCGATGGTTTCCGCCAGCCAGCCTTGTTCTTCCGGGTTCAGATAGGACACTTCAACAGCGGAGTTGAACGCAAATTTTCGCTCGTCTACCAGATCGAGCAATTCGGGCAGAAGCTCGGTCAGACGGATGTAACGCTGAATTGTTCGCGCACTTTCATTAACGCTTTGAGCCAATTTTTCATCAGCTCTTGACCTCGTGCCAACTTGGCACAAAGATAGATCGTTTCTCTGTCCCTGATGCTTCATCGCTTCCAGCTTCATTTTGAAGGCAAAAGCGCGTTCGCTGGGCAGGATATTTTCGCGTTGGAGGTTGGAATCCACCATCAGGATGACGGCGGCATCGTCGTCGAGTTCTCGGACGATGACCGGCACGGTTTCCAGACCAGCCAGCTTTCCGGCATGGCTTCTGCGGTGCCCTGATACAATCTCATATTTGCCATCCGGCATGGGGCGGGCAATGAGCGGAAGCAGAATACCGTGTTCGCGGATGCTCTGCACCGTGTCCATCATGGATTCATCATCAATGACTTTGAACGGATGGTCTTTGAATGGAATGAGCTGATCCAGCGGTATCTCGCGGATTTTTTCCAAACCCGCATCCTGACGGCTGGCTTCCGTCGAGAACAGATCGACGCAGGGTTTCAGGCGTATGCCGCTGGTATCAAATGCCATGCCCGATCACCTCCTGCACCAACTTCTCGTAAGCGCGCGCAACCTTGCCTTTCGCATTATGCGCATAGATGCTGCATCCAAGCGCACTGATTTCCGAAGCACGGACGGAATAGGGAATCTGCGCATTGAAAATCGGGAGGGAATTTCCATAGGTATTGCTGATGAGGGATACCATGCCGCGCGCATAGCTGGTGCGTGCGTCTAACATTGTCAGGACAATGCCCTCTATGATAACATCAGGGTTGATCTCTTGCTTGATGAACATGACGGTATCCAGAAGCTGAGAAATGCCTTCGATAGACAGGAAGTTTACGGAAACGGGAATCAGGATGGAATCCGCGGCGGACAGTGAATTCAGCGTGAACATGCCAAGCGTCGGCGCGCAGTCGATGAGAATCACATCATATTGAGATTTCAGCGGCGCAAGCAGACGCTTGAGAATGGTTTCGCGGGCGTTTGCGCCGGTCATCGTCAGTTCCAGACTGAATAATCCAAGACTGGAGGGGAGAAGATCAACGCCTTCTTCGTGATGCAGGATAGCGGTTCGGATATCCAGAAGCGGTTCGTCCTTGCCGCGGCTTGTCCCTCGATTCAGAAGGTTGTAAACCGCGTCTGTCAGCGTTACGGGCAGCTCGTCGGGCATTTGATAGCCCAGGCTGATGGTCAGGTTCGCCTGCGGGTCAAAATCGACAAGCAGTACTTTGTGCCCCTGTCGTGCCAGACCGATACCGAGATTCACGCAAGTGGTCGTTTTTCCAACGCCGCCTTTCTGATTGGCGACAGCTATGATTTTGTGTTCCATAATGATCCTTTCCAAAATTCAATTCAAAAAGCAGAGTGACGATGGCATGTCCGAAAGTTAGGGCCTTTCGGATGCGCCGGGTATCGGTCACTCTGCTTTTCTTTTTGAAAAAGATTCATTTCATGTGCAGGAAAAAAGCCGCAGGGCATAGAAGTGCTAAGCGTTCTTTCCTGCTTTGCATCTCTTTACCCTGCGGTGACGAAGGAATAGCTGGCTTTCTGGGAATCGGAAAAAGTTGGAACTCCGCTAATAGAGGTGTGCGGAATAACCACACAAAACCAACGATTAAACCGGTCTGTCGTTTAGGAAAACTCGCAGAATTTCTTGGCAAATCAAGGCGAAATGACAGAAAATCGAACGAGATGAGATGGACAAAAAGTACGACACGAGTTCTCCTAAGAAGAAGCTCGCCTACCACCTTTTCGATAAATCGAAAGCGAGACTTCCATCGGAAACATACCCCATTGTCTTTCGCCAAGCTGCTGACACTTGGCGGAGCGGACACGAATCCCCGATGTCAGCGCGAACCATTCCCGTTAACGCAGCAGTCGAAAACCGACTGATGTGTTCATCAAAATGCTCATGAAATCATAATGAGCAGAGAGCCGAAAAGCTTTGAAATATCTAGGTTTTTCGGCACATGGTCCCGTACCTCAGTAGGATAGAGGGTCTGCCTCCTAAGCAGAACGTCGCGCGTTCGAATCGCGCCGGGATCACCATTTTTTGGAAATTTCCCCGTTTTGAGAGCAAGATGCTGCAAACCGCATCCTGCTCGAAAGACGGGGGGATTTTCTTTTTTTGCGAACTTTTCTCCTTGGAATCCTGCTAACAGAAAAAAGCCGCGTTAGCAAATTGCAAACATTTTGCGCAAATTTCTAACGCGGCATTTTGAGGGCTCCTGATTCTTTGCAAACATTGGTGAGCGACGGATGCAAGCATTTGTGAGCGACGCGGTTGCTTTTGCTGGTTTTCGGATGCTTTTTTCTGCCCACAACACGCCCGCGAAGGGACTTGTGCACGGGCACGAAGCACATCACCTGATTGTTTCCAGATGAAGCTGGTGGGACTTTTGCTAATGCTTCGAGAAGAGGTGTTAGCTGAAATCATCCGCCCGGTTGGATATTCTAACGTCGTTCGCCTTTGTTTGCAGGTGGCATTTCCCACCCTTTTGCGTAATAGATTTCAATTCCTTTCTGCATTGCATACTCAATCGTGTTTCGTGTGCCGCCTTTCGTTCCATTATATATCGCGATTACCCTCGCAGAATGATCCACCAACCATTCGGTTCGGCGCTGATAGGCACTCCTGCAAGCAGCTTCGCAGATGGTAACTTCATAGTCGGCCTGCTGCCGAAGCGCACGCTACCTTTCCTGCCATTCTGCGTCCCACCTCTTTTCAAAGTCAGGGTGCGACAGAACGCAAATCAGATGGACATCCTGATGAGATGAACGCAGCCTCAGAACAAGCTCCCCGGCCCAGATGTCTACGCCACGGGCCATACCCGTGAGGAATGTGCGAAAGCCTGCCTGATAAGCTGTCCAAATCTCTTTTAATCATGATAAATCGTAGCGTGAATTGCTCAGCAATTGGAATCTCATCAATGGTCACGACAAAGCCATGGTTCTCGAACTCATGAAAACGCTGAACAGCAAAAAGTAACAGCCAGCTGAGTGGAATTCCTCGCTGGCTGTTATTTCTTTAATTATAGGGTTTTTACTGATGTCAAGATTATATCCGTCAATCCAGAATCAACCCATCGTTTTTGACAGCATCTTCAACATGTTCACCATCTCCGGATTGCTGAGAATCTTCATCAACTGCTGAATATCCATTCCCGCGGCTTGTGCCTGGTCAGCCACCTGTGTATCAGCACCCTGCTCGCTTTCAACGCTCTCAGCGCCCTGTCCGCCGTAGAACGCTTTTTCAACCAGCTGTGCATTGGCCCTGCGGTTTTCATCGAGGATGTGGGAATACTGGTCTGTGACCATCTGCGCCTGCGCATGCCCCGAATCTCCCTGCACCGCCTTGATGTCGCCGCCGTTGAGTTTCAGCTTGTAGGTGATGCTGGAGTGCCGCAGGCTGTGGAACACAACAGGCGGCAGGTCGTTGTCCTGAATCAAATCCTTCATGGCCTTCCGAATCCTTGACGCCTCCGTAGGCAGTCCGTAGGGCGTGGCGATCACCAGCTGATAATTGGTGTACTCGCTTCCCAGCGCTTCTATGGTCGCGTCCTGCTCCATTTTCCAGGCCACCAGCATCTCAGCCACCGTCTTGGGGAGAAATACCTTGCGCGTACTGGTCAGTGTTTTGGGCTTCTTCAGCACCAGCACGGTCTTGTTCTTCGCGCCCTGTTCGGGAAATGTGACGAGGATATCCTTGGATTCCAGCGTACTCATCACGCTCTTGCTCACACGCTGCAATTCCTTGTTGACATAGATGTAGGCTTTCCCCGCCATGATGCTTTCTTCGGAAATGTCCACGCAATCCCACGTCAGCGCCAGCAGCTCCCCGATGCGCAGGGAGCACGCAAATGCGACGTTCATACAGAGCTTTAGCCGGTCATCCTTGCAGCAGTCAATGGCCTTGAAAAGCGTTTGCGCGTCCCAGATGTCGCGCTTCCTGCTTTCCTCCTTGGGAATGGTCGCGTAGCGGGCGGGATTCTTCTCGATCAAATCCCATTTTTCTGCCTGGTTGAAAGCGCTTCTGAGCAGATTGTGAACCTTACGGATGGTAGCCGGCGTCACCAAAGACGATGATTTTTTGTTTTTCCTGTTCGTCATTTTAGGAACGGCCGGTGTTTTGAGAAGCGTCTGGTAATACTTCTCCAGCGTTCTCGCCGTGATCTCCTTGAGCTTTACGCTTCCAAGCAGCGGCTCGATATAATGCCGGATCAGGGACATATTGCTGGTATACGCGGAGATCGACCACTTCGCCTTGCCATACAGCGAGACATATTCCGTCAGAAGCTCGGAGACCGTTGTGCAGTTTGGGATGGTGAAGGCGCCCAGCTGCTGGTTATACTCAATCTCTGTCTTTCTCGCCTTCGCCTCGGGCAGCGTCTTGAAGGTTTGCCATTTTTGCTTTCGGTTGCCCTGCTCGTCCACGTAGGAGTAGACCACGCAATATCTGTTGTTCCTTGAGATGATCGAAGCCATCGCGATTCCTCCTTATGCCTGGCCAATGGGTTCTATCTTACCGCAAGGAGCGGAGATCATCGTAGCGGATGAACCAGCTCTTGCCAATTTTCTTTCCCTGGATTTCCTGATAGGTGAGCATGCGGTATAGGTCTCGCTCACTCATATCCAGCAGGCTCGCCGCTTCATGAAGCGAGTAGTACTCTTTTCTCTGTTCCTCTGCCTTTTCAGTCAGTGCCTCCTGTCCGGGCGGCAGGGAGGCCGTCGGGGGAACCGAAACCTTTGTATACTGGGTTTGATTCCCGTACCATTGTTCAAAGCTCTCCCTGGTGACGCGCGGCCTGTTGGCGACTCGGATCGTCATAAGCTGGTCTTTGATTCTGTAGTGGAGCTTCCATGCTTCTCTCCGGTCGAGACCGAGCAGCCTGCCCATCTCGGGAACCGTCATGGACTTTTCTTCAAGGGGACGGTCGCGCTCACGATCCTTAGCGTTGCGATAGTGATCCTGATGCCTGTACCACTGATCAAAGGCTTTGCGGGGAACCCGCAGCCGGTAGTGAACCGTCACGGTTTCCAGCCCCGTTTGCTGCAAGAGATCATAAACGCTGCTCGTGGTAATCCCAAGCATATCAGCAATATCCTTGATCCCATAGGATTCCGTTTTCAGCCGTGCGCCGGGTTCCTCTCCGGTCACCTTGCGATAATGCGTCTGACCTGCATACCATTCTTCAAAGCTCACCTTAACAACGCGTGTGCGACCGGCGATTGTTACCGTGTCAAAATAGCGCTTGTTGATCAGCCAATAGCTCTCTGTCTTCTTGATTCCGAGATGCTCGCGCATTTCCCGGACGGACATGGTCGTGGCTTCCTTTGTGCCCGCCATTGTGCAGCCTCCTTTCCTGCTTGCTAAAAAAGATGATAGCACATCGCTCGCCAAAGTTTGAGGCTGTCGCCGGGGCCTCCCTCCCGGTTCCGGCAGCCGTTACTGCCGGAGCATCCAGGCATTGAAGCTGTCCTTGGGGATGCGGTAGCCAATGCTGCTGATCCGAATCGCGGGAAACGCTTTCTTTCGGATCAGAGAATAGACCGCTTTCCTGCCCACCCCAAGGATCTGCGTCAGCTCGTCAACGGTATAGCAGCGCCTCTCCGGGTTGGGATGCGCATCGTTCTTCATTTGCATATTCTGAATTTGGCTGTTCATCAGCTGCATCTTCGTTCTCCTTTCGTTTCCCAGAATTTCTGCTCTCACTATTTACTTGTAAAAAAAGAACGCTTTTGGAAACCATTTTTCAAAAATTGAGAAAGAAAAAATTCCAGACAACCGTCTGGAACCTGAAAACGCAGCAATTACAGGGAATCCGCAATTGGAAGGGTTCTTGAAATGGCGTCAGCAATTCGTCTCGTCCTTGGGGGCGGTAAGCTCCGCCTCACGCTCATTTGCATTCTTCTTCGCTTTCAATCTATTGATCAAGCGTGTTTTGATGCTGATGTAATGCTGGTATACCTCTCCATAGGGAATCCAAATGCCGGCTCGCTCAATCGAAGCATAAACATTGTCCACCACATCCTCCGACTGCCGTCCGACGGGATAGCACTGATGCAGGCTGTAATACGCCTCCGTCTCTTCCTTTAGCCATTGATTGATTTGCTCCTTCTGTTTCTGCTTCAAAGCGCTGAACTGTTTATTGGTCTGCCGAAGCTGACCATCAACCCATACATGATTCTTCATGTGTCCTGTCACCATCCATCTGAAGTTCGCCTCAAGCGCTGAGCGCTGCATGAAGACGCGCTGCATACTGTTCTTTCGCCCGATCAGGCCCAACCACCTTCATCTTCCCGCCAAACGCAAACACCCACGCCCAGAACGCGCTGCTGGCGTTGACGTGAACCTTTGCGAGAAAATGGTGGGTTCCGGCTCGTTCAAAAGAAAACCCGTCCCCGAACCGATCCATCATGCTGCCCATGAGCGTATCATCACAAAGCAGGGCCACATCCATTTCCGGCCCATCCCCACACATCGTTGTCAGCGTCTGACAGTAGTATTCCGGATTAAAATCTCTTGGTCTTGGAACAGCCGCTTCGTCCGTCAACTGGGGAATATCCATCTGGTCAACGCGGAAGGAGCAGATGGCCGAACAGTTGTCTGTCCAGCCAATGACATAATACCGGTCACTCTGCCACAGGGTTAAATAGGGCGAAACGGAGTGCAACACTCCGCCATGCTTCATGACGCATTCCCGGTTGCCAGTAAGCGTCAGGGTATGAAACCTGACCTTCTTCCCTTCATTGATAGCCTGATTAATGGCATCAATCGTCAGAAAGATGTGCTGGTTGCCTATCCGGGCCTTCTTGCGCAGATAAACCGTGGAACAGAGCTTTTCCGCATCATGCTGACCCGAGAGCAGCGCGATCTTTTTCGCCAGACTCTCCGATTTCTGAGGAGGAATGACGACCGACGAGCAGACGGCATCCATGAGCATGCGCAGCTCTGCCGTGTCCAACTGCCTGCTGCCATAGCTGTATGTGTTTTTGTTGCCCTCTTTGGAGCAGATGATGTCAAAGCCATACCGGCAGAGGATGTCAATATCGTTGCTGATCGTGTGCCGGTTCCCGCCGTGCCCGCTTGCTTTGCAAACATCCATCAGTTGGGTTAATGACACTTTATGATCATCATCTGTATTGCGTATCAGGTACTGAAGAATAAACAGGGGACGGTCATTCGTCCTGTTCCTGTTCTCCGACATGCTCTCACCTCAATTCATCATCATGAAAGCAATCATCAGCGGATTGTCAGAATTGCTTTCCGCATCTCACTTTCTCTTGCAGTGCGTCTTAAAAGCCGCGACTTCATTATCGCTGGCAAAACCATCGGCGTCCATGACGCCAATCACGCGCCCTATCGCCCGGATCATGCCGTAATCCTCTCTGCGCATGGTGGCGTAGGCGGGGTTCAGCGAATGCAAGCCTTCCTTTCGATACTCCTTCATATACAGCGAATTGTCAGCCTGAAACACGCCGACGTCGCCATACCTCATGAGGCCATCGTCCTTCTTGACTAGCACGCAGCAGCCATTCGGATAATCGGGTTCCATGCTGTCCCCATTCACCCTGAAAATGTAATCAGCCCTGCGCACCATCGGAGAGGTATGAACATAGCAAGGCTTACAGCACGCCGAAAAGTCATCATAGCTTGTGCCGGCGGCCACCTGATCATCAGCAAAGAGTAGCTCATCCAATTCAGGCGCGTCCATAGCGTTCATGTCTTCCTCCGCCATGAGCAGCTGCTCGGACATATTCAGCACGGCCTTTTGATGCGGCCTGCTCATCTGCCTGTAATTGAAAACCAGCTTGCGCTCGTCCGCATCCGCATATACGCAGCGCTGTGAATCCGAAAAGTATTCCTCGATGGAGATGCCCAGCGTTCTGCAAATGGTGGGGATATTGGACACATCCGGCCTTGTCCTGCCGCTCTCCCAATTGGCCACGGCAGACTTGCACAATCCGAGCGCATTGGCCAGATCCGCCTGCGTCAGATGCGCAATCGTCCGAAGCTCCTTCAGCCGGTGCGCATAGAACAGCTTGTTCTCGCAAACGCCATTTGTGGACGATGGAATTTCGACAATGCGGGATTCACCGTTTCTGCCGGGTTCAAATTTTCTCCGCGCCATTTCTTTACCCTCCAAATAAACATTAACTATGAATATAGTACGCTTTCCGGATTCTCTTGTCAATAGCATATATTTAGCTGTACGAAAAATCGACCAGGAAGTTTCCAAAGGATTGATTGTTCATTTTCTGTGCATTATAATCTATCCGGCAGATGCAAAAGCCGGAAAAGCAGAGCGATTGCCTTCACCCTGCTATGAGTTGATCCGAAGTAAAAAGCACCGTTGAGGAGGATAAAGGAATGAGCAATCCAATCAAGAGTGCCGAAATGGCCCCCGTCCTTCAAAGCATGCAGGATTATATCTGCAACCACTTTACGGACGAACTGATGGATGAGGTAAGCTCCGCGGTCAGCCTGGGACTCGTGGAAGATCTGGATATCGATGCGGAAGGCGGAAAACCTGTGGTGCAACGCAATGAAAGCAAGATCATCCGCACGGAATTTTGGCGTTTAGACTGTACAAAGCTGCTGGCCGACATCAAAATGCGTGTGAAAATCGGCGTATCGCGTGATCATGGCGTTCCGCACTATGTTGTCCGTTACGTCAATTTCTCCGCACAATTCACACTGGACGGCGGCATTACCCTGCACCAGGGAATCCGGGAACTGACCACCTGCTGTCTGCCAGAGCGCAAGCTGCCCAAGCTATCCAAATATCTGGTGCCGGTGCTCTCCTACGATGAGATGGAGATCATGGTATTGCAGCTTCTGCGCAAATACAGGGGCGAACAAGCCGTATTGACGTTTCAGGAAAACGGCGCGACCGCGCTTGCTCAGGCCATGGGGCTGGAGATCAGGCGCGTTTCTCTGTACCGAAATCATCATACCGCTGCAATTCTCTATCTCAGGGAGGGACATGCGCGCGTCGTAGCGTCAGGCGCGTCGGGAAGCGCGACAGACGACGAGCCGTTTCAAGATATGACGATTCCCGCAAAAACCATTGTCCTCAACGAAAACCGGCTCCGTCAGGGCGACATTGAGCGCGAGATTTATCACGAATGCGGTCACTACGAGTGGCATTCCATGTTCTTTGAACTCCAGGCTTTGCACGCCGCAGATCTTCGCCTGCTGGAATACGCCGAAGCGGACAAAGCATCCAAGCCAGCGGAGAAGGACATCAAATGGGTGGAGCGACAGGCGAGCTTCGTGGGAATCGCAGCCATGTTTCCCCGGCCCATTATCACACCTCTGGTCAACCGGTATTGGGGCGAAGTGGCCAATTTGCAGGATAATCTCGGCCACAAGATTTCTTCCGTGATTTACCGTATCGCCTCTGAAAAACAGAAACCAAAGTCACTCATCAAAACAAGGCTGATTACCATGGGGTCTGTTGGAGCCAAGGGGGCTTTCAACTTTGTCGATGGCAAATACATTCAGCCATTTGCCTTTCATCCGGATAACCTTGGCCCTAACGATACATTTGTGATCAGCCGAAGCCAGTTTACGGAAATGTATGAGCAGGATTCCGATTTCCGTGATCTAATCGATACGCATCAATATATCTACGCCGATGGTCATGTGTGCTGTAATCTGCCATCGTTCGTGCGAAAGGCCGACAAGGGGGCCGCGCTGACGGCTTGGGCGCTGGCCCATGTTGACGAATGCTGCCTGAGATTCCGCAAATCATACCATGTCTCGCCGCAGAGCGGCTATCAGGTGGGCGAATTGCATTCCGATTCGGATTACAATGAAGTTTATCTGACGATCCACACCATGGAAATTACGGGGATGCCCATGGAAATCCTTATGGAAAAGAACATGGAATACCTTGACGAACTGCCCAAACGCCCGTCCAGGGCCTTAGCCAAGCTCATCGCTGATCGCGTGGGAACGCAAAAGGAGCTTGCGCTCAATTCCGGTTTGAGTCCGGCGACGATCAGCCGCATGTGCAAGGATGACGATTTCAGATATACAATTCAAGAAGTGACCCGGATAATCGTCGGACTTCAGCTCCCACCGCCACTTTCTGCCTTGTTCATGGACACAATCGGCTTTACCCGCACGGTGATGGTCAAGTATTACCGGTATCAGTGCATCATCGACTGCATGTTCATGGATGACATCTACCAAATCGTCGAGACCCACCATGCCCTGTTCGATCAGTAACCACTTAGAGCCGCTTGCTATGGCGGTTCTTTTTTTGTTTCTCAAAAAATTTCATTTTTTGATTTCAGAAGCTGAAATTCGGCCAGTCAGAAAAGCTCGAAAATACAGTGCTTTTGAAAAACGCATTCCAAGGGACCTCAAGAAAACCCATGAATGACAAGCCTTTTCCGATTTCAGAAACTGAATTCGGTTTTCGGAACAAATCTGTTACTGTATGTCTGCGGCCAGGAAATCCGGTCGCAGGGATGCAGAGTGATGGTTTCTGATCAAGACCGCTTCCGCACGAAGCACCCTCAACTGAACACGACGCAGCCGGCATCGGAAGTGCAGCTGCAGCCGAATGGAGATTGTCCCTTCATACGGCTGTTTAGCTTTGTGCTGGCAGCGCGGACAAGCCCTCTATTCGGCGCAATCGAAAGGAGGGCTTTCCTGATGGAACTTGGAGACCACTGCGGCTCTGATGACCTGTATGTGAACGACGAGCGTATTCCCGTTTCGCGGGAGGTGTTTCAGGCAGTCTGCAAGGAGAATAACCATATCCGCTATCTGGCGCGCTGCGAAAAGCGCTGTATGCAGGCTCGGTATTTTCTGTGTCTTGGCGATTGCCTTCTGTGCCCCTGGCATCGGAGAGGGATTTTTGAGAATCCTGACGGTATTGACAATACGCCATTTCTCCTGGATCAGCGAGATGTGGAAGAGGAAATGATCCTCAGAGAAACAGCGAGCGCCGTATACAGCTTCGCTGACCGGCTTGTGAAGGATGGCTCCGCGATTTTGAAAATGCGCTATGTCTGCGGCTGCTCATGCCGAGAAATTGCCCGGGAAATGGGCGTTTCGCATAGCTGTATCTGCAAGCGGCTGCACAGGATGCTCACCCATTTTCGCGCCCACGCGCAGCTTTTTGTCTGACCGTTCTCCGATGGATTTCCATTGGCCTTTCAAGCTCAATCCACCGCCGGAGAGGTTCCCTTTGAAACGCGCGATTGCAGCGCTATCGACAGCAACGTTGAAATGGAGGATCAAGCATATGCCCGCAATGATGAGAAACATGAGACGGATGAAGCAGCAGATGACCGGAATGAAGTGTTCCGCGGAAATGGACAGGCTGATGATGAAGGTTTCGGCGCAGAAATATGCCGCTGTGATGAGCTTCAAAACGAGGCAGTCGGCCAGAAAGAGGACAGTCTGCTAAGCCGCTTCCCATCGGGCTTCATTACGTCCTGAGAGCCTGGATAGAAATTCGATTGCAAGATGATTACGGATGGCGCGCTGGCAGCCGGCTTCCTGCCGCTGCCGGACGCCCTCCTTGCGCAAAAGGAGAATCCATATGCCGCTGGAAAGCGAACGATTTATCAAGTCCTATTCGAGCCTGATCGAAAGCCCCATCTGGCCGGACGACGGACTCTTTAAGCTGTATCACTACTGTCTGTACAAGGCCAGCCGCAATGTCTATCTGTGGCGCGGCATCCAGATCCAGCCCGGCGAGTTTCCCATGTCGTACCGCCACGCTGCCGCAGAGCTTTGCTGGTCAAGGGATAAGCTCATCCGGAAGTTTGCCAGCTTGGAAGAAGCCGGTTGTGTCTGCATGCGCAAAAGCCGCGTCGGGACATTGGTGCGGGTTGTCGGCTGGTCTGAAATTCAGCACACAGGCGGTTCAAAAGTCAGTCCACCCTGGCCTGAAAATCAAACCATGAGCGGTACGGAAATCAAGCCATCGTGGTACGCAAACCAGACCACGAGCGGCCTGGAAATCAGGCCATCGCGGCAAGAAAAGCAGACCATCGGCGGTACGGAAATCAGACCCAACCAAGAAGAGTATAGAAAAAGAAATCTATCTCCTCTTCTTCATTCTGAGCCGGAAGGCTTCAATCTGCTTTGGCTTGCCTATCCCGAAGAGAGGCGAAACCAACGCGCGGAAGCCGCGCAGCTGTATCAAATGGCCGTCGATCAAGGCGCTACGCCCCAGGCCCTGATGGACGCGCTGAACGCCGCAAAGCAATCGGATGCGTGGTGCATGGACAATGGGCGCTACATCCCCGGTATCGTCAAATGGCTGCAAAAGGAGACCTGGCGCTCCTTCGGTAAACCGGAAGAAAGCACGGAGGCTGTGAAATGGATATCGCGCTGAAATGGCTGACTCTGCTGCACAATCCGGAGGACATCGTTGAGATTCGCAGCATTGATCCCAAGCCTGTCATCAGCGGCTATTTCAAAGCGGACAGCGCAGCCATTGCGAAAGAGATTGCGAGATTTCCCAACCGAACCTTTTATCAGACCCTGCAGATGGTGCAGCCCGCCTGTTACGCCCGCGGACAACACGAGCATCTGATGGAGCGTCCGAGAGAAACCACCAGCGACAACGACATTGCCGGATATCAATGGATTCTCGTGGATACCGATCCTGTCAGACCAAGCGGCGTCAGCGCCTCCCAGCCGGAAAAGGAAGCGGCGCGCAAAGTGTCTGCCACAGTGATGAAAAAGCTGATGGCGATGGGCTTCAAGGAGCCGATTGTCGCAGACAGCGGGAATGGGTATCATCTCCTGTTCAAGATTCACGCGAGTACCGACGACAGGCAGATCATCGCGGATTTTCTCAGCGTTCTGGATATGTGGTTCAGCACGAACGAGGCGAAAATTGATACCTCCGTTTTCAATCCGGCGCGCATCACCAAGCTGTACGGCACCATGACACACAAGGGAGCTAACACGCAGGAGCGTCCGCACCGTGCCAGCCGAATCATCCGTATGCCTGAGCACATTGAGGAAACGTCCATGACGCTTGTCCGCAATGTGGCTGATGTACGTCGCCACATGGTTGCTCCCGCGGAGAATCCTCGGCAGCGAAATGGCGCGGCATTCAATCTGGAGCAATTCCTGTCAGAGCATTCCGTACAGGTTATCAAGAAGATCGCCGTTAGCATGGGCACAAAATATCTGCTCTCCGAATGCCCTTTTGACAGCTCCCATCGCAACGGCGACGCGGCGGTCTTCGCATACAGCAATGGCAGTTTTGGCTTTCACTGCTTTCACAACAGCTGCTCCGGCTACCACTGGCATGAATTCCGCGAAAAGCTCGACCCCAGCGCTTACGCAAACAGCCCCTTTACCGTTCATCAGGCGGCCAACATCCTCGTTCCTCCCCGTTCTCTCCCGAACGGAAAGGCTGCGGCTCCGGCTTCCGGTGTTCAAACAGGCCGTCCGCGAATGCTGGATTTTGCGTCCATCCCCAACTATGACCGCAGCAAGATTGTTGTAATCCGCTCCCGCTTTGGCAAGCTGGATGCCAAGATCGGCGGCTTTAACGCGGGCGAAATGTCTATCTGGAGCGGCGGCAATGCCTCCGGTAAATCCACACTCGTCAGTCAGCTGGGGTTGGCGGCGATAACCGAGGGATTCAAGGTTGCCATGTTTTCAGGCGAAATGCTCGCATCCCGTGTTCGGGAATGGGTGCTGCTCCAGGCCGCTGGCCCTGAGTATGTCGAGGCGGACAAGCTGAATGTCAATCACTACTGTCTGAAGCCCGGTATCGAGCAAAAGCTGGACGCCATGCTGACCGGCAAATTGTCCATCTACGACAACGATTTCGGCACGAATTGGGAGGATGTTTTGAACACCATCTACGATTGGGTGAAGAAGAATAACGCCTCAGTGGCTATCATCGACAACCTGATGGCCCTCGATCTTCCCACCGGCACGATGGACAAGTACGACATGCAGACGCGCATCGTCAAGCGTTTCTCAGCGATGGCCAAGGAGCTGAAAATTCACGTTCACTTTATCTGCCATCCTCGCAAGACAGAAGCCTTCCCGCGTAAAGGGGACATCAGCGGCACCGCCGATATCACCAACGTAGCGGACAATGTCTTCATGGTTCACAGGGTCAACGCCGACTTTATGAGCCGCTACAAGATGGTTTATCCAAAGCTGGAGATCCCGGCAGATGTCGGCAATGTGATCGAGATCATGAAGAACCGGGATTTAGGCGTGGTGGATGAAATGGTGATGCTCTATTTTGATAAGCGCAGCAGAACCATGTCCGATATCAAAGGCTTGCCGCCCCAGTACGCCTGGAGTGAGAAGATCGAGCAGATCAGCATGAACGGCTTCACGGTTGTAGACAACGCAGAGCTGCCCGACGAATGGAGATGAGAGATGTGCCCGATCAAGTCACAAGCCAGGAACGCAGAATCTTCCGAGAGGCATACAACTACTTCTCTGCCCATTGTGACCCGCCTGCGAATCAGGACGAAGGAGCCGTGGCGTGGTGGATGGCTGCGGTAACGGATATTGCTCCCCTGGCGCAAAAATGGAAGGACTACCCACTGATGCAGAACCTTCTGCTTGCAATTTACGACTACATGGACTTCAAGGCCAAAGAAAAGACAAAGGAGCTGAACGAATTTGTATAGGAACAGTGAATATTATCCCGACCCTACCGCGGGCGTTGCTCTGGCGCACATTGCCTATGAGGAGCGGCTTGCCCGAAAGAAAAACAGGCAGGCGAACGGGCGAAAAGCATCCGCAAAGGCGCATGCCCGCTCTCATATCCTCGTTCCCAAGCATCGCAGGAAGCAGGGGGGTGATTGAGTATGACAAATGTTTTGCCGGAGCAGGACATCCGCGATGAAGCTGATCCCTGGCGGGTTTTGGCGAATGCCGTCGTCATGCAGGCCGTTAAGGACTATCGGGACAGCCGCGCCATGCTCCGAAAGCTGAAAAGGGAAATGACCGTCGGGGAAGCACTGAGCAAAGATGCAGCGGCCTTGATGAAGAAGCGAATCCTTGATAATCAGGCCATGCTGAGCGAGGCACGGAGCTTTATCCTTTCAGATAACTTCTCCTTATATTCCGGGCTGGACGGTATCGCCCTGCTGCAAAGATTGGAGTGTGAAAAACGATGAGAAGAGGCGTTGTATTCATGACGCGCGCTGCGGAGCTTGAGCGGAAAATCAACACAGCTATGCGTAAGCAAGAACTGTGCAAGAGCATGGCGCAGCGTATTACTCCCTCGCTGAGCAGCGACCGCGTTTCCCACACGAGGAACATCACGGCCAGCGAAGACGCAATCATCCGACTCATGGAGGCAGAGAATGAAATCGAGCGCTTAACCTCTCAATATGAAGAGATTGTCTGCGAAATCTCCGCCGTACTCTCCTCGATGGAGAATCCTCTTGATGAGAAGCTGCTTGCCGACCACTATTTGAAGCATGTGTCTTTCGAGACTATGGCTGCCAAAGAAAATGTTACGAGGGATTGCGTGTATAAGCGGCACAGCCGTGCGCTGGATGAGCTTGAAACGCTGCTGGTTCCCTGAAAAGTTTCCGCCGTTGTCCACAGATGTCCAATAAGTTATACACAATGTCCACAAAAGCTGTGGTAATATAGTAGCGTCGAAATGAAGGCATGAGGGCGTCGGCGGAGCAATCCGTCGGCGCTCTTTTTATGCAGCAAGGAGGTAGATCATGAATAGCGCATCCATCATCGGGATCGTCAATCAGAAAGGCGGTACCGGTAAGACAACAACTTGCGTCAACCTCGGCATTGATCTGGTTCACGAAGGGAAAAGGGTTCTCATAGCAGACTGCGACCCCCAGGGCAGCCTGACCATCAGCCTGGGGTATCCTCAGCCGGATTCCCTCCCTGTCACGCTGGCCGATCTCATGGGCAATGTGCTCAGCGACATCCCCATTCATCCCGGCGACGGTGTTCTGCACCATGAGGAGGGCGTGGACATTCTGCCAGCCAACATTGCCCTGGCCGGTATGGAGGTTTCCCTGGTCAATGCCATGAGCCGTGAGACCACGCTCAAACAGGTGCTGGCAAACTACAGCAAGGATTACGATCATATTCTGCTGGATTGCAGCCCTTCTCTGGGGATGCTGACCATCAATGCGCTGACCGCCGCAGACCGCATTGTCATCCCCGTCCAGGCCCAGTACCTCTCCGCCAAAGGCGTCGAACAGCTTTTGGGCACCGTCGCCCGTGTCAAGCGCAATATCAATCACAAGCTGAAAATCGACGGCGTGCTGCTCACGATGGTGGACAGCAGAACGAACAACAGCAAAGAGATTGCGTCGCTCCTGCGCAGCACCTATGGGCCGAAGATCAAGGTATTTGACACGGAAATTCCCCGTTCCGTGCGCGCGGCAGAGATCAGTGCCGAGGGCAAGAGCATCTTTGAACATGATCCCGGCGGCAAGGTTGCGGCCGCTTACCACGCGCTGACAAAGGAGGTGCTGCATCTTGAAGAACAGCGGCAGAAACATAAGTCTGACCTCCTACGATGATCTCTTTTCCACCGAGGAAACCAGACGTGGTGAATCTCATGAGCAGATTCAGCGAATCCCGCTCAGCGAGTTGCATCCGTTCAAAGATCACCCCTTCCGCGTTGTGGACGACGACCGCATGATGGAGACTGTGGAGAGTGTCAAGGAATACGGCGTATTGGTTCCCGCGATTGCGCGTCCGTTGGAGGATGGCGGCTATGAAATCATCGCCGGACACCGGCGAAAACGTGCCTGTGAGCTTGCGGGTATGGATGAAATGCCGGTTATCGTCAAAAATCTTGATGATGATGAATCCGTCATCATCATGGTGGATAGCAATCTCCAGCGAGAAAATATTCTGCCGAGCGAACGCGCGAAAGCCTATCAGATGAAGCTGGAAGCCATAAAAAGAAAGGCTGGCAGACCATCCCGAGAAAATTCGTCGCAAGTTGCGACGAATTTTCGTGCTGATGAAGTTGTCGGAGCCGAAGCCGGTATGAGCAAGGATTCTGTTCGCCGCTTCATCCGCCTCAATAACCTTGAGCTTCCCCTGCGCGATAAGGTGGATAGCGGCGAGCTGGCCTTCACCCCTGCCGTCGAGCTGTCCTATCTGAAACCGGAAGAGCAGCAATGGCTGCAAACCGCCCTGGAGGTCACGCAGCAAACGCCGTCCCTGTCCCAGGCGCAGCGAATCAAAAAGGAGAGCAAGGAAGGGACGCTTTCGGAGCAAGGCATGATAAAAATCATGTCAGAGGAAAAGAAGCCCCTGTACGACTCCGTAACGCTGAGCCACGATACGCTGAAAAAGTATTTTCCCAAGTCCTACACAGCCAAACAGATGGAAAAAGTCATCATCAAGCTGCTGGACAACTGGCTGAGGAATCGCCAGCGGGTACAGGAACGATAAGCGCACACCGATGCGGATGTGTGCTTTTTGATTGGAGTGATCATGTGCAGAAAAGAATGAAATTCCTGCCCTCCGTCGCACTTGCGGCCATGTTCGTCTGCGGCGTGGCCGCGCTGGGGATGCCGCTTGTTTCGGAGCTGGTTTCTTACAGAGCCGATGCAGGCGAATATGCGGTAATGGCCGAACAGCTTCGACCTTCTGCCCCAACACTAATGCCAGTCGTTCCGTTGCCCACGCCGACAGACGGAGTGGCGCAGTCTGCAATAAGCATCCCGCTCCAGGACGTTCTTGCAACATCTGATCCAAATGAACCTACGGCTTCGCCAGAGCCATTCTGCGAACCGACGGAATTGCCTCCGGCGCAAACCCAACCGTCCCCTTCATCGGAAGAAACCCCTCTGCTCCGTTCCGGTATTGATCTGGATGCCTGTCTGGCGCAGAATAGGGATTTTGCCGCCTGGCTCACGATTCCCGGAACCATGATTGATTACCCTGTTGTCCGTTCTGACGATACGGCGTACTATCTGCACCACCTGTTTACAGGCAAGAAAAGCAAGCTGGGCTGCCTGTTCTCGCTGAAAAGCTCGGACTACCGGATGCCCAGCCAAAACATCGCCATCTATGGCCATCACCTGAGCCATAGCAACGCCATGTTCAGCAGCCTCATCGAGTACAAGGAGGATAGCTATTACGCTGAACACAGCACCATCCATCTGGACGGCGATTTTGGCAGACGTACCTATCGAATTTTCGCCGTGCTGAACATGAAGGTCAGCGATTGGGACCCGGCAACCGCTTCCTTTCCAAGCAGCAAAGCGTTCCTTCAATTCGTGAGCCGTGCTCAAAACAAAGCTCTGTACGAGACGGGGATTGACGTCCATGAGGATGACCACATTCTGACGCTGATTACCTGCGATCGCAGCTATGGCGGCGTCAGCGGGCGGCTGGTCGTCATGGCTGTACAAGAATAAAAAGGAGGATACCAAATGCAGTTGAGACGAAAACTCAAACGGCTTGCAGCCATTGCACTGTCTCTTGTCATGGCACTTTCCTGCATGCCAGTTGGCGTGCTGGCTGAAGCTGCAACGCCGACCGATCTCATCCCGGAAAACATGGCCACCCCGGATGAGGCCGCGCCCGAAGAACATCCCCACGAGGAGATCACCGAGGGCGTTCCCACTGAGGCTGAAATGGAGGTTGTCCCGGAGGCTCCCGCAACCGAAGAAATTCCAAGCGAGGTCGCGCCCGGAGGCGGCGACGATGCGCCCCTGCCCGAAGAACAGGATGCGTCCGGTACACCCACCGCGCCCGAAACCCCAAATAAAGAGGAAAGCTCGGCAGATAGCCGACTCCCCATTCAGGCCGCGCTTGATGAATACGGCCATGTGTATGTATCCACTGTCCGACAAACCAGCGTATACGGCGAGGCGGATTGGAAGCCAGAATCGTTGGTTTACACCACGACCGAGGATATTTTTCTTGTCCTGGCTACGGAGTTTCAGGCTCCCGCATCGGTCGGGGTCTGGTTTCTGGACGAAGCCGGTGAAGTGGTCAGCGGCTATGTACACGCAGATGATCTGGATTCCAGCTATTTGCTAGATGAGGACCTCTCTGAAATCAATTTTCTCCCTGCCGGCGAAGGAATGACCTTGCTCGGCCTGATGCCCCTTTTCATGGTAAGCGGGTCTGCCCCGCAGGCTGACAACAGCCAGCCCGAAGCCGCAGCCCCTACGCTTCCTAATGAAGCGGAACCGACCGAACAACCGGAAGATACGGAAATCATCCATGAGCAGCCTACGCCGGAGCCGGAAGGCGAGCCTGCAGATGCTGAAGGAACAGGTGAAGCACTAACCGCAGAAACCGCAGTACCGGTTGAGCCAGCTCCTGAACTGCCCCCTGCTCCTGTGCTTGCCGCCCCCGGAGACTACATCAGCGTAACAACGGCTACCCGCGTACTGTCCGAAATCGACGAGTACGCGGCTGAGGACACCTATTGCGACGCATACCTCGGCTATTTCGTAAACAATGCCACTGTACAGGTTCTTTCCACTGCAACGGACGGTCAGGGCAATGGCTGGTATGAGGTGCGCTTCCTCTATGGCGATGATTTTGAGGACGGCACCATGAAGTGGACGGATTACAGCACGGCCTGGGTTATGGCTGCCGAGACAGGCGGAGCAGATGCTGATTCTTGCACCGTAACGGATTTCGCCTACACCGAAGAATTTCTCCGGCAGGTTCAAATGATGGAAACCCACATGGCGATGACCTCCATGAATGGCTTCTCCCTCAAAAACATCAATGGCAGCGTCGGTGGCTTCTACGCCTGGCAATCTTCACTGTATGGCAGCTCCGGCAGGGACAGCGCATACCCGCAGATCGCTAAATCGGCGGCGCATGGCTCGATCTATGCCACGCCGCACTATCTGGAGGGCTTCACCGTCTACTGCCTGGAACACAACCTCTCCGGCCCTGGAGAAGGTTCCGGTTCAAATCAGAGCGCCAAAGGCCCGTATGTGCTGGTAGATATGGACGCTTTCGTGAACAATCCGGATTCCGGTGGTGCCTCAGGTGTGCGCTACAAGGCTTCGACCATGCACGCGCTTGGCTGGGTGCTGCGCCACACCTATCCCTTCATGGCGGTGAATCGCGGCGATTCCAATAACGAGGTTTGGTCTCGCGTTGCCGGACAGTTCGCTATGCGTGAGGTTATCAAACAGTTGGAAGGTTCTCAGTATGTCCGAAGCTATTGGGATATGGACAACTTTTATGCTTTCAGCGGCGGCGCGCCTGCCGTGTACCTGACTTACGCAAGATGGCTGGCGACAAATGGCATCGCCCGCGCTTCTATGACCGGCAAGATCACCGCATCCAATCAGAGCCTGAGTGTATCGGGTTCCAGCTACATCGGCACCGTCACGCTGACAACCGACGCCGACCTGATCCGGATTCCGCGTTCAGTTGGCACCCTGACCGGCAACAGCGGCGGCTCGGACGGCAGCTACTACTATGTGCGGAGCGGGGATACCATCAGGGTCACTTCCTCAAGCAACCGATTTGCCGTTACCATGGAATCTGTTTCTTCGGATGATGAAGAAGCCAAATTCCTTGTCGGTGTCCCAAGCGTCGCCATTCAGAAGATCATGGTTCCAATCTATGGCGCGCCCTACGCGCTGAAGACAGCCAGCGTCACCTTTGAACTCAGCACCGGCGAAATCAAGATCACCAAGAAGTCATCCGATGGCATCCTGCTGCAAGGCGCATCCTTTGAACTGCTTGGCAACGCGGGTTCTGTGCTGGCGACGGCAACTACCGGAACAAACGGCATCGCTGTTTTTGCCGATCTTATGCCCGGGGCTTACACCGTTCGTGAGAAGAACGCGCCTCAAGGCTATGCCTTGGCGGCATCGTCTTCGCAAAGCGTCACGGTGGCCGCTGGCATGACGACCAACGTGGCCTTTGTCAATGACCGCGTGATGGGCCGCATCCGAATCGTGAAAACCGACAAACTGACGGGCAAGCCTCTATCCGGCGCGGTATTCTCCATCACCCGACTGTCCGGCCCTGTTTCGGACAACGCATCGGATGTCGGCAAGGTGGTGGCGACCGTGACTACCAACGCGCAGGGCGTTGCGGAAACACCGCTGCTGCCCTGGGGCGAGTACAAGGTCGTCGAGACGGGTGTACCGGACGGCTATCTTGATTCCGGCTATGCCACAACCGTTTGGATCAAATGATGAAAGAGGTACAATTCGTGAATTGGATGAAGAGAATGTTCCATCTGTGTATGGCAGCACTCCTGCTGATGATGCTTTGCATGTTCTCCTCTGCTATGGCTGCCGAAAAAGCGGCTACGGTCACGCTGAATGTGACCAATACCCCGGTGCGCGGCGATGTGCTTCTTTCGAAAACCGGCTTGCAGCTGGTTCGCTTCGAGGATGAAGCAGATGCCTATGGCAACATCGTCATGCGTCCTGTTTTCCAGAACGCATATTTGGCCGGAGCGGTATTCGAGCTTCGTGCTGCCGAGAACATCGTTGGCAAAGAGGGCAGCATGTTCTACCGCAAGGATGATCTGATTGAGACGCTGACCACCAGCGCGACCGGCACTGTGAAATCCCAGGTGCTGCCTCTGGGCAAGTATTACCTGAAGGAGATTTCCGCGCCGGATGGCTATGTCTTTGATGCCGCGCCTCACCCTTTCACACTGGCTGCCGTCGATAAGAAAACCGCGATTGTCGAGGCCAAGGTATCTGCCGCAAACACCTACCTGCCCATCCGCGTGACGCTGCGCAAGCAGAAGGAAAACCTGCTGATTACCGAAACCAAGGACGGCATGATTCACCAAACTGTTGAGGTTGTCCCCGGCGAGGGCTTTGTTTTCGGCCTGTTTAACAGCAGCGTAATCACCTACGGCAACGCACAGAAGCTGCCCGCCAACACCCTGCTCGCTACCGGTACGACTGATGCTAAGGGAAATCTGACCTTCTCCGGTTTGTACCCTCACGGGGATTACTACCTGAAGGAGATCTCCGTTCCGGATGGATGGCTACTCAGCACGGACAAGTATCCTGTCAAGCTGACCTCGGAAAACAAGGCGGCCAGCGAAAATGTTATCACAGTCTATCTGGATGAGCCCATTCTGAATCGGCTGATTTACACGCCGGTTACGATCACCAAGACCGACATCACCGGAGCCAAGAAGCTGCCTGGTGCGCTGATCGAGGTGTACGATGCCGATGGCAATACGATCTTCCGTGAATACACCAATGCGAATGGTGAAATTTCCAATATCCCCGTTGTTCCCGGAACCTATACCTTCAAGGAGACCTACGCGCCCTCCGGCTATGCGCTGAATACGGCGATCAAAACGTTTACCGTTACTGCGGACGGCAAGGTGACTGGCGACACGGTGATTCGGGATGAACTGAACAGGGTGATGCTCAAGAAAATCCGGCAGAACGGTGAGGCGCTTTCCGGCGCGGTGTTTGGCCTCTTTGACGAGAAGAACACGAAGATTCAGGAGGCAACCTCCGCCGCGGATGGCTCCGTCGTGTTCCAGCAGATTCCCTATGGTGCCTATAAAATCCGTGAGCTGAGCGCGCCCTATGGGTATCACCCCTCGGAAGAGGAATGGCCGATTGTGGTGAACAGCACCTATCTGAATCCCAGCACAATTCTGGTAGCTGTGATCAATCAGGATGCTCCTGGCCGTATCAAAATCCTGAAGCAGGACGAGCTGGATCAGCATGTGATTGCTGGCGTTCAGTTTGACATCTACTCCGTGGATGACAAGGGCAATGCGGCTGACCTAGTGGCCAGCATGACCACCGATGAAAACGGTATTGCCGAGTCTTCCGACCTGTTTCCTGCGGACTACATTGTGAAAGAGCATGTCAATCCTGTCGGCTATGTAGACGAGCTCTGGAGCGATAAGATCACTGTGGGCATGGATGAGGTCGTCACCCGAACCGTGACCAATATGCCGATTCAGGGCATGATTCGCATCATCAAGACAGACAGTGAGACCGGCAAGGGGCTTCCCGGCGCGGTGTTTACCGTAACTCGTATTTCCGGCTTGCCCTCCCACAACGGCGAGAACGACGGCGAGGTCGTCGCCGTGATTACCTCCGGCGAGGACGGTACGGCTGTTACGCCGCTGCTCACCTGGGGTGAATATCAAATCGTCGAGACGGGCGTGCCGGATGACTATCTGGACGACGGCTATTCCATCACCGTTCGCATCCCTGCGGGTGACGCGCAGGAGGAAAGTCCGGCTGAGGAGTAACCCAATTCCATGGCGGCAGCAGAGTGATCTGCTGCCGTTTCCTTTTCGTCCATCACTGGAGAAACGAGGTCATACGAATGTATATCACACGAAAGCATTTTACGGTGCTCATGCTGGCGCTGCTCATGCTCCTCCTGACCCTCCCTGTCATGGCGCTCGGTGAAGCAGACACAGCGGTCGAGCAGGAGGTTCTGGTTCCCAACACGCCGATCAGAGGCATGATTCAGCTTGAAAAGCGAGGTGCTGTGCTAAAGAGCTTCATTGAAAGCCAAGACCCCTTTGGCTACACGATTCACACGCCGATCTATGAGGATGGTTCGCTTGCGGGCGCGGTCTATGAGGTGCGCGCCGCCGAGGATGTCATCGGCAAGGAGGGAACGGTCTGGTTCAAGGCCAATGAGTTGGTAACAACCATCACGACTACCTCTGAGGAAATCAGTGAATCGGAGCTTCTTCCCCTGGGGCATTACGTTATCACCGAGATATCCGCACCTGCCGGATATGTTCTGGATGAAACCCACCACGATGTCATTCTGTCCGCTTCTGACCACAGCACGCCTGTTGTCAAAATCGGTATAAAGGCAGAGAACGAATTCATGCAGGCGAAGGTCTCTCTGGTCAAGGAAAAAGAAGTGGTGGCCACAGAAGAGGGCGACAACGGGATGTGGCATTCCTCCCTGGTGAACGCTCCCGGCGAAGGCTTTCTTTTCGGCCTGTATAACGCGGACAGCATCGCGTACCCGGATGGTTCGCTGGAGCCTGATACACTGATTGCAACCGGCATCACGAACAAGGACGGTGAGCTGACCTTCTGCGGCAGTTTCCCTCATGGTGAATACTATGCGCGGGAGCTGTCCGCTCCGGAAGGCTGGAAGCTGGATTCCGCCCGTTATCGCGTGAGCATTTCGGATGAGTTTGCCACAGACGATCACGAGGTGATCTTCAACGTGGAAACGCCTATTCACAACGAAATCATTCACGCCGAAGTACAGATTGCTAAAACAGACATCACCGGCTCTGCCTATTTACCGGGTACGCTGATCGAAGTCCGAGACAGCGATGGGAAAACCATCTGCCGCGACTATACCGGGGAAGATGGATACCTGCCCGCGTTTCCTGCTGTTCCCGGAACATACACCTTTCGCGAGATACTCGCGCCTGAAGGGTATGAGCTTTGCACGTCGGAGATGTTCTTTACCGTCAATGAGCATGGCGAGGTTACGGGACAGACCGCCATTGCGGATGACTACACCCGGTTCTCCCTTCTCAAAGTCGATTCGTTCCATAAGCCTCTGTGCGGCGTCGAGTTTGGTCTGTTCCGAGAGGATGGTACGCTGCAAGCGTCCGCTGTTTCTGATGAAAATGGGTTGGTGACATTTGAAAAGATTCCTTATGGCACCTACACCATCGAGGAGACAAAGCCTCTTTCCGGGTATCTGAAGAATTTCACGAAGGTTCCGATCACCATCGACGGCACCTTTGTCAATCCCGATGAGCCTATCGCTACGCTGGAAAACTGCCTTACCGAAATTCTGATTCGGAAGGTCGATCAGAACAATACGGCGTTGGCCGGTGCCAAGGTCGGCTTGTTTGACGAGGATGACCAACTGGCCATGACCGCTATTTCCGACGCGGAGGGGCTGATTCGCTTCATCGGCATGAATCACGGCAAGTACACCATCCGCGAAATCGCCGCGCCGGACGGATATCTGCTCAGTCATGAGGTAATCCATGTGACGATTGACGAGGGATACACCAACAGCGATACGCCGATTGCCACGATCACGAATCAGCGCAAGAAGATCATGTGCATCAAGGTCGATACCGCTGGCGCTCCGCTGCCCGGTGTGGAGTTCAACCTGTACAACGCCAGCACGATGGAAAAGGTGGAAACCGTCGTAAGCGATAAGAACGGCGTGTTTACCTTCAGCCGCTTTGAGTATGGTGACTGGATCATCCGAGAAACGGAGGCTCCCGCTGGGTACTGCCGCATGGAGGACATTCGCCTGCACGTTGGTGATGACTGGACGGAATCCCAGCCCATCATGTGCGTGAACATCCCCGATCACTATGAGTTCATCAAGACGGATAGCTCAGGCGTTCCGCTCGCCGGTGTGAAGTTCTCGCTGGAAAACGATGGTGGCCGGGGCATTGACACCTATGAATCAGATGAGGATGGCATCGTTCGCATTCAGAATCTCACACCCGGCGTGTACTACATCAAGGAAATCGAAACGCTTGAGGGATACAGCCTGTCCGGCGAAATCATCAAGCTGAAAATCGACGAGTTCTATGTCGTGCCCGAGGAAATGAAGCGGTTCGTCAACTATACGGTCATTCAGACCGGTGTGAATCTGGCCGTGACCGGCATCATGTGGGTGGGCATTGGCTTGATCGTTGTCAGCGGCACCCTTGGGCTGGTGCGCAAGCACCGCTCAGCAAAGAAGAAAATCCACTAAGGAGGGCTTATGCAGATCAGATTCCTGGCCAATTCCAAAGGCAAGTCATTCACCATTCTGGGCTTTGAGAGTGAGAACGAGCGTGCCGCCTTTTTCGATTGTCTGCAAAAAAGCGATGCCTTTCTCGGTGATCTGAGGCAGCACCTCGACTTTTCCTCCCTTGTCAAGCAGCTTGAGAGCAGGTCTGCCAAGCAGATCGCCATGGATCGCGTCGCCGTCGCTACGCCAATCCGTGGCGAAGAGCTGACCAAATTGCTCGGCGGAATCATGGACATTCTGCGGGAGGCGGGCAAGCAGCATGCCGAACAGGCTGCGCGGGATATGGAAATCGAGAAGATGTTCTCGGATGATCTGTTCGAAGATTTCTGATGAAAAAACCAGGGTGTGATTCTGTCTGAATTCCATTCCGAATCACCCCTGGCAAGCTCTCAAGCGTTATGCAGTTTATCGCAGAAATCCTTCAGCGCGGGCAAATCCATCGTAGCCGTCATCCACAGCTGATGCGGGTCTGTTCGGTGATAGTGATGCGCGTACATATCCCTCATCCGGCAAATGGCGCGCCATGGCATCTCCGCATGGGTACGAAGGAAATCCTCAGACAAGTGCTTGGACAATTCCCCAATTTCCAGCACACACATGGCTACTGCATGCTGATACAGCCGACTCTCCACAAAAGCGGCTTCGCTGCCGGCCTGCCGCGCGGCATCTATCGCGTCGTCACAGTAGCGGGCGATATGCCGCAATAGATTGAAGTCTCGCTGTGCCTCACTCACCGACGCCATACAGGATCACCTCATCTTCCTGGATATTCTCCGCCAGTTCAGTGGACAGAGGATCGCACAGCATACCTTCCGTCACCAAATCAATTTTCTTGTGGAAAGCGTCCTCCAGATCGCTCTGCAAAGCGCCTAAACGGAACATGCCAAAGTCATCAGGAAGATCAGCCCGGAAATCAAGATCACTTTTCGTGGTTGCCTGACCCCGCGCGTAGGAGCCAAAAAGCGCAAGCCGCCTGAGCTGGTAGCGCTTCGCAATAGGAACAGCAATCTCGCGAATTTCATCAAGGGTGTAGACATGATGCTGAATCGTCGCAGCCTGTGCATCGGCCAGGGATGCGGGCGTGACCGGAGCTATAATCACCTGGCCGTCGCGCTCATAAAACAGCAGCTGATCGCCCGTACCGATGCCGAGCTTCTTTCGGATAGATACCGGAACTGTCAGCTGACCTTTGCTAGTCATTCTTGCGAGCTCCATCGTTATCCCTCCTTACATTCCTTACTCTTTCTCCTACTATTATACGCTGATGAACAGCAGCGCGTCAAGGGGAACGGCTTTCCAAACACGCAGCAATGCGTTCTTCTGCAATCACAGAAAAGGGGGGAGCATTCACACGGTAACAAAGCCGTATATTGTGCTGTATTATCTTCATCGTCTGGAGGTGCCTCCGTGGCACCTCTATCGCTATTCTGATGCAGGAGGTGTTACCACATGCAGGAAGACATCGAAAACAAATCGCTGACGCTAATCATCAACACCAGCAAGCTGACTGCACGAACTCTCGCCACCGCGTTCATGAAGTTTCTGCGATATTCAAAAGGTAAGGTGCAGGCGCATCATGACGTGAAACCACAAGGAAGGCAATCCGTCAAGCAGCTTGTGACCCAGAATCAAGGGGTTGAAAAGACGGAACTGGCAGATCGTGAAGAAGTGAAAATCTTTGACCGTTACGCCAAGCAGTATGGCGTTGACTACGCCATTAAAAAAGGCATTTCCCAGGATGGCAAGCCGCGGTATATGCTCTTTTTCAAGGCGCGAGACCGGGCCGCCATTGATCAGGCCATGGCCGCCTATGCGGCCAACTGGGCAAAGAAGCATAAGCAGGAGCGTTCGCCCATCGAAGCGGTGCTTGATCCTGTAAAGGAGATGCTGCCCGGGCATAAGAAGGAGCGCATCCGGCAGAAAGGGATGGAGCGATGAACACAACCCGTCTCAAAAAGCTGCTGATCCTGAATACGCCTTATGTTGTCATCGGGCTGTATGCCACCAAGCTGGGCGAAGCCTGGCGTTTGGCAGAAGGCACGGATGCCTCGAACAAATTTCTCCATCTCATGGATGGCCTATCTGCCGCGTTCCGCTCGCCGTTTCCCAGCCTCTACCCGGCAGATTTGCTGATCGGCATCGTCGTTGGCTGTCTGCTGCGGCTGGCGGTCTATGAAAAGGGCCGCAATGCCAAGAAGTACCGGCACAACGTGGAATATGGCTCAGCCAGATGGTTGGCATTTCATCAACAACATATTTTTTTTCATTGGTCAATCCAAGATTTGCAACGCATCCCCAATATGGACAAAATAATTTGACTAACTCCATAAAAAGCTTTTCAATCCGAGTAATTACATCACTATTTTGCCAATTCCAGCATAATGGAAATTTTATAAGAACACTGTCTGTAAGCCGCGTGTGTCCTGAACCGATGTGCAATAAAAACGAGCATGAACATAATGAATCCAAAGAAGTAAAAAGACTCAGAGTATAGCCTGTTTTATCTATAAGTACAGTGTTATGCTCGGACTTATGTAATAAAGATTCAATGCATTCTTTTGATAGAACTGCTTCTTTTACTCCGTTTTTTTTGGAAGCGGGGATATAAAACGTTGAGAATTCAGGAATGCATTCTCGAGTTATTTCAATTATGTTTAGCATCTCTGAAGCAACATCTGTTGCATTATGTTTTTTTTCAAGGGAGGGTTTCCTCCACATCAAGAGAGTCAATCGTTCCAAATTACTTACGCCTCCTATATTTTTATTATTTTATCGGATCAAATACAAGAGAAATTCCTTCGATGTTTTGAGAAGAAAACAACTGTTCAAAAGCATGTAATGTACGTTCTTCTGAAAAATGCCATTCTATTAGAGCACCTTCGCTGGCAGCAATTTGACGACTTGCTTCATCAAGTAATGATGACTGCCCTCCAAACCAATCATAAAACTCCCCTGTGTTCACATCAATAAATTGAGAATAATGGTCTTTTGCTTCTAACAACACGCCATCTCTCATGCCATCGAATCGCACCCCGTTTTGCACCCATACTTCACCTTCGCGGCCAGTTACATAAGTTTGATAGCGCCTTGCTGAATCACTCATATATTCGTCTACTTTTTTCCAAGTCCCCGATAGAGTATCTACATCGTCACCATGTTTAATTATGGCTTCCACTGAGTCTGTCAGGTTGTCTCCCTGTTTTGCAATATCAGAAACCTCATCAGCACGCTTTCCCAAATCGGTAACAACATCGATCACATCATCAGCTTTGCTTATGGCGTTTCCGGATGCATCGACCAAATTGTCAACGTTTTTGATTACGGTACCCGTAGCGTCAATAAACTCATCTCCGTGCTTAAAGACGGGCTTTAATGATCCCAGAACGGGAATAAAGCCAATAAGATCAACCGCAACCCATCCTGCATTCCCCAAAGAAGGTTTATACCAGAATTGCTGTGCGCTATAAGTAAGATCACGAATATCTGTTATCGTGTCAGCAACAGGAATAAAGCTAACGCCGATTTGTGCCGCTGTGCCAACTAATGTAGTTTCTTCAGCATAATCCCCCTTTATAGCCTGATCAAGTGCCTGACCAACCGCCACTCCTGCCCGCTGCCAGAAAGAGGGCTCCCAAGCTTGCAGCATAGCCTGTTCCTGGTTGGCGTTGATAATATTCTGAATCCCTTCTGCTGTGGTTATAGTAACAGTACTGCCATCAGGTAAGGTGGCTGTTGCAGAACCGTTTGCAATCAGATCCATAACACCACGAATCATGATGGAATCACCGTATTCCATAATGAAGGAAATGATCTCTGCCTGTGTATAGGTTCCATGGGGTAAAACAATACGACCATAAGGATTTTTCGTAGTATGTAAGACCATTCCACCTTCAACAGTATACATCTGTTCGGTTCTGTTAATACTTGTGCTATTTGTGTTATCATCAAGTCCTAAGAACTTAGCACAGGCTCTTCGAATGATTTCATTCTTTTCAGCTTCGGAAACCGGACGAGTTTCTTCAAGTGCACGAATTTCCTCTTGTGCTTCGGCAAGGCTTTCTTTTACCTTTTGCCAAGCTGATGTTGCCGCATCTACAACAGGCATGATGACATTCTTTACAGCCTTTGCAACGCTTTTCACCTTTGAAATCACGGTATTGACAACGGTCTCTCCTACTAAGGCACTGGCGACTTTTTTGATGCCATTGCCAATAGTGCTAACCACTTTTTTCACCGAGTTGCCAATGGAAGACAACACATTACTCAGGCTACTTGCCTGTAATCCGTCCGCATCGATAAAGCTAATAGGGTTATTAAAAGTGAACAGATATGCATTGAAAGAATAGGTGATGAGCAGGTTGGGAGGATAAATATCCTTCTGGCTGAACCTGCCCA